>CEPZ01034835.1_pt1 | contig 10670 bp, 11 predicted proteins | sample 530461 | NCBI WGS metagenome assembly CEPZ01 (sample SAMEA2620106, study PRJEB7988) | marine metagenome | isolation source: saline water (ENVO:00002010), including | reverse complement strand
GCGTTCGCAATGCTGAGGTCGAGGGTTCGATCCCCTTCGGCTCCACAAGAAGAAGTGGAGGAATGGAAACATGGAGAAATGGAGAAACAAATGGCAATATGCGGTCAGTTCTCCAGTACTCCAACACTCCAAATTTCCATGAGGGATTCGGTCGTGCTAGGTGGGGAGCCAGCGGTGCCCTGTAACCTGCAATCCGCTATAGCAGGACCAATGCCGTGGTGCGGGATCTGCTGTATGGCGTTTCGATGGTAAGCGGTGCTGATCTTTCAGCCCATCGCAATAGGATGTTGTTGAATTCCGTCAGGCCCGGGAGGGAGCAGCGGTAGACAAATTTTCTATGTGCCGATGGTCACCTGAGGAGGAGCTGGCTGCCTTCTGGATTGCCATTCCAGAGCTTTCAATCTGCGGTGCACGACCGATAACTTTTTTGAATGCGTTGAATGAGCGGGAATAGATATACTACAGAGATCAGTCTTGATTGTAGATTGATAACCGAAATCTAAGGGAAATTCAGTTGACCTATCAGGTTCTAGCGCGAAAATATAGACCGGAAACCTTTCAACAGGTGGTAGGTCAGGATCACGTCACCAAGACGCTACTTAACGCCTTCGCCCAAGATAAGATTGCCCATGCATACCTCTTCGCCGGTCCCAGGGGTGTCGGCAAGACTACAACCGCCCGCATTCTCGCCAAAGCCCTCAACTGCTTTAAGAATAGCGAGGGCAATCCGTGCAACGAATGTCAGAACTGTGAAGAGATTACATCTTCCCGCAGTATGGACGTTCTGGAAATCGATGGCGCCTCCAACCGCGGTATTGATGAAATCCGCAATCTGCGGGAGTTGGTGAGATATTCGCCTGTGAATGCCAAGTTCAAGGTGTTTATTATTGATGAAGTCCACATGCTGACCACTTCGGCGTTCAACGCTCTACTGAAAACGCTTGAGGAACCGCCGCCCCATGTGAAGTTCATTTTCGCCACTACTGAACCGAATAAGGTTCTGCCGACAATTCTGTCGCGCTGCCAGCGACACGACTTCCACAGAATGTCCAGCAGTGATATAAACAGCGGCCTGAAAATAGTCCTGGAAAAGGAGAAAATTACCATCGATGACCGGACAGGGCAGCTCATCATCACGATGGCGGACGGCAGCATGCGCGATGCGCTCAGTCTGCTGGATCAGATGATAGCTTTCTGCGGCGATAAGGTAGAATTCGAACAGGCGTCTCAACTGCTTGGCATTATCCCTAATGCACTCTTCTTCGAAGTGAGTGATGCCGTGCGAAATCAGGATAAAAAAGGTCTGCTGACGCTTCTGTACGAGTCCCACAGTAAGGGATATGCTCTCACGGAATTTGTTTCCGGGCTGAACCAGCACTTTCTCAATCTTCTCATCTGTAAGGCTGATGCCGGTCAAGAGCTGATCGAAATGCCGGACGATGTCCGTCAACGTTATTCTGAAGAGTGCCAGAACTGGGATCCGAAAGACCTGCTTCGACTCACAGACCGGGTGACGGAGATGGAATCGAAACTGAAGATTGTTCAGCAGCCCAAAGTCTATGTTGAGACTATGATGCTCAAATTGACTGAAATGGATTCAACTGTCTCACTGACCGAGCTCATTACCAGGCTGGGTGAAGGTGGATTTACGGGTGGTGGTCAACAGAAACAAGTTTCTCCCCATGGGGGTCTGTTCAATAATGTTGAAAACGCGGAAAAGGGCGAGAAGGTCAAGCCGGTGCTGAAAGACAGTGGTGCTGATACTGGCACTGAAAATAAGAAAAAGGTGCAAACTGAGAAGAAGCCGGCTGAAGCTGAGGATGGCAGCGGTTCGTTGCAGAAAGTTCAGGATAAGTGGGATGCAATCATTGCGGAAGTAACAGAAAATGGAACATCCCTGAGTACTTTCCTGAGTCACGGTAAACCACACTCTTTGGACGGTAAGAGGCTGACTATCTCGTTCCCGAAAAAGTACAAGTTCCAGATTGATATGCTGAAGAAGAACGCCAGAAAAATTGAGACGACTATCGAAAAAATTGTGGGAGAAGTCTTTCGAATCGACTTTATTGTGTCAGAGAATCAACGGGATGTTGAACAGTCTCCGGAGGAAGACGATCCGGTGACAAAGCGGATGGTTAAATTATTCGGTGGGAAAATCGTAGAATAGCTAAAATAGAGGTGCAATAATGATCAATAAGGGAAATTTTCAGAGCGTACTCAAGAAGGCGAAGCAGCTGCAAGAGAAACTGGAGGCGACACAGGCGGAGCTGGAAAAGATGGAGATCGAAGGCCAGGCCGGCGGCGGGATGGTGGCGGCCGTTGTGAACGGCAAGCAGGAGCTGCTGTCTATGAAGATCGACCCTGAGATTCTTGATGAAGATGTGGAGATGCTGGAAGATCTCGTTGTGGCAGCTGTCAATCAGGCTCTCTCAAAGGCAGCAGAAGAGTCACAACAGCGTCTCTCATCTGTTTCAGGAGGGTTGATGGGAAACTTAGGTGATATTAAAATCCCGGGGATATAGCCTGTGAAAGCTCTGCCTGACTCACTCAGCCGACTCATCGAAGGGTTTGCCCGTTTTCCTGGAATCGGGAATAAGACGGCGCAGCGGATGGCGTTTTACCTGCTGAAAAGTGACAGGGCGGAAGCGGTTGAACTGGCTAAGTCGATCCTTGAAGTGAAGGATCAGATCCATGAATGTCCTGTCTGTCACAACATTTCAGAGATTTCTCCCTGCGGTATCTGCTCTGATCCCAAGCGGGATGAATCGATCCTCTGCGTTGTTGAAGATACGACCGATCTTCTCGCTTTTGAGAAAACGAATGAATATAACGGCAAATACCATATCCTGGGTGGTGTCCTCTCACCGCTGGACGGTATAGGGCCAGATGAACTGCACGTGGATTCACTGCTGGAGCGCCTTAACGGCAAGACGGAAGTTATCATCGCTACCAATCCCAGTGCGGAGGGAGAGACAACGGCGCTTTATCTCGCCAAGATCCTTAAACAGCGGGACCTCAACATCACCCGGCTGGCGACGGGTATTCCCGTGGGAGGAGATCTGGAATACGCTGACGAAGCGACCATTATCAGTGCTTTGGAAGGGAGGGTAAAACTTTAGTATGCTGCCGAATATTCTTACAATTGCGCGAATCCTGCTGACACCATTTTTTATCCTCTGTCTTTTCCATGATGCACCGTGGGCCAAGCCCATGGCTCTCCTTGTCTTCATCGTCGCATCCGTGACTGATGCGTGGGACGGTTATATTGCACGCAAGAAAGACCTCGTCACCAAAACCGGTGCTTTCCTGGATCCGCTTGCTGATAAGATACTGGTCTCCTCGGCATTCATCTCTTTCGCCATCATCGGCAAGATTCCTTACTGGATGGCGGTGCTTATCATCTTCCGCGATCTGTTCGTTACCGGACTGAGGATGCTCTTTCTGAGTCGCGGCGTAAGTCTCATTACCAGCAAACTCGCTAAGTTCAAGACAGCTACCCAGATTTCCGCCATCGTTTTTGTTCTGTCGTATATGGCTCTTAAAGCGATCACACTCATTAATGCAGAAGCTGTTCTCACTTTTGTCGAGTCGTTCAATCTGATCTATTATGCTGTCTACGGAGTTACGCTATTTACTGTCTATACCGGTCTCAACTATCTGTATGTCAACCGGACAGCCATCCGTGAATTCATCACCACCTCCCACGATCTCTCGTGAGATCGGCTCTACTTTACTTTTCTGATGCCATTGCCACTGTATTCCGTATCGGTCACCTGCCGTTAGCACCCGGTTCCTGGGGAAGTGCTGCCGCCGTAGTGGGGTGGTACCTTCTGCCTGAACTAAGCGGTACGGTCTACTGGTTAATCATAATCAACCTATTCCTACTCGGTGTCATCGCATCAGCTATCATCGCTCAACGTGACAGCGATGTTGATCCTTCAAAGGTAATTATCGATGAATGGGTGGGGATGTGGATCGTACTCCCATTTGCGGAAGAGGGCTGGGTATCAGTACTTGTGGCTTTCATCTGCTTCCGGCTGTTTGACATTCTAAAACCGTTCCCCGCAAGAGCAACAGAGAGGCTCAGGGGCGGTTGGGGTATCATGCTGGACGATGTGGTAGCAGGAGTCTATTCTATTGCGGTGCTGACACTCATTAGGATATTCGTATGAAAGTGGCTATCATTACTATCGGCGACGAAATTCTGGGAGGATTCACACTCGACTCAAACGCCACCTGGATGGCGAGAAAGCTGATGGATATTGGAATCGAGATAAACTGGAAAATGTCGGTGGGAGATACGGCAGATGATATCAAAGAAGCGTTGCGTATTGCTTCTGAAAAATCGGACGTTGTTCTCTGTACAGGCGGACTGGGTCCCACGGTGGATGACATCACCATGAAGGCTTTCGCTGAATACATCAGTGCCGAACTCGTCTTTGATGAAGACTATTATGAGCGGCTGAAGGAGATCTTTGATGAGCGCGGCTACGAGATGCCCGAATCCAACCGCGGTCAGGCTTACGTGCCTGATAAAGGTGACATAATCCCCAATCCGAAAGGGTCGGCCCGGGGCGTAAAGTATGTTGCTAACAGTACTTCCTATTACGTTCTTCCGGGGGTACCCTCCGAGATGAAAGCGATGATGGAAAAGACAATCCTCCCCGAGATGAAGAGCACGGTGAAGGAAGATATTAAGGTTACTACACTGCGGACAACGGGTATGATGGAGTCGGCACTGCACGATGCATTGAAGGAGGAGCTTGATGGAAATGACGTCCGCATCGGATTCCTGCCGGGATTTACGGGCGTCGATATCAGGCTCTCTTCAACAGATTTGGATAAGGTGATGGAACTCGCCTCCGCCATCTACGAAAAGATCGGACGCTACATCTATGCGGAGGATTGGGAGACGCTGGAAGAGGCGGTGGGGCGTGAGCTGAGGGAAAAGGGACTCACCATAGCTGTGGCGGAATCGTGTACCGGAGGTCTCCTGGGTGACAGGTTCACCAATGTGCCGGGGAGTTCGGTATATTTTCTGGGCGGTGTGGTGAGCTACAGCAATGAAGCTAAAATGAACCTCCTTGGTGTGCAGAACGATACGTTGGTGGAACACGGTGCTGTAAGCGAAGAGACAGCAGCAGAAATGGCACAGGGAGTGAGACAACTTTTCCAGGCCGATACAGGCATCTCCGTCACGGGAATCTCCGGACCCGACGGCGGCACTCCGGAAAAACCGGTTGGGCTCACCTTTATCGCTATCGACTATTCAGGGGATGTCAGCGTGAAGCGGCTGATGTTTCTGCGCGACCGGCGATTCAACAAGGAGCTGGCGGCCCAGACGGCCCTGAACCTCGTTAGACTGACGGTCGGCTGATGCAGACTACGCCAACTGAAGTAAATTCCGGTACAGCCATGACATTCGAACACGATCCGTCGGCATCAGTGGGTGATTATAATTCTCATAATCTTATAATTGCCGGAGATAACATGGTATCACTTAAATGGTTACTTGAGGAGTATACCGCCGCTGTCCGGATGATCTATATCGACCCGCCGTACAATACGGGGAAGCGTTTTACGTTTCGCGATAACTTTATTCCTGTACCGGAGGGCAAGTCATCTGCAACAGGGGCCGGATCCCACGACATCTGGTGGAATTTCATGTTTCCCCGTCTGCACGCAGCGCGGGAACTGCTTGCTGAGGACGGTGTTATTTTTATCTCCATCGATGACAATGAAGTCCACAATCTGCGCCGCATGATGGATGAGATCTTCGGCGGCGGCAATTTCGTATCGACGATGATTCGCCAGAGCGGAGTCGCCCCGCGGCAGGATGCCCGCTTCGTGGCGGTACAGCACGACTATGTGGTCTGTTACGCCAAAGACTCTAAACAGTTGAAGCTGAACCGCAAGCCGAGTGAGTTGAAAGGATTTGTCCATGAAGATGAGTACGCGGATGAACGTGGCAGATACCGCTTGAATAAACTCGACCGCGGCAGCATCCGCTACTCGGAGAGTCTTGATTATCCCATCGAAGCGCCGGACGGGACGGAGGTGTGGCCGGGCGGAGATCCTGAGGACAGGAAGTGGACGTGGCGCTGGTCAAGGAAGAAGGTAGAGTGGGGTAGGGAGAACGGGTTCATCGTTTTCAGGAAAAGCAGGAACGGCAAGAACAGCGTCTATTTCAAGGAGTATGAGCGGGTGGATAATAAGGCTCAGCCCCACATCAGGACCAACCCTTACCCCTCCATCATTCGCGGCACCCAGAACGAAAAGGGAAACCGGGAGTTGAAAGCACTTTTCAATCGGCGGGTCTTCGATTATCCAAAGCCGGTTGCCCTGCTCAAGATTCTTCTGCAAATGGCTACCGACAAGGATTCTATCGTACTCGATTTTTTCGCCGGTGCAGGTACTACGGGGCACGCAGTCTGGGAGCTGAACAGCGAGGACGGCGGCAAACGCAAGTTTATCTTGGTGCAGATTGACGAGCCTGTTCGGGACGAAAATGTCGCCCGGGACTTCCCAACGGTGGCAGATATCTGTATCGAGCGGATGAGCCGCGCCGCGGCACTGTCTGACTTTTCCCAAGGGAGTGGCGATCAAGATTTAGGATTCCGAGTCTATCGTTCCCGCGCCCAGCAGTCTGATTGAAAAACAAGCATACGAATGCTGATACCCGATTCCATTGAGAGAACTGTTCCTGTCCGGGAGCAGCTTAAACGGGAACTGGACGCCGACGGAATGTCGCTCTTTGAGACGGAAGGCATTTCACACAAGAAAGGTCAGTTCTCCGTTTTCCAGCGATTCCTATGGCAAGATGACGTGCCGTCAGATCAGAACCGGGTGCGGCTGATGGTTCGGGAAGCGGTAGACCTGGCCAAGTACGGCATCTTTGAATGGCTCGATTTCAACGTCTTCTTTATCGTCTACACGGAGCGATGCGGGCAATTCCTTGTTTACGGGCTCAGTGAAGGGATCATTGAGGATGTATTAGACTCTAAAGATTGCAAAGAGCTGGCCGCATGGCTCAGTCAATACGCAGGTAAAAGGCAGCGGATGAAGCCGCTGGTTAAGCCTGAATATTTTACCTGCCTGGATCACTGTCTGAGGGAGAACGGGGTGCCGTATCCGGGTAACTTTGACGGCATTATCTTTTCGGAAACGAATGTCCCGCAGGTGGTGCTGGAGTTCTCGCGGGTGAAGTACGACTCACTGCAGAAACATCGCAAGAACCTCCTTTCGGACAGGATGGGTCAACGGCTGTTCACGGAAGACAAAAACCGCTGGCGCATCATCCTGGAATTGTCGCAGGAGCTCTCAATTTCCAATCTAATCATTTGGTGGCAGGACGGCAACAGTGATAAGTTTATGACGGGATCTGTAGCGCATGTTGATTCAAAGAGCGGTTTGAATATCGATGATGAAATACTTTCCTTCCATCAACTGACATCAAAGTTGTCTGAGATGATTTCTGAAAGAAGCGCAACGGTCTATGACAGCTGACCGTCTCAAAAGAACATTTTTAGCGGTTGAACTGCCCTATCAGGTAAAGCAAGTGGTGCTCCAGTTGCAGACGACTGTGGAAGCGAAACCGAAAGTGGTAAAGTGGATGAAAGCGGCCAACATTCATCTGACGCTCAGGTTTATCGGTGCCACGCCGGAGGAAGAGATTCCGAAAATCAACGCCGCCCTCGCCGAGGTTGTGAAAGGTTATCGCGACATAAAGTTGCGCGTGAAGGGGACGGGAGTATTCCCCAAGCCGCAGCGTCCGCGGATTCTGTGGCTCGGTATCGAAGGGAGTGTGGATCCGCTTCGTGATCTTGTAACCGGTATCAATAGAGCTCTGGATGAGATGGGGTATCCAGCCGAGAAAAGGCAATACACGCCCCATATCACCATCGCCCGAATCAATTATCCGCAGCGGGTGACGCCCGATGTTACCGCCTTCCTCAACTGTGAATACGAGCCGATTGACCTCAGCGTGGAAAATGTGAAATTCTTTCAAAGTGATCTAGTTCCCGGCGGACCGATCTATACACTTCTGGGCGTTTATCATTTGACCCCGGAAGCGACGAACGCGAAGGATCAGTAACCGGATCACCACTTTGCCAACGTGCCAAAAACTTGTAATCAAATGTGTCGGATTAAAAAAAAATTGGATTCGGTGCACAAGATCAATTCCTAAACTGTTGCGATATCGATATATTTTGCATGACAATCCGGAAGATTTGCAGTGAAATGACTGATGAAACGGACACAATTGAAACTCTAATCAACTTAGCAGGAGAATTACCGCAATGAGCAAAAATGATGAAGGCAAGAAACTAAAGGCTCTCGATCTGGCAGTTGGGCAGATTGATAAGCAGTTCGGCAAAGGATCCATCATGCGTTTGGGTGAAGAGTCACAGATTCCCGGTATCGACGTTATTCCCACCGGGGCGCTGTCGCTGGATGCCGCTCTCGGTATCGGCGGCGTGCCGCGAGGGAGGGTCTCAGAAATCTACGGTCCGGAGATGTCCGGCAAGACGACCCTCGCGCTGCATATTCTGGCGGAAGCGCAGAAGCTCGGCGGCTACGGCGTGTTTATCGATGCCGAACATGCCATGGATCCCATCTACGCTGAGAAGCTGGGTGTTAATATCCAGGACTTGCTCGTCTCCCAGCCAGACACGGGGGAGCAGGCGCTGGAGATTTGTGAGACCCTCGTCCGCAGCGGGGCGGTGGATATTGTGATCGTCGACTCGGTGGCAGCGCTGGTTCCAAGAGTAGAACTGGAGGGGGAGATGGGCGACAGTTATGTGGGTTTGCAGGCGCGGCTTATGTCTCAGGCGCTACGCAAGCTTACCGGTACGGTCTCCAAATCTAACACGTCAGTAATCTTTATTAATCAGATTCGTGAAAAGATCGGTGTCATGTTCGGCAATCCTGAGACGACGCCCGGTGGCAGAGCACTGAAGTTTTACACATCAATACGGTTGGATATTCGCCGCATTGGTGCCATCAAGGAAGGCGATACGAGCACCGGCAGCCGTGTGCGGGTAAAAGTTGTTAAGAATAAGTGCGCGCCTCCTTTCCGGCAGACGGAATTTGACATCATGTACGGCGAAGGAATCTCTTATGAAGGCGATCTGCTCGATCTTGCCGTGCAGGCGGATGTGGTGGAGAAGTCCGGAGCGTGGTACTCCTACGGCGATGAGAAGATCGGCCAGGGGCGGGAGAACTCGAAGGTCTATCTGAAGGAGTATGCCGATACCCGTGAAAAGATCGAGAGCGAGGTGAAAGCATTCCTCGGCATGGAAGTGGGGGAGGATGGCGAAAAAGAATGAAGTAACCGACATCAGAGTCAATGTGAAGCGCCCTGACCGGCGCTCAATCTTTATCAACGGTGAATTCGCCTTCAGTCTTTCTGAGGGCGTTTTTGTCGAAAAGGGGATCCACGTTGGCGACAGTCTCAGCGATGGAGAGCTTGAGAGCATAGTCGATTCAGAGGAGCTGCAAAAAATGCGGGAAGCGGCGGCAAATCTTCTGAGTTACCGTCCCCGCAGTGTCAAGGAGATGAGTGACCGGCTGATCCGGAAAGGGTGGGAGAAGGAACCGGTGGAACAGATAATTGGGGAATTGAAGGAGAAAAGATATCTTGAAGATAGGGAGTTCGCCACTATCTTTGCGCGGGATAGAGTAAAGAACAAGTGTTTGGGATCTCTGGCGCTCAAGAGCGAACTGTTCAAGAAGGGGGTGAGCAAGGAGATTATCGCGGAGGCAGTGGCGGAGATTTATGAAGCACACCCTCCCGGGACACTCATCGAACGGTTGCTTCGGAAAAGAAAGATATCGAAGGAGACACCGATCTCAGCAAAGGAGAAACAGCGGCTGGTGGCCATGCTGCGGCGCAAGGGATTTACGTGGGATCAGATGGAGCCGTTTATAAGAGAGCTGAAGGTGGGAGAAGGGAGATGAAGAATCTTACTTCAAGAGGAACATTTTGCGTACCCTCACAAAGCCAGATGTGGTTCCCTCTTGCATCCCGACCGTACCCCTGTCACTTCAACAGCACCATCTTCATCGTCTTAGAATAACTGCCCACTTTGATCCTGTAGATATACAGACCCCCGCTTAATAGTCTACCCAGATCATCGGTAGCATCCCAGACAGCTGTTTTGTATCCAGCATCAAATCACAAAAAAGAATAAACCTATGGCAGCCGCAAGGCGAAACAGTTCACCTGGTTTTGCCCATTGTTTTCCTTCCATTAGTCCACCAAAGATTACAACTGATAAAGTAACAACTCCTGCGATAAGTATTTTCTCGAATTGATCAAAGTTATTGAAAGTAAATAAAATATAGGAGACGGCAACAAGTAATACCACATACTGAAATATAATATAATAATTCAGTTTTGGAGACACCGAGGTACTATATTTTTTGAAATTGTCAGCAACAGCTTCAGGCTTTCTAAAACCACCCTGACCAGCCGGGAGCCACCCCGGTTTCTTATACAACAATTTCACTTTGTCAGTGAACGACATGGGTCGTTGCAAGTCCCTCCATATATCAGCGTAACAGTCGAAATTTGCCCAAAACGGATTCCAGCTTGCCAACGGCTTGACAATACCGTAAACGACTTTCTCTTCTTCCAGCTGATAAGTGCCAAACATACGATCGAAAAA
>CEPZ01015304.1_pt1 | contig 10671 bp, 13 predicted proteins | sample 530461 | NCBI WGS metagenome assembly CEPZ01 (sample SAMEA2620106, study PRJEB7988) | marine metagenome | isolation source: saline water (ENVO:00002010), including | reverse complement strand
TGCCTGCTGGTTCTCCTGGGTTTGGTGTTCCTGATGGTTTGTTGCGGGATCTGGTTTCGCGGATGGGTGGTGAGCCTCCTCGGATTGGGCGTCAGAATCCTGAGTCGTCTCGGGATGGGCGTGAACGGGGCGGCGATTATAAGCCTGGGGCGCCGTTGTCTGATGAGCAGAGGAGAATCAATCAGCGTGGTTTGGAGGAGGCGCGTGATGTGTTGAGGAGGCTTGGTGGTAGTGTGGGAGATATGCCGTTGGAACACAAGTTGGCTTTGGCTGCGGCTTTGGCTGGTGCTGGTTTGTTGACTGTGGGAACGGGTGGGTTTGCTGGTCCTGCGTTGATGGCTGGTGGCGGTTTGTCGTTGTTGAGCAACCAGTAATGGGGGTTCGTGCCTTTCATCCTGGGCTAGGTTCGACGATTGGTGTTCGTTCGCGGCAGCCTCGTCGCCGAGTGTTGGAGGTTGATGACCGTAATCCTGAGGCGGGGTCTTTGGATGCGCCGTTGTTGTCGGCGCAGTCTCCTGCGCCGCAGGTTGATCCGACGGCGTACAGTGGGGGCGCCGCGTGGCAGCCTCAACACGGCGCCGATTTCGGCGGGTTGACAACGAACCCAGGGGATGGCTGGAGAGACCGCTTTTCTGATTTTTTGAAGTCGCGGGTGGGTCAGTTGTTGGAGTCTGGGTCTTTGCCTGAGTTGCAGCGTGGTGTGGCGGAACAGTTGACGGGTTTGGCCATGCCGCCGACTCCTGGTGGTCAGATGGCGGCTCCTGGGGTTGCTGGGTATGTGGAGGGTGCTTTGGATCTTAGTCGGCCGTTGGCGTTGGCTGATCTTGGTGTTGGTGGTGTTGGCGGGATGATGATGTTGCCGTTTCCTGGTTTGGGTGCGGCGGATGATGCGGCTCGTCCTGTTATCAAGGTGGGCCGTGGTCTTTTGGATGATGCGGCCCAGGCGACTTCTCAGGTTGCTAAGGTGGCGGACGATACGCCTCGTCCTGTTATCAGGATGGGTCGGTCGCAGGGGTTTTTGGGTGATGCGCGTCTTGCCCCTACGCGCGACATTGGGAAAGGGGTGACGGTTTCAGAAATGGCTACGACCGGTGACTTGGTAGATCGGCCTTTTGTAATTGTTAGGTTGCCAGACGGCAGGCTTCAACCTTTCTACCGATCCTCGGGGTTTATGAGCAAACTGGAAGGTGAATGGTTCCCGTTCGATGGGTTCGGTCCATCCGCAGAGGACTTAGCATCTGGGCGGGCTCCTGAAGGGTGGTATAGAAAAGACCCATACACCCAAGGCGTGTATGCGGCGGGTACCCCTGAGCATCGGTATGGCCCGTACAGGGAAGTTAGCGAGTTGTTGAGTAGAGAACTTGGGGATGCCGAACCGACTGTTTTGTTCGACCTACAGAAACTGTCACACAACGATCTGAATCGGGCGTTGGGCACCCACATAACGTGGGATGAGTATGAGAGGGCTATTAGAGAGCAGATAGAGGCTGGGGCGACAGCCGCGAACATGCCGAATCCGATGAGGTTTGAGGATTATGGGAGGGCCATTAGATGACCAGGGGTGAGAAGAGGCGGCGTAAGGCCCGCAACAAGGCACGGTTTGATGCTGGCGTGCAGCGCCGCATCTTGGAACGCCAAGAGTTCGCTGAGTGGGGGTTGAGACCTGCTTGGTGGGCTTTACGTGACTAGTCGGACCTTGGTTGTGTTGGCATCCGCTGCCATGTTCGCTGTTGTGGTGTACACTGTGGAACGCATGTTGGAAAGAGTCACCAAGGAAGCCACTTTAGGAGGTTAGGCCGTGTCGGGGAAAACGCAATCGGATTGGTTGGCCGAGGGGATAAAAGCAGGGTGGTGTGGTCCTCCTGTATGTTCTACCCATGATGGTATTCCGACCACGCTTGAGGAAGACGAGTTGTGGGAGACGGAGGATCCGTGTACGTTTGTGATCCGCCCGTACGCTTCGGCAATGGAACGCAGCCAGGTCGAGGCGAATCATCTTCCTTCTGTGTGGCGCAATGAGCGGGCGCCGCGGTTGAGGCTGGTTGAGTAGCCGTTGTCTCGTTTGCAGGAGTTGCGGCAGGAGGCCGAATGGCGTCGCTGCCGCGACGATGAAAAATATTTTTTGGAGAAGTATTGGTGTATTGCGCATCCTGCGCATGGCCGTATTTTGTTCAAGTTGCGTGGCGCTCAGGATGAGGCTTTGAAGCAGTGGGGCCGCAATCGGTACAGTTTGACTTTGAAGGCTCGTCAGATTGGTTGGACGACGTTGGTGGCTGCGCACCAGTTTTGGTTGGCGTTTTTTCGTGATGATCAGAACATTATTGATTTGTCGCGTACTGAGCGTGAGGCTGTGTTGCTTCTTAGGAAAACGAAGTACGGGTTCAGGCATTTGCCGAAGTGGATGGTTGCCAGGGGGCCTGAGTCGTTGGTGGAGCATCAGCAGCGCATGTCGTTTGATAATGGTTCGATGATTACGTCGATGCCGTCTGCTTCGGATCCTGCCCGTGGCGAGTCTGCAACGTTGATTGTTGTCGATGAGTGGGCGTTTTTGCCGAACCCTGAGGAGGCTTGGTCCTCTATTGAACCTGTGGCTGATGTGGGTGGCCGCATCATTGGTCTCAGCACGGCTAATGGGTCTGGCAACTTTTTTCACCAGTTGTGGACTGGGGCGGAGGCTGGTGTCAATAGGTTTGAATCAATGTTTTTTCCGTGGTCTGCTACGGAGGATCGTGGCGATGCGTGGTATGAGGAGAAGCGGCGGTCGATGTTGCCGTGGCAGTTGGCTCAGGAGTATCCGACGACTGCCGAGGAGGCGTTTGTCAAGTCGGGTAACCCTGTGTTCGATTTGGATGTGTTGGATGTGTTGCTGCGGGGGTGTGTCAGTGGTGACGATGGGTGGCTGCATGAGTTGCAGCCACGGGTATTGGAGTTTAGGCAATGAGTTTCGTTGTGTGGGAGCGGCCGCAGCCGCAGGAGGCGTACGTGCTGGGGGTTGATACGGCTGAGGGTTTGGGGCATGGCGATTATTCGTGTATCCAGGTGTTGGCTGTGTCGTCTGGGGTGCAGGCTGCTGTTTGGCATGGGCACATTCCGCCTGACGAGTTGGCTCAGGAGGTTCTCAACGTTGGTTTGTGGTATCGGGATGCGTTGTGTTGCGTCGAGTCGAACAATCATGGTTTGACTACGTTGACTGTGTTGCGGCAGTTGGGGTATCCGCGGTTATTTCGCAAACGGTCGTTGAACAAGGTGTCGGACAGGGTGACGCAGGAGTATGGGTGGAAGACGACGCGTACGTCGAAGCCGTTGATGATTGACGATTTGGCGACTGCGTTGAAGAACGACGAGTTGGCGTTGCGTGATAAGCACACTGTGGCGGAGTTGCGTACTTTTGTGCGCAACGAGCGGGGGTCGATGTCTGGGTCTCCGTTTGATGACCGTGTCATGGCTTTGGCTTTGGCGAATCAGATGCGCAAATATGCGCATGCTCCCGAGTTTGCTGCCGATGTTGACGATTATTGGACGGTTGATTGGTTTCGCCGCCAATCTGGGACTCAGTCTGAGAATCCGTTCCAAATAGGGGTTCATGCTGTTCGCGGGGGCGCAAGTGGGACACCTCGTCCTTCCTGATGAGGACTTAGCGGTTCTTTCCTACAACCAACCACGGAGATGGTTTCTAATGGCAGCAAACTTTGTGTCACATACTAGTGGCACGCAGACAGTTGACGGCTCTAAGGGCCGCAACAACAAGTTGGATCGTGGCGGCAGTGTCGTGGTGAACCGTGTGACTGAAACGGGGTCGCAGAAGGCGACTATTCGGTCGGGTTCACCCAAGTACGCCAATCAGACTGGCGAATACGGTGAGATCACCACGAAGGATACGCCTGAGAACCAGCATGGTCTTAGCGGCAAGGTTGAACCTGCTTCTAAGCAGCCGTAGCGATGGCGGTTCTTCCGCCAAACGCATCGTTCAATGATTTCGCCAGATATGTGGAGGCCCAGCAGGGTCCGAAGACGCGTCTGGAACTCAACGAACTTTGGGCGTGGCGTAAAAAACTGCTTGGCGTCAAGTTTGATGTGGGCCGCGGGTATCGCGAAACTCTCCCAGCCGACGAACAGGATCTCACAATGAAGCAACGTGAGGCGAAGGTTGTTGCGGAAGCGAAGTCGCAGGGACGCAACATTGAACTTGTTGGGAAACGGTGGGTGTAATGGGCCGTAAGACACGTTCGGAACGTTTCGACTCGTATAAGCGTCGTTTGGAGTTGGCTCGCAAGTGGCGTGACGACGAGGGGTACGACGACACTTGGCGTCGCCTGGGTGACTTGTACCGTGGGAAGCATTGGCCTTCAACTGCGTCAACGACATCTGATCTGATCGCCGTCAATCTGGCATTTTCGACCATCAACGTTATTTCGCCCTCGGTTGCGGTGAACCATCCAAAGATTGTTGTATCAGCGACGCTGCCTGACAACGAAGCCCAGGCTTCCACCAATGAGGCTGTCATCAACTACTTGTGGCGCCATCACAACTATCAGAAGCCATTCAGGCGTGCTGTCAAAGACTTTCTGATCTTTGGACATGGCTGGTTGAAAGTTGGGTGGCGGTTCGTTGAACAGGAGCAGACCCTGGGGGATCGCGATTTGGACGCCATGTACGCTGAGCAGGTTGCCACGGCCGACTCTGCGGCGATGCAAATGCCTGCCCTGGCGGGCGATTTGCCAACGAACGACGAGATCGCAGCGAATCTGCCTACGTCTGCGATGACGATTGTTGAGGATCAGGCATTCGTTGAACGGGTATCCCCGTTCGACATTTTCGTTGATCCTGAAGCAACATGCATGGATGACATTGCGTGGATAGCGCAACGCATCGTGCGGTCCCTGGAGGACGTTCAGTCGGACAAGCGGTATAAGCCGTCGGTGCGGAAGCGTTTGTCTGCCGATGCGGGCGTCAAGGGCGCCCGCGATGACGGGTTGGGAACAACAGAGCAGTACGTCGACGATGACCGCATCACCTTGTACGAATACTACGACATCGAGTCGAACACTGTGTCGGTGTGTGCCAAGAACGGCGACGAGTTCCTGTTGGACCCGATGCCGATGCCGTACGCCTACGGGCAGCCGTTCATTATGTTGCGCAACTACGACATCCCAGACCGCTTCTACCCCCTGGGTGACCTCGAATCCATCGAATCTTTGCAGTTGGAGTTGGATAAGACTCGTTCGCAGTTGATGAATGACCGCAAACGGTACGCCCGCAAATATTTGTACCATGAACGCTCATTTGGCCCTGAGGGCCGTGAGGCGTTGGAATCTGATGACGATGGGCGTCTTGTTCCCGTTGTTGACGAGAACAAGCCTCTCAGCGAGGTTGTGGTGCCGATGCCGCAGTCGCCTCTCAGCCCCGAAATATATGCTTACTCCAACATTATTGAGCAGGACATCAACACGGTGTCTGGCGTCAACGAGTATGCCCGTGGGCAGATGCCTGAGATTAGGCGTACAGCGACGGAAGCATCCATTATTGCGGATGCTGCGAACGCTAGGGCTGCTGACAAGTTGGCGATAGTCGAGTTGGCTATTGGTCAGATCGCCAGGCGGGTGTTGCAGTTGATGCAGCAATACATGACGGGTGAGCAGATTGCCCGTATCGCTGGCCCAGATGGGCAGGATCAGTTTGTGTCGTATGTCCGTGAGGACATTATCGGCGAGTTCGATTTCACCGTGGAGGGTGGTTCTACGCAGCCGATCAATGACACGATTCGTAAGCAGCAGGCTGTTTCATTGTTGAACGCTATTGCGCCTCTGGTTGGCACTGTTATTGATCCGCAGGCGTTGGCTTTGCATGTGTTGCGTGATGGGTTCGACATCAAGAATCCTGAAAAGTTTTTGGTGCAGCAGCAGCCGATGGCCCCCGAGGGGGCTGAGGGTGCGCCTCCTATGGGGATACCTCAGAATGGGGCGATGATGCCTCCTGTTCCTGACCAGGTCGGCGCTTTTGCGCCGACTGGTGGTGTTCCCCCCGAGTTGTTGGCTCAGTTGCAGAATCAAATGGGGATAGAACTGCCTTCTTTGTGATCGAAGTGGGACACCGTAACTTTCTATCAGGAACAACCATCTAGGATTCCTTGGAGGCCAAGTGCCAGAATCAGAACCAGTGGAACCCGTCGAATCGGCGGACATTCCAAAGGCTTCAACAGAAGAATCAACAGAAACCGTTGAGTCCGAGACGTACACCATCAAGGTGGACGGTGAGGAGCAGACGGTCACACTGGAGGAACTTCAAAGCGGATACCAACGCCAGTCGGATTACACCCGTAAGACGCAGGAGTTGGCATCTGATCGTCAAAGGTTGCAGCAGGCCGAAGCCATCGCTAACGCGTTGGAGTCGGATCCCGCTGGGACAATCTCTGCGTTGTCAACTGCGTTTGGTGTGTCGGACACCCAGGCATCTCCCGAATCTGATGATTCGTGGGAAGACATGGATCCCACCGAGCAGCGCATAGCAAGGATTGAAGCCCAGATGGAGTCTCAGGCTGCAGCAGCGAGACAACAGGCCATCGACAAGGAAGTCGTTGAATTGAAGTCCAAATACGGTGATTTTGACGAGCGTGCACTGTTTCAGCATGCGCTCTCGAACGGAATCCCCAACTTGGACGCTGCGTACGCTCACATGAGGTTCGGGGAGGTTGCTGCTTCGGCGGCTAAAGCCCAGGCGGATCGTGAGGTGACCGAATCGAAGCGGTCGACTCCAGCAGTTGAGGGCGGTAAAACCGTTCAGGCTGGAGCGGTTGTGTCGAACAACGATGGTCAGCAGGCAGGCTCAATCCGCGAGGCTTTTGCGTTGGCCAAGAAGCAGTTGAGTTCAACCTGACTCATTACCCTCTAAGAGAAAGAAACCATCATGGCTGGTAACAGCAACTTTGATGAGATTCTCTCCACCACGCTGAACAACTATGTCCCCAAACTGGTGGACAACATTTTCAGCGCGAGGCCTCTGTTCTATGCCCTGACTAACGGGCAGACGATTCGGCGGATCTCTGGTGGAGCGAAGATCATCGTTCCAATCATCTACGGTACGAACAGCACTGCTGGTTCGTACGCCACCACGGACACCATTTCCACGACGGCTCAGACAGGCATTTCGGCTGCTGAGTACGACTGGAAACAGTACGCCGCAACGGTGACCATCAATGGCATGGAAGAAGCCAAGAACAACGGCGAAGCCCAGATCATTGACCTGCTGGAAGGTAAAATCTTTCAGGCGCAGGAAACAATCATTGAGAACATGAACACCATGTTCTGGGCTGACGGTACTGGTAACAGCAACAAGGACTGGATTGGTCTGGACCTGATTGTTACAAAGCCCAACACTTCCCTTGGTGGGATTGACCCGACTGGTGCGGGCAACTCCTTCTGGGCGTCAACTGAGACAAACCAGGGCGGTGCGCTCACTTCTGCCGCAATGGCAACACTGTACAATGACGTTTCGGTCGGCAACGATCAGCCAAACATCATCATCACGACGCAATCCTTGTACGAGGCTTACGAGGCCACGCTGACAGACCAGATTCGGTACACCGATACCGATGTGGCTGACGCTGGCTTTCAGAACCTCATGTTCAAGGGCGCACCCGTCACATTTGACGGGGCTTGCACCAGTGGCGAAATGATGTTCCTGAACACCAAGTACCTGCAACTGGTTGGTCACAGCGATGTCTGGTTCAAGCCGACACCGTTCGTGCGTCCCACCAATCAGGACGCTGTGTACTCACAGATCCTGTCATACGGAAACCTGACCTGCTCCAACAGGGCACGCCAAGGTTACCTATACGGGGCCACCTGATCCACATAATCGGCGGGGGCGGCGTGTTCTCCTTTCCCCCATCGGCCAACCGCCGTCCCCGCCCCTCATGTTCTCTAGGAGGCTGTTATGGCACGCGATTTCGCCATTAGTTACGGATTGAAGGGTCGCCCTGCGGGGCAACCTTCGGGCAATGTGCGTGAGGTTCGTTCTGAACGTCACTCCGTTGGCCGTGACCGCAACTTGGCCCGAATCAACCCGACTCCAACCCATGCCGCCAAGGCACCTGGGATGACATGTCGAGAGTTGACGGTAGCAGGCGTGCCGTGTAAGGCACGCCCTGTTGAGGGAACCGACATCTGCATGTTTCATGCCCGATTGGTGACGTAGTGGACATTTCTACGATGCGTTCGTATGTGCGCAGCGTTGTTGACATAGATTCGGCTGACATTTCAGACGACACGTTGAACAGGTTCCTGGGGGAGGGCTACGACGTAATCGTTTATTCTGAGAAACGTTGGCCTTTTTATGAGGTGGCGACAACTTTTAGCACATCGTCATCCACAAAGGATTACTCGCTGGCAACCGTTGGCGCATCGGTCACAACGGGTTTGCGTGAAATAGCGGCACTTAGAACCGATGACCACATTTTGGGTTTCATTGGCCGTGACGATGCCGACGGGTCGTACCCGTTGGATGTCAACACGACGGGGGAACCGTGGTACTGGTCATACTGGGCCGACACTGTACGCCTCCACCCGATACCTGATGCGACATACACGGTGAATGTACGCGGCTACAAGAAACCGACGGCTTTCGGGGCGGGTTCTTCGGATGCGACAGAGCCATCTGATCTTCCTGAACCGTTCCACATGCAGATCGCCACCTATGGGGTGGCGAGGGCCTACGAGCAGCAAGAAGATCCCCAAATGGCGGGACAGTATTTCGCTATTTTCAACCAGGAACTCGACAACTTGCGGGCACGCTACGACGACATGCCTGCACCGCAGCCGATTGTGTTGAACTCGCGGGGCGGCTTCCACGGGGCACGCACTGTTCTCGCTGACCGCCTGCGATATTCATGGGAGTAGCGATAGCGCCCCCTCTGGGCGGCACGCAGCAACGTACTTTCAAGATGGAAGTATTGGAATCGTTCAGCGGTGGGCTGAACTTTCGTTCCGACCAGTTCAACCTCGCGGAAAACGAGTCACCCGACCTGTTGAACGTGGTTGTCGACCCCAGGGGCGGCATCCGTCAACGCGACGGCGTTGACCGTAGAAACACGACGGCGTTGAGCGACGACATCAAAGGCATCTGGGGGTTCCATACCGATTCGGGCACGAACCAGGTCATGGTCAACTACGGGACAAAGGTGGGGTACAGCGCCTCTTCAAACTTCACCGAGTTGACAAACATCACGGCCCGCACCGACGGCACCCGCGTGTACGGGATAACAATGAACAATGTTGCTTACGGTGTTTCTTACGACAAGGTGTCGTTCAGGTGGGATGGCAGCACTGATGCCGATTTGGGGACGACACTGGACGGGTCGGCTGGCAACATGCCGCAAGCCAAATACGTTGCCTTCTGGAACAACTTTGCCTGGGTGGCTCACACGTACGAGTCGGCCACGGCCTACAAGTCACGGGTGCGTTGGTCGAACTCTAATGATCCTGAGAAGTGGACCGCTAACGACTACGTGGACATCGACATAGGTGAACATGGCGACGCCATAACCGCCCTTGTTCCTCACGGTGACCGCCTGTTGGTGTTCAAAGAAAACAGCGTCCACGCCGTTTACGGGTGGGATTCCGATTCGTTCCAGGTGGTGACGTTGACCAACGATGTTGGTTCGGTTGCTTTGTCGTCGCCTGTGTCTACCTCTCACGGCGTGTACTTCTGGTATGGCACCGAAGGTGTATACCTGTTTGACGGCGAACGGTTCATTTGGTTGTTCGCCAAGTTGGTTCCCGCCATTGACGACGCACGGATCTCGTTTAGTTCAAACCCGCAGTTGGCTTGGGGCAACAACAAACTGTTCGTGTCGATTGATTGGACTGAGAGTGGGTCTACGACTCGCCGTACTTTGATTTACGATCCGACGTTGGGCGATTACGGGGCGTGGGTGTCGACCGACATCGACGCTGGCCCGTTGCACACTTACCGTCCCCCTGGGTCCGCATCCACCGTGTACGCAGGGTGTGTCGCCAACACGGGCATCCTTGTTGACGTTGAAGATGACCAGAACCGCGTCACCGACAGGTACGTCGGTTCCACAGAGGTTCACATTTCGTCGTATTTCACTACGAGGTGGGTTGCGGGACGCAACCCGATTGTGAAGAAGCGTTGGGGGAAGCCACGCATGGTTGTGCTGGCTGATGCGTCGATGACATTGCCGATAACGGTTTACAAGGACTACGACAAGGCTGAGGAAGCCGCATCGTTTGATGTTTCTATAACGGGCCGAACTTCGGCATCGGTGTGGGATACAGCCAAGTGGGATGACGCCGATTCATCGTCTGCGTACTATGCCACTTGGGACGCTGTGGCTAAAGACCTGGTGGCAGATGTGAAAAACTTGCCGACCCTTGGGACAGCAAGGGCAGTGAGTATGAAGGTTTCAGGCCCAACGGGCACAAACAATGTATGGGAAGTGAATGCTCTTGCTTTCACATATGTACCAAGGAGATTGCGATAAATGGGCACCCTGGCGGTAACTAACTCTTTTTCGGCTGGCACCACGATTGTGGCTGCCGACATGAACACCAACTTCGACGACATCGAATCGTTCGTCAACACCACCCCAGGGGTGGTGCAGATCGACATTGTGAACGCCAAGGGCGACATCGTCGCGGCCACCGCCGCTGA
>CEPZ01006565.1_pt1 | contig 10681 bp, 8 predicted proteins | sample 530461 | NCBI WGS metagenome assembly CEPZ01 (sample SAMEA2620106, study PRJEB7988) | marine metagenome | isolation source: saline water (ENVO:00002010), including | reverse complement strand
AACGAAAGGGTGTCTGAATTTTCTGACTATTTTATAAATAAAATTAAAAAAAAAATTAACTCTAATTATTTAACAGCATATCCCGAAATCGAACCTCTTTATAAGGTTCTTTCCAAAAAATTTAATCTTAATAAAGAAATGTTTGTTTTGACAGCCGGTTCAGATATGGCAATAAGAAACTGTTTTGAGTTATTAGTAAATCCTGGTGACAGAGTGATAACGTTGTCTCCAACCTATGGAATGGTTAACGTATATGCTAAACTTTATAACGCTAAACAGATAAAAATTAAATTTGATAATGAACTGGAATTAGATACAAACAAATTAATTAGTCAAATTAATTTAAAAACTAAATTAATTATTATAGCTAACCCCAATAGTCCTACCGGTACTATAATAGAAAGTGAAAAGTTAATTAATATTTTAAAAAAAGCTAAAAAATTTAACTGCTACGTTTTAATCGATGAAGCTTACTATGGTTTTTATAATATTACAGTTATATCTCATCTAAAAAAATTTCAAAATTTAATTATCTCAAGAACCTTTTCTAAAGCGTATGGTTTAGCTGGATGTAGAGCTGGATTATTAATTGCAAATAAAACTATTGCTAGAAGACTATATAAATTTCGTCCAATGTACGAAATAAACTCCATCGCTGTTTTAATTATTAAAGAAATTATGAAAAATGACAGTATTTTAAAAAAATATATTCAAGAAACAAAAAAGGGAAAAAAACATCTAATTAAAACTTTAGATAAATTTGGATTTTTTTATCACAATTCTTACACAAATTTTTTAATTGTTGATTTTAAAACAGAGAAATTAAAAAATAAAATTTGGCAATATTTAAAAAAAAAGAATATTTTAATACCAGAAGGACTGCAAATTCCTGGTTTCAAAACTTTTTTGAGATTTACATTAGGTCCGATTAAATATATGAAATTAATAACAAATGCTCTTGGTAAATTTAACTAACAATCTGAACAGTATTATTCATTAGTATTTAAATATGAAAATTGTTGTTACTGGAGGCAGTGGATTTCTAGGCTCACATGTTGCTGATGAGCTAAGCAAAAAAGGTCAAGATGTAACGATTTTTGATAAAAAAAAAACAAGTTGGATTAGACAAGATCAAAAAATATATGTTGGCAATATTTTAAACGTTAAAGACCTTAAAAAAGCAATTAAGGGTTCTGATATAGTTTTTCATTTTGCCGCCCTGTCAGACTTGGAAGAAGCATTATATAAGCCCATAGAATCAGTCACAATTAATATATTAGGTACAGTTAATGTTTTGGAATTGTCTAAAAAATATAATATTAAAAGAATTGTTTATGCTAGCAGTATCTACTCTATGAGTACTCAGGGTAGTTTTTATCGATGTAGCAAAAAGGCAGCTGAAGACTACATTGAGGAATACAATAAAAGATATGGATTAAGTTTTACAATTTTAAGATACGGATCCTTGTATGGTCCAAGAACAGATAAATCAAACGGCGTTTTTAAAATTATTGACGATGCTACAAAAAGTCAACAACTCAAATATATTTATGGAAATAGAAGTTCTGTAAGGAAATATATTCATGTGCTTGATGCAGCTAGAGCTACCGCAAATGTTATTTCCAAAAAATATAAAAATAAATATATTAATATAGTGGGAATAAAATCTTACAAAGTTACCCAGCTTTTAAAAATTGTGTCAAAATCACTAAATATTTCAAGTGGTGTGAAATTTTTAGATAAAAAAACTGTAGGTCGTTATATTAAATTTCCTAAATTGTTTAAATTAAGAAAAGGAATAAATTATAAGTTTAAAAAAACTATTAAGTTAGAATATGGAATTCAAAATTTAATAAATCATATAAAAAAATCTTAAAGTGAAAAAACTAATAAAAAAAATAATAAATTTAAAATCACAATTTGTTGTTAAATATTTAATCAAATACAAATTTTTTAGATTTATTTTATATAGTTTGACAAGAAATATTTTTAATGAAAAAAAGACGGTTTCTCGAAACGAGATTAAACTCAAATTTTATATTCCCAATGAATTAACTTTATTTAGAATAAATACATTTTCAACAAAAGAGCCAGAAACATTAGATTGGATAGATAAATTTCAAGAAAAATCAATTTTTTATGATGTAGGAGCGAACGTAGGCCTCTATAGTTGTTATGCAGCAAAAAAAAAACAGTGTAACACATTTGCTTTTGAACCATCTGTTTTTAATCTTGAAATTTTGGCAAAAAATATTTTTTTAAATAATCTCGAATCTAATATAAAAATTATTCCATTACCGATTACATCCAAAAAAGGCATAGGTGATTTTAATTTGTCTTCAACTGAATGGGGTGGAGCATCATCATCCTTTAATGAAGATTTTACTTTTGGTGGATCTATTTTAAAGAAAGTATTTAATTATAAAACTTTAGCACTTACTTTAGATGAATGCTTAAAAATATTTAACTTTCCTCAACCCAACTACTTGAAAATAGATGTTGACGGAATAGAGCATCTAATTTTAGAAGGAAGCAATCACGTTTTAAAAAATATTAAAAGCATACTAGTCGAAATCGATGACCGTTTTGAAGAACAAAAGCTAAAGACAATTCAAATTCTTAAAAATAATGAATTTGAATTAAAAGTAAAAACGCACTCGGAAATGTTTGCCAATACGGAATCTTCTCAGTGTTTTAATCAGATTTGGGAAAAAAAATAATAAATTAATAATATTATAAATTAATAAAATATTTTATAGATAGACTTAAATGATTTGTGCATTAATGATTGGCAGAGCAGGAAGTGGTGGCTTTCCAAAAAAAAATATTACCAAAATTTTAGGAAAAAGATTATGTGAATATTCACTTACAGCTGCTAAAAAATCAAAATATGTTGATAAAATTTTTGTTTCAACAGATTGCTCTACAATTAAATCAGTTTCAAAAAAATATGGAGCAGTTATTATTGATAGACCAAAAAGATTGTGTAGCAACAAAGCTCTTGGAGAAGACGTATTTAGACACGGATATTTTGAATTGAAAAAATTATTAGGAAAAAAAAGTAAAGATATAGAACTAATTATTTTACTATTTGCTAACGTGGCTACAATTTCATACAAGCTGATTGATAAAGGCGTAAAAATATTAAGAAAAAATAAAAAATTTGATTCAGCTGTTTCAACTTCTGTTTATAATATGTGGAGCCCATTAAGAGCACGAAAATTACTTAATAATGGAACTTTAGTTCCCTTTGTACCATTTAAAACATTTGGTAATCCTAAAACATTGAATTGTGATAGAGATTCACAAGGGGATGTTTATTTTGCCGACATGTCAGTATCAGTTGTTCGTCCAAAATGTCTTGAAGATATTAAAAAAGGTCTTTTACCACAAAAGTGGATGGGTAAAAAAATAGCTCCTATTAAATCCGAAGCAGGCTTTGATATAGACTATGACTGGCAACTTCCTTTGGCCAAACATTGGATAGAGAAAAATATAAAGAGAAAATAAATAAAAATTTTATCACTAATGAATAAAATTTATAGTAAACAAAAAAGTTTTTTAAAATTTCATTCGCCGAATAATAAAAGCAAACAAGCTGTTCTAAAATCTCTTAAAGTTATTTTAAATGATAAGAAAAATATAAAATCATTAAATAAGTATCAGATTAGTATTATTAATTTAGTTAAAAAAGATTTTTTTGGAAATGGATCCAAGGGTAGGCCAAAATTTCAACTTTCTGCAAATGTCATCAAAGAATTGGAGATGCTTGATAAAGCAGAAGTACCTAAATATTTGTTTCATAGGTACAGATATGAAATTTTTCCTGAGATTCAAGCTTCAGATGATTATCCACCTTACCTTCAAATTGAACCAACTTCATTTTGTAACTATAGATGTGTTTTTTGTTTTCAGACAAATAAAGATTTTACAACTAAATCAAATGGGTACATGGGACGCATGCGTCTTGATTTGTTTAAACTAATTATTGATCAAGCAAGAGATAATGTAGAATTTATATCTCTAGCCTCTAGAGGTGAGCCTCTTGTTTCTCCAATAATTATTAAAATGTTGGAATATACACAGGACAAATTTTTAAATTTAAAGATAAACACAAATGCATCTGTATTGACTGAACAAAAATGCCACGCAATTTTAAAAAGTGGAGTTAGAACTTTAGTATTTTCCGCAGATGCTGCTGACGCAGAATTGTACAGCAAACTTCGTGTTAATGGTAAATTAGAAAAAGTGGTATCAAATATAAGAATGTTTAAAAGAATAAAAGAAAAACATTATTCAAAGTCAAGAATTATTATTAGAGTTTCTGGAGTAAAAGTAAATGATGAGCAAAACTTTAAAGATATGCAAAATTTTTGGTCAGATTTAGCAGATCAAGTTGCTTTTGTTGACTATTGTCAATGGGAAAATATTTATCAAATGAAGTTAAACAAATTGTCAACCCCATGTTCAGAGTTGTGGAGACGAATGTATGTTTGGTGGGATGGGAAAGCTAATCCGTGTGAAGTTGACTATCGTTCAGATTTGTCGCCTGGATATTTAAAAAAAGATTTCAATTTATCCAATCTTTGGCAATCTTCAATATATAACTCATTAAGAAAAAAACACATTTCCTCAAATAGGACAAGCTTAAATCCTTGTTCTCGTTGTACTGTAATTTAAAATTTAAATAAGTATAGAGTCTCTTTTGGATTTATCAAAATGGAAATAGAAGACGAACAGCTGAGTTTGCTAAAACTTGCAACTCAGTATATCAAAAAATTAGAAAATTTAGGTGTAGATGTAGCCATGAGTTCATTTTGTTATATGAATACTAATGGAGTTACACCAGGCAATTGTAAATTGAAAAATTTACAACTTAAAAAAAAATTCAATTTAAAATATTTTTTTATAATTTTTAAACATTTATTTTTGATATCTACTCTTCATAGTTTTAAAATTTTTAACGAAAATAATAAAAAAAATTTTGGGAATATTTATGATAAACTTATAATTTCATGGGCTATAAAAAAAGATTTTAAAGAAGATGGATCTTTTTCTGATTCTAAATTTGGAATTAATTCAAAGGACCACATGAGTAATCTCTGGTTTCTGATATATTTAGATGAATTAATTCCTTCAAAAGTTGATAGTAATATAATAATTTTTTACAAAAATAAAAATAAAAAAAAATATAATATTTATTATTTAGCTAAAGTAATTATTAAATCGATTTTGCGAAATAAAAAATCTTTATTCAAAATTTTACACGAACTTTCGTTGCAATCACATTTTGCAGCAATTGTTACAAAAATCATTAAAAAAATTGTTATATCGAATGATTTTAAATCTGTGATTATGCCATATGAGGCTCAACCTTTTCAAAATAAGGTTTTTCAGGAAGTAAAAAATATAAATAAAAAAATTAAAACAATAGGTTATCTAGTTCATACCACACCATTTCCAGCTCACGTCATTCACAGAGCGGGAGCACCGGACATAATATTTTCCCACAGTTATTCAGAAGTAATTCACCTGAAAAATAATCTTAGTTGGCCACAAAAAAAATTACATTTAATACCATCTTTGAAGTTTAAAAATGATAAACAAATTTTACTTGATGAAAAAATATTTGTACCTTACTCAATAATGAATAAAAAAATAATAATAAAAGAATTTGAAAAATTATTACAAAAACAAGAAAATAATAGTTTAAAACCACTTAAAATCAGAAATCATCCTTATATGAGTAATTCTAAAAATCATAAAATATTTATTAAAAATCTAGACAATGTAATTAAAAGAAATGCTAGTAAATTTTCCCAATCGTCTAAAAAAAGTTTAAGCATATTTTTTTGTGAAACGTATGCAGTATTAGAAGCTTTGGAAAGAGGTGTTGAAGTGGTACATATATGTAGCGATCCAGTATTTGAGTCATATTCAGAGAAATTATGGTCTAGCATTAAAGTAGCTCAAGTTTCTAAATACATTTTTTGCTATAGATTAAAGGAAAAAGGACACTGCATTAATTTTGGAACAGAAGAAGATTCTTTTAATAAGTATTTCAACAATATTTAATTTTAAGAATTATATTTATTATATTTTGACTTCTGATGTAAATTAGTAATTAGTAATTAGTTATTTAAAATTTAGCAATTAATAGAAAATGGGAATTAAAGTTTTATTTTTATATCCAAATACGTTTGGCATGAACATGTTGCCCCCAGCAATTGCAATGTTTTCTGCCATATTAAAAGAAAAAGGTCATGAAGTTAAAGTTTTTGACACAACGTACTACGCAGTAGATCACGGAATTGATTCTGATGGATCAAAAGAAGATAGGCTTAATGTTGTTCCTTTTCAAGAAGAGATGAAAAAAAAGGGTTTAAGAATAAAAGATGCCAACTGGAAGACTGATTTACTTAATTTAGTAGATGAATATAAACCAGATCTTTTTGCTTTATCCTCAACTGAGGATATGTGGGAACTCGGAATCAGGATTTTAGAAGAGGTTAGAGAATACAAAAATAAAAATGAAGTTCCTGTTATTGCGGGAGGTGTTTTTCCAACTTTTGCTCCAGAAATTTGTATAAAATATGATTTAGTCGATATGATTTGTGTAGGCGAGGGAGAAAATACTTTAATAGATTTATGTGGAAAAATTAAGAAGAAAGAAGATTATTCCAATGTTACTAATATGTGGTTTAAAAAAAATGATAAAACGATTATAAAAAATTCTATTTCCAAACCAGTAGATATTAATAACAACCCTATAATTGATACTACGTTATTTGACGAAGAGCGCCTTTATAGGCCTATGGCTGGTAAAGTCTACAAAATGTATCCTGTCGAAACAATTCGGGGATGTCCATATACATGCAAATTTTGTAATTCACCAGATCAGATGCAACTTTACAAAGGATTAGGACACAATTTCTTCAGAAAGAAAAAAATGGATTTGGTTTATAAAGAATTAAAATATTTTAAAGAAAGTCATAAAATCGAATATAATTATTTTTGGGCTGATACTTTTTTAGCAATGAGCACACATGAATTCGACGAGTTTTGTGAGATGTATAAAGATATAAATCTTCCTTTTTGGATACAAACCAGACCCGAAACGATAAATGATTATAATGTAAAAAAACTCGCTGAAGTAGGTTTGCACAGAATATCTTTTGGAGTTGAACACGGCAATGAAGAATTTAGAAGAAAAATTTTGGACAGAAAATGGAAAAATAAAGACATTATTGAGACGCTAAAAATTCCAGTTAAATATGGTGTTGCTTTTAGTATAAATAATATAACCGGCTTTCCTACAGAAACTAAAAAACTTGCATTTGATACGATAGAATTAAACAGACATATAGAAGCTAATAATGCAAATATTTATACTTTTATACCATTTCATGGAACACCATTAAGAAGAATGTGTGAAGATTTGGGACTTATTAAACCAGAAACAATTACAAAATGTCTAACTCAAAATGCTCCTATTGTAATGTCGCAATATCCGCCACACGAGATAGATGAGGTAAAAAAATGTTTTTCTTTATACGTAAAATTCCCAAAAAATCGATGGAAAGAAATAGAAAGAGCCGAAAAAAATGATGAAGAGGGAAATAAAATTTATAATGAATTAAAGAAGGAATATCTTGCTAAATATATGCCAAAACCAGATGCTGATCCTCATGGCTGTGTAGAAGATTTTAAAAAGATAGAAAACCCCAATTACCATATTGATGTTCCAGGAAAAGCGGGATCTGAATCTAAAGATGATTTAGATTACCATTAAATTTAATTTGAAATCTACTTTAATGCTATTATACTAGAATAATTAATACTGAAAGTATGGTGGGGAACAATGTGAGAATCATTGACTGTTCCTGCAACGGTGTGAACGAGAGTTTAAGTCCGGGCACCACCCAGTATAGACCCCTGCTGAACGAAGACCAGGAAAAGTCTAGTTCTGCAATGTAAAATTAGCAGTGGCGTTAACGATAATAATTCAGAACTTAAGTTCTGATTATTTGGAGAAATGTACACGATGCTAAGGGTATTTATATCAATATTAATTTTGATTTTTTCTTTCGGTAAATTGTTTGCTGCCGATATTCCTGTCATTGTTATCTCGCCAAGCAAAAAAGCACAATCTATTTCAACAGTAGGCTCGTCAGTGATAGTTTATGATCAATCGGATTTAGAAAATAGTAACGATTATTTTTTAGGTGATATTTTATCAGACGGAGCTTCAATTAATTTTAATCAAGGCGGCGGCGCTGGAGCAATTTCCGGAATCCAGCTAAGAGGCATACCAAAAGCGTATTCAACGGTTTATATTGATGGGGTCAAAATGTCAGATAATTCTACCCCAAAAAACGCTTATTATTTTGATGATATTTTATCTAATCAAATTTCTAGAGTTGAAATATTAAAAGGAAATCAAAGTTCGGTTTATGGAAGTGGAGCGATGGGTGGAACAATTAACATTACTACCAAAAGAGGCCAGCCAGGATTCCAAAAAAATTTTTTTTATAATATGGGATCTCACGGAACCCATAATCTAAGTTTTTCATTTGGGGGAGCAGATGATAATCAAGATTATTATGTTGGTTTAGAGAGATATCATACGGACGGAATTTCAACAATGAGCCATAATGATGAGGATGATGCGTATACAAATCATACTTTAATAGCAAATTATGGATATAAAATTTCAGATACCATTCAATTTAATACTAACTATAGATTTGCTGATGCTCGATTATATTATGATTCTGTCAATAGAAATTTTAGAGATGATGAAGATACTTCTCATGAAAAAGAGTCCACCGCTAGTTTAGGCTTTTCATATAAACCAAATATAAAATTTACTAACAATTTAAATTTTTCAAATGCTTATATCAGTAGGACTGGTGATGATATACAAAGCGCTTATGTCAACATATTTAGAGAAACTAATTATTGGTCATATCGAAATGCTCTTAACTACAAGGGAATATATAATTTCAATTTAGACAACAGTGTAGTTTTTGGAATTGAGAAAGAGTGGAATGAAATGGATTTTGAACAATTCAATGGTTTTGCTAAAGCCATAGACTTTAAAAGCGGCCAAGAAGTTGTTTCTCAATATATTGATTATCAATCTAGATTAACGAATAATTTATATGCAACAGTAGGTATAAGATTTGATGATCATAGTCAGGCAGGAACAGAAGATAGCGAAAGAATTTCTTTAGCCTATCTTTTTGATGACAAAAATACAAAACTTAAAACTTCTTATGGAACAGGAATCAAATATCCTTCTCTTTATGAATTTTACATAAATGCCAATTCAAGTTCATTGGTAGCAGAACACGGTCGAAGCTATGATATCGGTCTAGAAAAATCTTTTCCAGAACAACGTCTTAATTTTGATATTACCTACTTCAATCACAAGTATGTAGATATGATTGAAGGTCAAAAAAGAACCGGCCATAAACTCCAAAATGTTTCTGGAACAGTTAGATCAGAAGGAGTTGAACTTGTCTCTAAATTTAAACCTAATAATGTTATAAATTTTAATTTGAATTATACCTACAACTCAACCTACGATGGTGCTGATTTTGATGATCCTGACATGGGTCCACTCAGCAATGGTACATTCACAAATTCTCAATTAGTGAGAATTCCGCGACACCTGATAAATTTATCCAGTAAAGTATTTTTAGCAAAAGATCTAGATCTCACATTACAAACCAAATGGTCAAAAAATATGAGAGCTTATGGCAATGTGAATGTTGGAACAGACGAGGACAAGAGATTAAGTTCTTTTCTAGTGAATGATTTATTTGCCAACTATCAAATCAGCGATGGTTATAAAGCTTTTTTTAAAATAGATAACATTTTTAATAAAGTTTACAACACTGTTTTAGAATACAATCAAATGGACAGATCGTTTAATTTTGGTATAAAAAGAAGTTATTAAACATGAAAAAATTTAAAGGAAATATCAGTAGTTTTGTACTGCCGGTTGTTATAATTTTGGCTTTATCACTTACAAGACTGATTCCCCACCCATGGAATTTTTCACCTATGTTAGCTGCTGGAATATTTTCAGGATTTTACTTTAGACAACTTTATTTAAGTTTATTTGTGGTTATTGTTTCAATGTTTATTGGAGACTTATTCTTAGGGTTCCATAGTTTGATGTTTTTTACTTATATTGCTTTAGCCATAGCAGTGTTCATTGGTCTTTATATAAAACATTTTAAATTCACCGAAATTTTGTACAGTGGTTTAGCAAGCTCAGTTTGTTTCTTTATCATTACAAATTTTGGAGCATGGTTAACACATGGCGAAATGTATGCTAAAGATTTCTCTGGGCTAATGCAATCCTATGTAATGGGAATACCCTTCTTTCACAATACCTTAATATCTACCTTTTTATATTTACTTCTTTTTAAACTACTTTTTGATTTAGCGGTAAGAAAAAAAATATTTAAAGCTTCTTTTTAAGAATGAGCATAGATCCTAAGGGCGAGTCCATAGAGGGTGTATTTTACAAAATTAATAAAAAAATAGAGAAAAAAATTACAGCCAAATATCATAAAATTAAAGATTGGGTTATGGATCCCAAAGGCTATTTTTTAATAGCCATTGATAAAAAAAATAATTTAATAAGAGTTGGCTATTGTAAATTTAC
>CEPZ01084440.1_pt1 | contig 10695 bp, 16 predicted proteins | sample 530461 | NCBI WGS metagenome assembly CEPZ01 (sample SAMEA2620106, study PRJEB7988) | marine metagenome | isolation source: saline water (ENVO:00002010), including | reverse complement strand
TGAAAGTTGTCGTGCTATACTTTTCCAGATATCCCTATCCTCTCTTACTTCCTTTATAATTCTCTCTATATCATTCATAACTTGCCCTCCTGTTTTATTGAGTCTAAAATTCTCTTTGAAGTTTTCTCCACAAACCTTTCCTCGTCTTTAATCTTCTCGTTTAAGTCCTCAAGAAGTTCTATTAATGGATACCATGAGTCCTCTTTATCTATCTGTCCTTCCATTTCTCTTTCAACTACATATGAAATAATTGAATCTATCTTCCATATCATTTTCCCAGTATCATTCATTTTATCACCTCCTTTATATATTCAAAATCTTTTATTCTAACAAAACATTGTAATTCAAAACCCTCTTTCTTGAAGTATTGATATATTTTCACTTCTTCAAATTTCTTTTTATCTATTTTATAAAGACCTCTTTTAAGTTCACGCTTATCCCCAATCCATTTGACAGTTATATAGTCTGGTTGTATTTCTCGTATTGCTATTTCACAAAAACCAAATGCCTGTAGATTTCTATATATGTCTTTGGAGACTTTATTAAAAAACACATATCCACCCTCTTCAAAGGCTTGTCCTATATTTCTGGTTTTTTTATTTACTAATTTCAAAAACACCTTGCCACTATCTACCCACAACTTATTTCCAACCTTGTCTATACATTTCATATCTTTACCCCCTTCTTTTCAAACCAATTCTTGTCAGAAAATTCCCCCTCAACTTCTAAGGGCGTAATAATCCACTTCCATGCTTTCTTAATATCTACACACATTATTTCTTTTGCTTTACTCAGTACATCATCCTGCTCCTTCTTGTCAATGTCCATCACCATGTCATCGTGTATTTGACCAATAATTTTACTCTTCATTTTGTGTTTCTTCAGCCATTTGTTCATTTGTATAATACTCCACAACAAACAATGGAAAGCTACTCCTTGATTAGAGTAATTTAATAATTGGTTCTTAGTTATTACTCCTCCACATCTGAATCCTGTGAGTATTTCTATATATCCTTTCTTGTAGTAATCTGACATCCATTTCTCCTTCCACTCATGATGAACATGATAAGTCTCCCAGAACTCCTTCTCTACTTGCTTAATATGTTTGGTAAATACTTTTATATTTCCCAACTTCTTAGACTTCAGATGTTTTTTTAATCCTACTCCATCTTTAGTCTTTAGTTTCATAGAGTTAATAGAAGTCATCATATTAGAAGCGCATTGCTCATACCAACTCCCATACAGCTCAGGAAATACGAAGTTATTCTTTCCTACATACCTCACATCTTTTGTTACCTGTTCCTCTGGTAGAGCATAACATTTGGCGGCTTGAGTTTTATGTATGGTAGTGAAGTTATCTATCAGTACAGGGTCTCTACTATTACAACCAGCCATTGATAGTTCTATTCCTGAGTAATCTAATCCCCCTATCATTCCTCCCTCTCTAGGAATAAACCCCTGTCTGATAATCTTACCCATAAAAGGGTCTCTGATAGGCAGGTTCTGAAAGTTAGGAGAGTCAGAACTAGACCTATACGTAGTTGGGATATGTAGATTGAATACCGGATGGAGAAATCCCTTGACTGATTCCTTCAATATGTTTTTAATATAAGTACTACTCATCTTCTTCAACTGTCTCAACATAATAAGAGGCTTTGTAATGGGGGAGTCTATAAGATGAAGAGTTTCAGCATTGACAGATGGATTTCCTTTAGCTGTCAAAGTAGGTGGTTCTATTTTCAAATGATTAAATAGAATCTTCTTCAACTGGTCATTGGAATCTATATTGAACTTCTCTTTATATACCTTCCGCCATGTCTTTACTTCCTCAGTTCTATCCAATTCTAATACCAGTAATGATATCTGTTCCTTTATCATCTTCTTTTGTCTCTTGTAATATGGGACATCTATCTTGATACCATTGTTCTCCATATCAGCAAACGCTAAAGTTCCCTCGTGCATCAAACGATAAGCAGAGGCATTCACTAAGCCACCCTCCTCTTTCTCCAATATTGTTTTGCTGATATAGAAAGTTTCTTTTTGGTCTCTTCTGTTACTATTCTACCTTGCCTAGCTTTAGATAAATTCTTTTTGTGCTTTTCAGTAAACTCTTTTCCTTTTTTAGCTAACGACATATTCCTCCTAGCTTCTTTAGAACGCTTCTGTCCTAAATGGCTCGTTGCTATTTTTCTTTTCTGCTCTTCTGACATAGGAACTCCCTTATTACTGGGCACTTTCCCTTTATGATGTAAACTGGTATGTCTTTTTAAAGTCATCTTCTGTTGATTTTCTGGAGCATCGTTATTATGATTTCCGTCTTTGTGATGAATAACTTCTCCCTTTTTTACTTTATTATTAGGATTGTTCTTATTCCAAATTCTATGACTCTTTTTCATCTCAATTCCTCCATCTGCTTTTTCGCTAATTTATACTCTAAGATAGCATCCATCCCACAATACTTCATCACTTCATCTACATTTGCCTCTTTGATATTATTGAATCCTTTTCCATCATCACATTTTAAATACTTATCCAGATGTCTTGAATAGTCCTCTTGTCCAAAGTTAATGTAAGATTGAAATTTCAATCCTGTTATCCCTCTACGATTGTCTAATATGTGGGAGGCTTGCATAGTATCCCAGACCCAACCTCTAGTTTTTACTCCTAATATATTCCTACTCCATTGATGTTCAAACTTAATATTCTGAGCAGTCTTTTTAATCTTTTTATTCTTGAGCACCTCTTTCCATTCTTTCCATACTCCTCGTAAATCAAAAACAAAAGTTTTATTCTCTCCCAAACTTATTCCACAACAAACTATCTCATGTCCTTTCTTATAGGGTTTCAGTCCTGTAGTCTCATAATCAAATGCTAACAGTTCTCCTTCTTTAATTCCCCTCAATAAATGATAAGCTCGTTTAGTTTCTACAATATCTATTTTATAATATCCATGTCTTGGAACTTTCTTCTTCAACATCTTCAGCCCTTTTTTAATATCTCTCCTGAATAAGTTTTCTATGATGACCTCTCCTCGATTTCTTAGTAGGTAACTTGGGTGGAAGGTAGAAACCATCCATGCTTTATATCTCTGGTCTGGCACCACAAACCCTCTCCATTTATTTATCCCACCTGCCGCCTCTGATAATCTATTCCCTATGAAACTCTCCACTGCTACTCCTCCTAATAGTATAATCAACTTAGGCTTTTTCTTCTTCAGGACTTTCTCTAGTCTTGGGTTGCAACATTTGATTTGTAATTTAGAAGGAGTTTTATTATTTGGGGGACGGCAACATACGGCGTTAGTCTTCCAACAATCCCTATCTAAATCAATCCCCAATCCTTCTAACACTTCTCTCAATACTCTACCAGCTTCTCCTATTAATTGCTCCCCTCTCTCATCTTCAGTCTTACCGGGAGCTTCTGCTACTACTAAGATTTCTTTCTTTCCCTTCCCTGTTACTTTCATTTTAGGAGAGAGACAAGTCTTGAATAGTTTGCACTTCATACAATTGGAGCTCTTATCCTCCACTTCTTCTTTATCAAAGAAACCTTCCATATTATCCTTTCAATATAACAACATGAGTAAAGTTATCCCCTTCAAACTTCATCTTAGTTTTGGATAGAGAAGCTTTCTTTAAGCGGGTCAATATGTCTCTGAATGATTTAGAACTAATCTCAAACTCCGCTCCTTCTTTATAAGTTTTCTTCAATTCAAAGGACTCTTTATACCAACCCACATCTCCCTTACCCTTTACTCTCATCTCTTTCCCTTTCAACTTCACTTTAACAAACTTATCTCCACTCAACTCCTCCTTACAAACTGTCTCAGCATTGACCAGAGAAGATAATAAAGTAGAAGGGAATTTAATATCCACTGGCTTCTTCATTTCTAATATAGCAGAGGTGTCAGGATACTTACTGGTATGAGTTCTGAAAGAGAAAATCACTCCCTCCTTATTCTTACAATGAACCCACCCTTTGGTTTTCTGATAATGAGTGGGAGAGTATTTGATTAACTCCTTTGCTGCTGATACAGGAACTAACATACTGGTTTTAGAATCCTTGACTTTATATCTTGTTAATCTGAAGTTATCGCAGGACTCTATGAACTTATTGTCTACATGAATATGAGTGAGAACTGGATTGCTATAATCTAATCCGGCAGAGAATAAACAGAACCCCACTCCTTCGCAAAATCCCTTAGGTAGTTTCGTCCATTCATCAGTCATCTTGATATCCTTGACAGGTAAGGAGGCTTCTGATGAGAGGGAGATGCCCGCCTTAAAATTGTCCCCTTCTATTGAGACTTCATTCTCTGTCTGCTTAATCTTAATCTTATTGGTTTGTAGATTACTTAGTAGACTATACAACTCCTTCGCAGGTACCGCTCCCTTTATGGGAATGTTAATGGGGTGAGAAATCATCACTTCGTCATTGTATGTAAATACAGAATTGTTCTGGAATATAAAACTGGTAGTGTGCTCTATTATTTCTTTATTTGCTAGAGCGGGCTTTACTGCTTTCAGAATGTTTAATACCTCTTCTCTTTTCATCTTTTTTCCTCCTTATAATATATTTAAAAACTAAGTGGTTTCCAAACGCAATAGTGGTTATATGATAGTAAGATAACAGACTTCTTCTTATTCTACCAGTACAGTTTTCTTCATTTCCCGGCGCTGAGCTTGCTTATATACATCTTCATTTTTAAAGTACTTCTTAATTCCTATCTTAGCTTCCTTAGTATGGTAGTAGGAGATTAGTCTAGGTTTATGTTTAATAGTCGCTAATGCTCTTTGCTGTTCCTTCTCAAATAACCAAGTCGCCAAATATATTCTCATAATCCAAACCCTATTCGCCTCTCCCTAGGTTCAAACTTTCTAGGATACTCAGGAAAGAATTCCTCTAAGTCATTAAAGTAAATAATATTGAACTCGTCTCTCAATTTATAGTCATTACTAAGTCCTATTACTATCTGTTCCTCCACTCTCCTCTTCTCCATCCCCTTCACCTTCTTCTCAGCCCACTTCTCATTCTCCTTTAGTTCGTAATCAGGACTCTCTGTTCTGAACTTTGACTCTCCTAACTCATATCCCTTCTCTTCTATATACTTCAGAAGGGTTTTCTTTACTTCAGGAGGAAAGGCGTTGATGTGGTTCTTGGTTTTCTGGTCAGGAGATAATAGACTCACAGATACTTTATGAGGAAGGACTTCATATCTATACTCTCCTTTTTTATACTTAGGAATTATTATGCTTCCCATTCTGGCATTGACTACCCATGAAGTACTATCTACTGAGTACCATGGATATTTCAGCATAAGGTCAAGAGAAGTCAAGCCAAATCCATGAACTTTGGCTTTTGGATACCCAACCTCATCACAAATAAAATCTCCAAACGTTTCATTGAGCCATTTATCCAGCTGTTTCTTATGAGTCCCTACCATGCCTCCTAGAGCTATGTAGTCGTACTTCTTAATATAATACTTTAGGAACTTCTCATCTTCTTTATAATGAAAACAAGGTAGAGGTTTGAGTCCTGCTTTCTCCATCTTCTCCTGATTCTTTAGAGTAGCAACAGGGTCTCCTATCACGTCAAGGTTAGCATAAACATTCAGATACTTCTTATACTTCTTGATGAATTTAATATAATCGTTAATGTCTATTTCTGTTCCCTGAGTCCATGCTGAATAGGCTCCAGAGTCTAGAAATAATTCTATTTTTTTACTTGACATTTTTCTCTCCCGCTTCTAAGCTTTTGTTTAACTTTCTAATCAATCCAAACCTTTTCCTGAAAATATTATGGTAACATAGAAGGAATCTTTTTATTTCTTCTCTCCTCATGAAGTCAGTTCCCATATCATGTCCATCTCCTGCTATATATATCTTCATTCCCTTTTAATCCATAACATAAAAGCTTCCTTAACTCCAAATTGCTCTTGCCTAATATCCCAGTAACTTAACAGCCTTCTCACGATTATCCTCTTCCATTTCTTCTCTCTCTCTCTCTAGTACCTGGAGTTCCAGCCATATAAATTTTCATTTTCATTTTATCAATGCCATTAACTCAGCCCTCGCCGCAGGCTTCTCTAAGAAAGCTCCCTTCATACTTGAGGTAGTCATAATAGAATGCTGCTTCCCTACTCCTCTCATCTTCATACATAGATGCTGAGCTTCTATTATACAAGCCGCTCCCTGAGCACCCAAATGTTTTATAATATCTCTTGTTACCAGTTCCCCTATCCTTTCCTGTATCTGGAACTTCCTAGAATGAATGTCTAACAGTCTTGCCAACTTTGATATCCCCACTACCTTCTTCTCAGGTATATAAGCCACATGAGCCTTACCAAAGAATGGTAACATATGATGTTCACAAAATGAATAGAACTCTATATCCTTGAGCAAGACTAATTCATCGTAACCATCTGAGGAGAATTGAGTGAATATCTCTTTTGGATTCTTACCATACCCACAGAATAATTCTCCCCAACTCTTGATAACTCTCTTTGGGGTATCCAACATACCTTCTCTATTTGGGTCATCTCCTATCGCTTGAATTATCCTGATTACCGCATCCTCTGCAGGCTGTTCTTTCCCTTCCCACCAATAATGAATCCATTCATTAGTTTCTTCTTCATTAGCTATATAAGATTTCCCTGTTAGTTTACCATTCAAAAGTCTTTCAGTAAACCTTCCCCGCACTTTTTCTTTTATATGTAAACAAGCGAAGTCATAGTCTTTATATTTCCATCTTGTATTACCTGAGTCAATAACATCATCAACAACTAGAACTTTCTTTTTGCTCCCATATATATCTGAATTCTCAGTTAAAGGGATACCCAGCTTCTGACTTAGAGCTACTGCTAATGGGATTCCTCCTCTTGGGACCCCATAGATGTGAGTATAAATCTCAATGGGTATTTGTTTTGCCAGCTCGTGAACATCAAACTCGAATTCTATAGCAGTATAGTACATTTATTCTCCTTTCATTAAAGGGTCTTCTATTCCTGCTTCCTCAAATCCTCTCGCCCTTAATAAACAGGAATGACATTTACCACAGGGAGGACTCTGACCATCGTAACAAGTATGAGTATCTGCCAAAGCTTTAATACAATATAATTCATCAGCCAGAGTAACTGTTTCCTTCTTTGTTAGATACATCAGTGGGGTATGTATTATTATTCTTGAAGACTCTCCAAATATCCCTATATTGAGAGTTTTCTGCATAGAGGAGATGAACCCAGCCCTGCAGTCTGGGTATCCCCCATAATCGACTTGACAGACTCCTGTTACTATATTATAAATATCTTTACTCAAGGCAAAGTTAGCCGCCATTGTAAGGAATAGAATATTTCTAGCAGGTACAAAGGTCGGTTCTATGCCCTCTGGTAAATCCTCTACACTTTTATAAGTGCCTACAATATTTTCTTGATTTACCAGAGGGCTTGTTCCATACATCTCAGGGGCTTTCAATAAAGTCCACTCCACTCCTGCTTTGCGAGCTATAATTTCCGCTTTCTGAATTTCTATTTTGTGTTTTTGTCCGTAATCAAAGCTAATAGATTCAACCTTTGTAAACCCGTCAGTTTTACGGAGAGCCCAATATAAGCAGGTAGTGGAGTCTTGTCCTCCTGATAATAGTACTAGAGCTTTAGTCATCAAAAAACCCTTTCTCTTTTAATTTTTCATTGAACCATTTTAATTGACTCCCCATAGATATCCCTTGTAGAGGTTTCTCCCCTACAAAAAACTCATGGTAGTTTTCTCCAGTAAAAAAAGTTAATCGTCCATTAATACTTTTGTCTCTTAACTGCTCCTTTACTTTCTCAGTCCACTCCATTCTTTCTTCTCTGGTCTTCGTATTCAGAGTTTCTTCATAGGGAGCTATTATATCACTGAGTTCTAGGAGACCATGTTTGGCAGATAAGACATAAACTTCATCATAGTGCCTAGAGCAATACTCTAGAGCTTTCTTGAATAAAGCCCCTTGATATAATTGTCTAACTTCGCAAGAAAAACTCTCCTTGGTTTTTGAACATGCTATGAAGGCTATTTTAAGCATCTACCTTCCTCGCTATTATAATGTCCTCATGGATATCCCAACCCACCCCGTTATCAGCTTTCTTGATGTTTATATCCAGTCCACTTCTACTCCACGGTTCTTTTATAACATCACTATCTACTCTCAAGTTCCAGAACTGATAGTGAGGAGATAAGTCTGCTCTCTCAATCACTCTGGTCATCTTCATAGTTATAGGATAATACTCTCCTTTGATATAAGTATTCCCTAAGATGTTGCAGACATACCCTCCTACTTTAAGAACCCTTCTACATTCCTTATATATTAGGAGAGACTGCTTCATAAAAGACTTCATATTCTCATTATTCTCCATACTTGTAGTCTTTTTATTCTCTCCAAACTTCCATGAAGTGAACCATGGGAAGGACATGATGATTAAATCAACACTATCCGAGTCCAGATGAATTAGTCTGGAAGCGTCTGCCTTCCTAACCTTCGGGAGGGGTTCTTTCCTATTGTACTTCTTCCATCTCTCTTTAAAATTCTCAACAGTGTTCTTATTCAAATCACTTCCCATTACTACTCTGTTCAGTTTTTGACCTTCATATAGAGTAGTACCGCTCCCTAGCATTGGGTCGTACACTAATCCCCCTTCATCGGAATATAAGAGAACTAGTTTCCTGATGACATGAGGGAAAGTTCTGCCAGTGAACTTAACCGCCTTATAGAAAGGGGTGTGAGCTACCTCTGATATCTGCTCTTTTGAAGGCAACCATACTGAGGTGAGGATAGGGCGCTCGTTATCGTTACAAACGAACTCCCTAATCCCTTCTTCCCGGTTCTTTCTCACTTCATCTCTGACCCGGTGTTTGTTTCTATTTTTTCTTTTCATAGATTTATCTCCTAGCTATTTGCTATCCCAGGAAGACCTGCTCCCCGCTTCCACATACCTATCCAACTCTTGATAGTAGTTAACTTGACTTGACTATTTATTAACTTCTCCAAATCTTCTGCTGACACTTTCTCTTTCTTCTTAGTCCATTCTTTCCAGATTATCGCCTTATTTGACAACTCTCCTTTTGCTTTCTTCTTTGCTGACGATTTAGTCTTTCCATTGGTTTTGGTTTCCTTTTTTGCTTCCTTCTCCTTCTTAGATGGTTTGCTTCCTTTCAGAGTTTTGATGACTACCATAGTTTCTTTGGAGATGTTATCCTCTTTCTCTATCAACTTTGCGGCAATGAGAATCTTCTTCTTCATCTTCTCCTCATTTTTCTTCTTTATAGGTGGGTCGCAAATCTTATCATTCAACTCATCTACAGCCCTTTCTAAATCTTCTCTTGTTACGCTCATCTTTTTCTCCTTTTGGTTAAAGGTTATGCCACATTGATTAATTTATGCAACTGCACATTCAAACTAACATCAAACATCTTTTCCTTAATGAGTCTACTCATTAATTCTTTATGCTCTAAACCTACTGCGCTAACAGCTATTCTCGCATACACTCCCTCCTTTCTCATTTCTTTTATCTTACTAAAAATACCCATTACATTATCTTCACTTACCAAGAACTTAATCCAGTCTGTTTTGGATAGAGTAGTATATTCAACTCTCATCTGTTTACTACTTTCCCATTTATAATCTACCACCCAATTCAAATTCTTCCTGTTTAAGAAATTTGACATTATACGATAAGAACCATTAGTTTCTACTGATACCAGAAACTTTTTATATAGTAGAGAGTCTATTAGAGCCCATATCTCTGGTTGCATTAAAGGCTCTCCACCAGTAATAGTTATCTTCCGGCATCCTATTTCTAGTACTGTATCAATAATGCCCGCGATAGGAGTGTCAGGAAACTCATCATCTTCGTATGCAATTTTAGCTGACGTTGTATCACAATAAGAACATCTAAAATTGCAACCTTGAAGTCTGATGAAAGTAGTAGGAACTCCCTGTCCCCACCTATTAACCTCTCCGTCTATTGAAGTAAATATCTCATTCACTTTCATGCTTTACCTCCGCGTATGAGGTTGATGTTTCATAAAGTCTTACTCTTACCACATCATCTATTCCATCTAAGGCATGCCCCAAGTCATCAAATATTTTAACTACCATATTCTCTGCTGTTGGCATGTCAAAGAAATCGTTTAGATTAGCGTGGTCGTATTCATCTATTACTAATTCCTTGACGACGCTCTTCAGTTCACTGAAGTCCATCACCATTCCTGACTCCACATCTACTTCTCCCTTCACCTCTACTTCTAACTTATAGGAATGTCCATGTAGGTTTCTACAGGCTCCATCGTAGTTAGGGAGATGATGGCAGGCTTCAAACTCGAATAATTTTGTTACTGATACTTTCATTTGCTCCTCCTTTCTAAAAGTCTGAGTGTTGTAGGTCTTCTACAAGACTCTCCAAATATCCCTATATTGAGAGTTTTCTGGATTAGTTTTTACTTCCTTTTTTTCGTACGGATTAAAATTGATGCCGGTTCTATTATCAACCCATACGATAGGGTTCTGCCATCTTCTTTTATCACATTTACAGTAATTCTTAATAAGATAATTTCCATTTTTTCATATGTCTTCTCAATAATCTTAATGTACTAATGTTATTCATCTATCCTCCTGTAAAGGTTATAAGGAATAACGTGGACTAAAGCAATCTGTCAGTTTTTT
>CEPZ01033289.1_pt1 | contig 10697 bp, 3 predicted proteins | sample 530461 | NCBI WGS metagenome assembly CEPZ01 (sample SAMEA2620106, study PRJEB7988) | marine metagenome | isolation source: saline water (ENVO:00002010), including | reverse complement strand
CAATCAAAGCTACAGCTGATACAGCTGCTTGTGATTTAGAAATATTCGTAGCTTCAGTTTAAATATAATCTGTTAATCTAATTGGTTTCTTATTGAGACTAAAAGAACAGTCCACAGAATTATCACTATAACTAACACGTTTAGAAGTAATTCTATACTGTCCTGCGACATTAGTGTCTGGAACGTCTATTCTAATTATATGACCTAGATTAATATAATGACCCTTACTAACTTTCATTGAAATATCTTTATCGTCACCCTGTTTCAATAATACTTCAGCCATTGCTGCTTCTTTGGCTTCAGCTCTACTTGAATATTTTTTATTTGCTACTGTGATACCTATATTCCCTTTAGGTGCATTACCATAATCTGCCCTAACTGTAGTTCCATCTTCTGCTTTCGCTATACCAAAACTTGGGGGAGCTCTTTCAGTATAGGACAATGAAATTATACCATCATTATAAGAATAATTAAAATCTGCAATCCCTGTCAAAGCTTTAGTTTTTTTAATAACTAAACTACTATCTCTTCCTCCGTGTAAAATATCAAAATAATATTCATACACGTTCAATATATCATCATCATCTCTCTGAGATTTTAATAAGCCCTTTACTATATCATAAGGAGCCTGAACACTCCTCACTTCATTCATATATATTGGCTTATCCATTTCATTTAAAGCTTCTGTAGAAATAAGAGTCTTATTTTGATTTACTTGATTCTCTATAACATCTAATAGAAATTGTACTATAGTCCTACCATCATAATTTTTTTTATCATCAATAATAACAGGTAAAGCATCTTTACCAGTAATTACAGTTCTAGGGTCTATAGCACTAATAGAAACAGCAGAGTCCGTTGTTTTAAAAGATTTAATATAACCTCTAAATAAAGGTGCTCCATCTTCACTACCATAATTTAAATAAAATTCTACTTTACTATTAAATAAATTATAATTTTCAAAATCAGGGTCTGTTATATTAGCTGATAAACTTTGTAGACTGGATACATTAGTAGAAAAGCTAGCTGTATTACAGGAAGCTACTTCCTTATCGTTTATTAAAAGGCGAGGCTTACAAAATATATCTTGGCTCATCTATGATTTCTCCTCCTAAAGCCATAAGCCCATTACTAATCCAATTACCACTAGAATCATACTCTGCTATGTATTCCACTTTCATAGTGATTCCAAATTTAGGTAGAGCTTTACCTGCTGGGAAAGTCTCCGACATATCAGATATAACTCCATACACTCTAGTAAAATATCCATTCACCCTTTCTACATCTAAATATACAGGAGTCCCTTTACGCTGATATCTCAATAAAGCCGCCTTCGTAGTCGTAAAATTTCCAACTAATTCCACACCACCGAAAGTAAGTTGCCCACCAGCAGCACCAATTTTTCTTATTTCTGTTCTACCAATTCTATCTGTTATTTCAATATATTTACCAGCTCTAGAAAAAGAAATATCTTGTGATATAGCAACGTCATTTAAAGATTTATGATGTGGGTCTACAATCTTAATGGCCTGAGAATGTAAATTATTATATGCTATTACAGAATAACCTCTTATTTGACCTATTTTAGCACTATTTACGTCCGTTTCATTAACGGCCAAACCTATAAGGAGGCCATACATATCTTCTTTCCATATATCTTCAGGAGCTTCTATAGTTGAAGGAAAAGTACCCCCTACTGAATCTTCTCCAACTGGACCTAGCCATGTACCACTATTTATACTAGCTGATTTAGTAGCTACCCAGTCTTCAGGCATATCAAAATATAAAGTACCACTCCTTCTTAAAGAGCTATTAGATTCTCCGGTAGAGGTTCCATCTGTTATAGATAAAGCTTTCCACATATATCCAGCCGCTGTCGCAGCTGTCTTTGCAGTATACCATGCCATCATATTAGTATAAATATTATCAGTGCCCTCAAAGGATTCATACCAGTCAGAATCGCGTGCATTCAATGCAATACCAGTATAATCATTATTCATTCTAAAATGAATTTTATTAAATCTATCTGTCTTAGCATAAAGTATATAATTACATGGATTTGTATCGTGTGATGTATCCACACCGGCTGAGAAGCCGTCTGCAGAATAAGCCCCAGTTAATTCAGTTTTATTCGTGCTTGCGGGTTTTCCAGAATGCTTGGTTCCCCCAAATACTAAAAAACTGTCACCAGTATCATCCTCGTCGAAACCAAAATCACCACTATTAATATTATTTTGAGCCATTCTATTGGTCCACTGTACATCGCCGGGAGCAATACCTCCAGCAGCGTCTGGTAGATTTCCATACAGTAACAACGCTCTTGAGAGTAACGAAGTTGGTCTATTTCCCCAATAGTAGGAAACAGGGTCAAAATGTTCTATAAATGACCTCGTCAAAGAATCTCCGAGCCTTCCGTTGTCACTAATTACAAATATATCTGCATTATCATCATATGTATCTGCCTCTGTACCTTGAAATCCTCTCTCTACTACTATTTCCGTTTCGATATTAACCTTTATAATTCTCATTAATTCTTCAGTCGCAGGGTCTGGTGCAGCATGGGGTGTAAGCTTAAAAACATCTCCAGGGAGAAGACCAGTGCTAGCATCAATTGTTAAAGTAACTGTCGTCTCGTTTAGACCAGCACCCATGTTGATTTTTCCGACCGACACGGGTATTGGAGTATCATAATCATAATAAGAAGCAGCGTCAGTACGAGTGGATGAGGAAGTGTCCTCAACTTGTAGTCTATATAAACGTTCATCGTCTGGAAATCTCTTAGTAGTAGCATCCATAAGAATATTATGATGATTAAATGAATAATAAGTGCGTAAATGACTTTTCGTTTGGTCAAAATTATCTACAGTAAAACCAAAAGCATCAGAAATTTGAAGAGCTCCATTAGGTTCTGCCCTTAAAGTTCCTGCTAATTTACCCTCTTCAAACCAATATTTAGATATTGAAACATTAGAAGCTCTGGTCTGACTCTGACTTCCATCTGCAAATACTGAGAATCCTGGCCTGTCTAGAGTCTGTATAGGATTTCCTAAAGAAACAAATGTAACGGGGTCATCTGTTAAAGGGTCTTGAGTTTCACCTTGTTCATACACTTGTATATAAATACGTTCATCTGGACCTAATCTATCAGGAGAAACACTAGTACCTTCCCGCATTTCTACTAATTTCACACTGAGTATTTCTTTTAAATAACCATCCGTGCCATGTACTTCTGGGAAAGCTCGCCCAGCAGCTGTACTTATGTCAGAATGAGGGTTGATAGTTTCTTTCAATATTCTATCGAGAGTTGTCTTATATATAACTTCAATTCCACCCGTCATAGCACTTAAAGTTGTCCCACCAGTCCTATCGACATAAGCATAAGCTTTCCAATTCCCATCCGGCAATCCAGCAGAAGCATGGCCGGTTGGGTGAACAGGTATGACTGCATTATCTATTCCTGAGAATACCGAAGTCCTGTCCACTTTAAGAACACCGACTGGAGGCATATTAGCTGGAGCAAATTCTGGCATACGACACAAAAACGCAGTGGTCAAATCGCCAGCGTCTACAGGAGGACCTTGTGGTAAATCAACAGATACTTGAGAATAATTGTTCTGCCCTGCATCTAGTTGATAAGTTTCTATACTTCTTAAAGCATTCGCAATAACAGCGTCATGAGAAACATACCATTTAGAATAAAAACCTTCAGGACTTATGGTTCTTACCATAGGATAATGTTTTCCGTGATGTGTATATGTATGTTCCACAATAGTATAGTATTGGGGACTATCTAATTTAATAGTTTGTCTATTAGCTTTTCCCGGAGAATTATCTTCTCCATCGTCCCAATCTATAATAAATCCTGAAACCGGGTCAGTAGCTTCTATACGATAAAAATATTTTTGAAATATAAAGAAATGTCCAGGTCGTTCTATATTGTAAAGGTCATCAACGTCAGGGAATATATTTGCATCTAAAACTAATTCTGTCTCCGACTTCCACTCAGTGATAGTAGCAGGCGCAACAGTCGTGGAATCGTTTATATTTGTGACTTTATACCCTATTAATCTAGAACCAAATTTTGCATTTGAATCTTTCAATTTATTTGTCTCGGTATCAGTCACAGTCCCATGTATAAATTGACTACCATTAGCCATTAGAGGGTCAGGTAAATCTCCATCTATACCATTATTAAATATCTTTAAAGCATTTAACTCATCATTTTCTTCAGCTAATTCTTTAGTCTGAAAAACTTTAATAACGAAATTCGTTGGTATCAAATCATCCTGTTCGTCTATTGCCATATTTCCTCACTCTATTGTTCTTTCCAGGGATTTCAATCCTAATCCTGATTTTCTATATGAAACCATACTTGACGCTGCTACGTCGTTTGCTAAAGTTCCCCTTATATTATGATAATCTTTTACAAACAATCTACCTACATTCGATATTCCTGACTGTATGTCTGAACGAGTTAATTCAAAAATAGGCTTATAAAATGTCATTTCTCCTGTCTGTGGTACTACCGGATATATTACCCTATTATATAATACCACTTCTTCTATAGTACCACTATGGCTATCACCTGAAGGATTTTCTAAAGAGCCTGCTCCCTTTATAGAAAAATCATCCATATGCCACAAAGGATGTGAAGAATCATTTTGATACCAATTATCTGCCGTAACTATTCTAAATGGTTCAGTCGGGTCAGTAACAACTATATCTGCAGTATATACTTGTGGTGTTCTAGTAACCGCAAAATAAGTTGAGTAAGAACCAATATCTTCTTTAGGACCCAATTGAAATCTAAGATACATTACATCAACTCCAAGTTCAGCTGGGTCTATCCACATTTTTGCTGATAATCTATATAATTCTCCTTCTACCAAAGCTTCAGTATAATAAGCTACCGGAAGCTCTATACCAATAGTCTTGAAGCCAGTACTTACTGGTTTAGTAATATGAATATCTCCTGCGGTTGTATCTTCGTCATATGTAAATGTTGCACTTGCTGGATTATACTTTACCCAATTAATAGTGCCGCCCGCTATAGTTCTATCATTTGTAGAATTTATTAACTCACTCCCCGGAGTAACAGTCTCACTTCCTGTATTACCTCTCATACCTATTGTTAAATATGTTGTTCTATCATTATTCAAACTCTCTCCCGCTTTCCAATTATTAACTGAACCGGTAGCCGTTTTTATACCACTCTGGTCTTCAAGCTTACCATTAATAAATAGCTTAACATTTCCTGTTGGTATACTATTATCAAATGTAAGTATAGCATTTGTTGGGGTTTCTCCATCTGTATTTACTACAGTTGAAGACCTTAATGCAACGGTATTTAAGCCACCGCCTGGTGTTAATGTAGCATTAACATTACCATTAGTACCTATATAAATCTCAAATTCATTACTTTTAGAAACTATATATCTATTAGCAGCTATACTATCACAAGTAAAATGAGTAACAAGGCTGAATTCATTTACTGGCTGAGTATAAGACCCAGAAGTTGAATGTGAAGCTACAGATTTTGGCCATGTAATGAAACTGGGGGCAGTATTATTTCCTTCACATTTAAATGCGTTCCCTGCTAGACCTTCTACGGTAGTTAAATTATTAATACCTATACTATCTGCTGTTACTCCCACACCACCATTATTTCCATCATATCTATATAGGTAAATTTTATCTTTATCAGTAACATTAGTTTCATTAAGAGGTATATGAGCTACTGCTCCATCATATTGATGCTTAATTTCATTATTACTCAATAAAAGGAAACCATACCACAGGTCATCATCTTGTGTTTCCCATGTAAAAGTAGGATAGAATGGGTCAACTTCATTCGGTTTCACTGAGAAATTTTCTATAGTTGGTTTTTCATCAAGATAATAAAATGTAAAATAAGGGTCTGAAGGTTCACCAGATATGTTACCAGCTTTAGTACTCCTTAAAGCACAGGAACCCAAAGTTCCATCTGAAGCTTTAATATATAATGATATCTTTTCGTCTGGTTTTTCTAATCTATCACTTTCTACATCTACTAATCCATCTAGAGAAATATTCATATAGCCTTCTTGTGGAATATATTTCCTAATATATCCTGTACCCACTTCATCATCTATAGTTTCTTCATTACCAGTCGCTCCAAACCCATAATCTACACCAGTCTCCACTAAGGCACCTGTTGTAGATTTATACAATTTCCATTTATTACTTAAAGAACTAGTGTCTGAATAAAGAGATTCATTATATGTCATGCCAAATATATTATTAGCATCCCATGGCATTGGTGAATTCGGTTCTTCAGGAGACTGAATTACAGAAAAACTATAACTTTTACCGGGTAATGGTGTACTATCAGTTTCTGATATGTTAAATATTTCTAATGCCCACCAAAAACGATAAGGAGATATATATAATTCATGTAAATGATAATCATTACTATCAGCTAAATCTGTTTCACCATCTGATTCTAAAATACTACCATTAAGTTGTATAGTATTAGATAATGTAGATGTGCCTATAACTTTTAAACCAGTCTTTGCATAATCAGGGCCAGAACCATTATTCCAATTGTAACCTGTTCTATAAACAATAAACTCATCATCGTAGAAACCATTTAGAATTGCTGGATTAGCCACTCTTATTTTTCCAGTTGAAGGATTTATAACTTCCAGAATTTTAGTCGAAAATAAAGGATTCTCTCTTTTAATATAGTCACCGCCGTTTACTTCGTTCCCTGGATTAGCTACGGCTGAGCTAAAATCTATAGTAATAAATCCCTTCTTAGTTAAATCATCTACATAATTTGCTGATAAATGTAACGGTGGAGAATCTAAATAAATTGCATGATTATAATGTGGAGCAACAGCAAGGTTTGCGTTACCACCGGCACAAGTCCAGGCACCTAATTTTTTTGTTCCAGTCTTCTGAGTATTTGGTATTTTAAGTATAATATTGGAATCAGTACTGGCGACACCACCACCGTAGCCAGAGAAAGTGCTATAACCGCCACCATCAGAACGGTCTAAAACCTTTATAGTTTTATCAGAATCACTATAATCATTAAATAGTGGATTATCATTAGTAAAATCACCCAGGAAAATATTATTAACGTTACTACTCAATTCATCTATATCCATACCCCAGGAAATATAGCTTGGTATTGTTTGCGATAGGTATGGGGGAAATTCTCTCTCAGTAAAAGACGTACTACCACCACCGTCAGTATCAATAATATCTTCAGTAATAGAAGGAATAGCTAAAGGGCTCTTTGATGTATTTCGTGGACCTATTGTTGCATTAGAAGTGTTTGGCTCGAAACCAGATAATTTAATAGAATCAATTAAGACCCGAGAACTTGTATTACTTTGTGGTGTTGTCCATAAACTAGTATCATCATCAGTGTCCGCATCTATTTCACCTAAACCTCCTTTACCCATATTAAGTAACCAAATTGATACATATGCCGGAAAACCACTTTTCTCATTTGACATATCTGTAGGTACATCACCATACATATTTTGAGGTGCTAAATCCTTTGGTCCACTACCTACCGCAGAACGATAGCCAACGTGTTTTTGTTTTCTACTTGTTACTACCTTATTATTACTATCTAATAATATCCATGTTATATCTCCTTCAGCAGTAACAGTTGCGCTACCAGCATTTAATTGGTCTAATGGGGCAACACCAGAAGAATTTTTATAATTTATAATCATCTTCCAAGTGTACCAGTTATTTTTTACAAATGCAATTTTGTCTGTAGAATCTACATTCGATAAAGGAGTAAAAAATCTCGAAGCTGGTACCTTCGAATTAGTTGGTTCGTCATCTGCATATGAAACACATCCACTCTTTGGTACATACGGCATATACGAAGTATCACCCCGCCAATCCAAGGATTGACCACCTGTGCTAAGCCCAGTCAAACCGCTCCTTATTGAGCCCCAACCTCCTCTACGTTTCGGTGCGCCGGTGTAGGTGGAAGCTGAACTCCAACTTACTCCAAAATTTCCACCAGACGGATGTTCGTTCGCAGACTGCACAGGCGCTGTACCAGCATCATTATAATGCCAATTCATCATACATACACCATTATAATTATTTTTTGGTTGGCCACTAATAGGATTATCTTTGTCTTTAGTAGTACTTTCAAAAAATGGAAGACCAGTATTCCCATGAACAGCAGTATAATCTTCACTTGTCCAGTCACGCGACGACCCAGTCTCAGTGGTGTGAGAACAATCAGAAGGTCCATTTAAGTTATGTATGTACTTACCAAAATCTTCCATTTCTTCTTGGTCTGGAGGTCTAGTAGCAGCCATTATAACAAAACTACGAAGCATATTTAGGCCATATGGTACCATAGTTCCACCTTCTACTGAAACATCATTTTTATGCATCTTAGTCAACCATTGTATATTAAATTTAATATCAACTTCTAAAGAATTTATTGCATCTTCACTATTACGCTCTCTTATTAATTGCAATGGCTTAGGTAAACGGAAATAACCCATTACTATTTGGTTGGTATCTAACTTATCGACCGATGTTATTGATGCATCATATGAGGTATTCATAAGCATGCAATTACCTGAACTAGAAGCATTTGAAAAGACAGCTTTAGCGGAATTTACATACATAGGATTACCAAATTCATCATTCGGTTCTACTGTGCCCACTTCATCACCCTGTGTATATACTACGTCAAATATGGAATTCTCAGGAGTTATATAGGAATCTACATCCCAAGCTGTCCCTGTAGGTACAGTATTATAATACACATAATTTCTCACATAATGTTCCCAAAAGTCTTTCTTCTCACACCATGCATAATCTATGCACCCTCTACCCCATTGCGGGTCATCTCGCCAAGAACGCACGCCCTTTGTAGGTTCTACCCACATATCACCAGGAACCGAAGTATCTTCTCTTAAACGACATATATTGTACGGACCACCAGACGTTTCGCGCCAACAATATCTCGCCTCAAAATCTGCTTGACTGTCATAACCCCAACCCGAAGAACCAGTATAACATGTATGCCAGTGACCAATGCTTCCACGTTGTATAGCATAAGCATCGTCTGAAAACATATAAAATTGGTCAGTAAGTTCAACATCGGTCGCACCTCCCGGTGCCATTGGGTCTCCTCCAGTAAATGTTTCTTCTATACTACTACCCGTTTTACTATAAGTAGTAGAACCTACTATAACATTTTCCGTGCGAGGTCGCCCAAAATTTCCTTGAACTAAATCACCAATTGTGCGAGTGAATTTATAAACTTCTATGTCTGGTAGAGACTGCTCCATATTGTAATTTAATTTATTATGGTATAAATTCAAATCCAGACCTTTCAATATACCCGAGCCAAATAATGGTTTCCTCTTTACAGGAGCTTCTATTATATAATTACCAGAAGCATAAGTATTCCCCATAGGTACTTCACCTATACTTAAAGTAACGTCCTCTACTGTTTTTTCATATTTAGGTAAGAAAGTTATTTGTCCATCATATATATCTCCAAATTGTGGAGAAACAGCTGTATCTTTAATGTCTGAACCTTGTAATATATCGCCAGATTTCAATTCTCTTTTAAATATTACCATCTATGTTATCCCCAAAGGTTTGTCCCATATGGATAGTTCTCCGTTATCGTCCATATCCTGAAATGTTTCATTTAATACTGTTCTGAAGCCTTCTTTATCATAAACATCGCCATGAATTTCAATATGCGTTGTAGAAGTACGACCGCCTCCCGCAGTCATTCCTGCTGGTGCTATAGCTCCCACACCTGTCATACCACCAATACTAGTGGTGTTGACACTTCCAATAGTTGCTGGCGCAGTCATGCCGCCAGCGTGTCCCCAATTTGCATTTAACGCTGCTGTTGCATCTGCACTTTGCTGCATTTTCCTATAAACTGCATAACCAACAGCTAATGCACCCGTAATAAGTGCAACATTGACTCCTAACGACCATGCACCGTGAAAAGCAGTCCAAGCTAATGCTGCTGCCCATAAAATACCTGTTAAAACTATTAATGGCGTGCTCAACGTCTTAATTGAAAGGACACCCAGTATAACAGCTCCTAACCCCATTGTCATAGCCGTATGATGAGCAGTCCAAGCTAATGTAGAACCCCACACAGCAGTCGCCTCTATATTCTCACCAGCAGCTAAAGTCTGTGTCGCTACAAGTAATTTATATTTCATAAGAGAATTTATTCCCATCAGTACAGTATTAATTGGTAATAAACTATTGATTACCTTAAACCATACAATCCATTTTATTAAATTAGGTCCTAAAAAATCTAGAACTTGTAGCATTACCTTCATAGGCACAACGGCCATATGAAGTAAAGATGTAAAAGTATCAAGACCGGTCTCAGATTCTAAGAATACTTTTTTCAATTCTTTAATCATGTCAACAGCTATTCCTATAGCATCTACTACAAAGGTCTTTATATCTTTACCATGCTGTGTAAGTTTATTACCCATTTCGTCTTCAATAATAAAGAATCCTACAAGTTCATCTACTAATTCTTTTATTTTAAGAGTAAATACATTCAATGTATCCTGGGATTCACCCACCTTATCGGAAAAAATGAAAGGAGCAAGAAGGGCATTCTTCACTCGCTGTATTTGCATAGACAGAGATTGCTGCTGTATTTCTGCCATTTCTGT
>CEPZ01087921.1_pt1 | contig 10703 bp, 12 predicted proteins | sample 530461 | NCBI WGS metagenome assembly CEPZ01 (sample SAMEA2620106, study PRJEB7988) | marine metagenome | isolation source: saline water (ENVO:00002010), including | reverse complement strand
ATGAACTTCTATAGGGGCGGCTAGTTCTTCTATTTGAATCATGTTTGCATGGTATATTCTACTTTCTATATCAAAGAATTCTTTTGTTTTTTTAGCTCTTTGTGAAACAGAGGGCCTTAGGTTGTGAAGGAGAAAGGGAACTCCGATTCCAACAATGGAAAAGAAAGCGGAGAGTCCAAGCGTAGATTTGTAATCTTGTTTCATTAAGAAGGTATCTTCTTCTATGAGGTCTCCGGAATCATAGAATGTTGCTATATATCCTTCTTTACCTTCACCGGTGTGATACCTTGAACCGACGTAGATATTATTTTGAAGAATTCCTATAGTTGTTGTTGGATCATACAAAGTACCTTTATCTTTCTTACTAGTAATTTCCTTTATTTTTTTAACTTCTTTTACTCTTTCAACTATCTTTTCAGATGTATTTCTTTCTAAAAGTCTCCATTGAAGATCTGCAGGTATTCCCATATTTTTTTTTGTAGGAGGTGATTCTTAAATGTTTGTATTTGATAGAATTAGAGCTTCTTAAGAATTTTAATTTCGTCCCAGCTTATACTGGAGCCTTTAAATTTGGTTGCGTAAATTGTTGCTTCTAGAGCTCTTGAATCTTTGATTTTGAGAAGGTCTTTTTTGTGGGCTGCATAAACAATTTCTGGAGAACGGATGAATTTGAATTTTTCAAATTTTGAAAAATCTTTTGAAGAAAAATGAACTCGAAAATGCATTTTTCTAGAAATTATTTTTTCTAGTTCTTGAGGGGCTTCTGAAAGGAGGCGCGTTGTTCTTTCATCGATAGCGATGATATTTTCTATGTTTTTTTTATTTAGAATTTCAGATAAAGCTAAACATGAGATTTCTGCTTCACTTACAATTTTTATTTTCTTCTTTTTATTTTCTAATAGATTATTTGCAGATTTCATCAAGTCAAAAGTTTTTTTATTTAAGTCAGATTCATTGATATTAAGAGAAGAAGGGAGTTCGAGAACTTTGTTATCTATAAGGCGTTGAATTCTTAAAGCTTCTAGTTCAAATCTTTGTATCTTTATAGGACGATCAAGAACTTCGGTCTTGACATCCTTTGTTATAATAAATTTTCCGTCAAAATTTTTCTTGAGTTCTTCAAGAATGTATAGGAGTCCGTTCATTGAAAAATTGATTAAAGGTCCGGAGTCAAAGATTAAGACTTTCATTTAAGAGAAAAATTGCAAAGCAATCTTTGCCCTCTTTTCAATTGTTATTTTTTCTTTTTGTTTTATCTCTGTTTTTGTACCGAGATATTCTGCAATTTCCCATTGACTTAGTCCTAGAAGATGTGCGGTTTGTTCTGAGGAGATTCCGTGCTCGTATAACTTAGAAGCCTTATTTATGGAGGATTTTCTTAAAACTTCTTTTATATAATCCTTTAGAGATCCTGCAGTTTGTTCTAAGAGTTTTCTTGTTTGTAGTATATATTTTTCATAGGCTTCGTGTTTGTTTTTTTTGAGAGCGTCTATTGCAAGGTTGAATAAGTCAATGGCTTTTTTTTCAAATTTGTCCCAGTCTATCATTTTTTTATAATCTTCACGTTCAATTATCTTTGAAAGAGCATAGATTAAGACAGCAGAAGTTGTTGTTCCTGAATCTTGGTATGTGCATGAAGAATGAATTGTTTTATCAGAAAGAGATTTGAGAGCGGGAGCATCTTTCTTTTTTAGAGCTTTAATTGTTTTTTCTAATACAAATGCAGCATTTTCACATTCCTCTTTTGGTAATTTCATGATTATGAATGTTAAAGATATTATATAAAGATTCCTTTAGAATCTTTATGAGCATACAGTTATGTTTTTATACTTTAATAATCTAACAAACTTATGGAAGTGCTTTTGGATACTAATTTTATAATTTCCTGTATTAAGAGGAAAATTAACTTTATCGAGGAGCTTGGGAATTTAGGATTTAGGATTAAAATTCCTTTAGGGGTTTCTCAAGAGCTTAAGGATTTGAAGAAAGATAGTAAAGTTGGGAGAGATGGAAGAGTTGCTATTGAATTAGCTATGCAGATTTTGGATGATAGAAGAGTTAAGAAAACAAGGATTGGGGGAAGAACAGTTGATGAAGGGCTTATTCAGAAGGGGAGAGGGGGAGCTTATATTGCCACTTTAGATAGAGCAATAAAAAGAGAAGTGCCGAATAGAGTTGTTATTTTAAGTGCTAAGAATTCTCTTAGTGTAGAAAGAGATTAACAGCGTAGAGCAAGGTTTTTAATCTCTATTTGATATTTGAGTTTTTATGAAGAAAGTTATGTAGTTATTTCTTTTTCTTTGGCTTTTCTGGTTTTTTAGATTCAATTACCTTTTTCCCGCCCATGTATTTTTGAAGAATAGCAGGGATTTTGATGTCTCCATCCCGAGTTTGATTGTTTTCCATTATTGCTACTAGGGCACGAGAAGTTGCTATTGCTGTGTTGTTTAATGTATGTGCAAATACTTTTTGTCCATCTTTATCTACGAATTTGATTCCTAATCGACGAGCTTGTGCTGCTTCCATGTTTGTTACAGAAGTTATTTCGAAGTATTTCTTTTGTCGAGGGGAGAAAGCCTCTAGATCTGCACCTTTCGCTTTAAGATCAGAGAGATCAGCAGAACAAGATTCAAGTTCTCTTATTGGGATTTTCAATTTTTTGAAAAGTTCTTTTGAAAGATTTAAGAGTTCATCATAATATTTGTATGAATCTTCTGGTTTACAAATAACTATCATTTCTTGCTTGTTAAATTGATGCGTTCTAAAAATTCCTTTTTCATCTATTCCATGAGATCCAATTTCCTTTCTAAAGCACATGCTATATCCTGTTATTTTGATAGGGAGCTCTTTTTGATTTAGTGTTCTCCCAATAAACATCCCAATTAAAGGATGTTCTGAAGTTGCAATTAAGTAAAGATCCTCATCTTGTACTTTATAAGACATTTGATCTATTTCCGCTTTTGAATAGACCCCATCGAGGACCTTTTTTCTTATCATTAGGGGTGGCTCTACGTATTCATATCCTTTTGAAGTCATAAAATCACGAGCGTAACTTATTAATGCTTGATTTAGAAGAGCTAAATCACCCTTTATGTAATAAAATCCATTTCCAGAAGTTTCAGCAGAAGTGTCAAAATCTAGAACGCCAAGAGATTCTCCAAGTTCTGCATGACCTTTTATTGGGAATGTTAATTTTTTGGGAACTCCAATTTTTTCTCTTTCTACATTATCTTTATCAGATTTTCCTATTGGAACAGATTCATGAATTATGTTTGGAATTTTTTTCATAATCTCTGATATTTCTGTTTGTAGAGCTTTTGTTTGGGTTTCAAGATATTCTATCTTCTTTGGAATAAGTTTGGCTTTTTTTAATAATTCAGAGGCTTTTTTATTATCTTTAGATTTTTTTGCTTCACTGATTTCTTTGGAGATGGAATTCCTTTCTTGCCTTAATTTATCTGCTTTTGCTTTTAGAGAACGCCATTTGGAGTCAGAGGTCTTTACTTCATCTACTAGGGAAAGCTTTTCATCTTGGAATTTCTTCTTTATATTTTTCTTAACTAAGTCTGGATTTTCACGAATTAGTTTGATATCTATCATATGAATAATAAAAGGAATAGTTATTTAAACCTTATTGGCTTCGTTTTAAAATGGGGGCGACAGAATCTCTTTTTGAAGGGCTTTTTAAGGTTTATCAAAGTATTTTGGGAATCTTTCCTGAAAGTTGGACCTCATTCATTACTTTGATTTTAGCAATGATTTTAGTTGTTATAGTTGCTTTGTTTATATGGTATTTTTATAAAAGCCTAAGTCAAAAGGATCTTATAACTTTAAATTTATATAAATATAATCGCTCTGAGCATCCCACTATTAGTAAGATTTTAGCAGTTATGTTGTATTTTATAGAATACATTTTAGTAATGCCGTTTTTGATTTTGGTGTGGTTTACAGCTCTGGCTTTCATTATCTTAGTTATAGCAGATCAGCAGAGTGTTCAAGGGGTTTTGTTTTTATCAGCTGTTTTGATTGGAGCGATAAGGATTTTGGCTTATGTTCATAAAGAGATTGCTCAAGATTTAGCAAAGTTGTTTCCATTTATTACATTAAGTATATTCTTATTGTCTCCTGGAGCGTTTAATTTGGAAGGGGTTTTTCTGAGGGCTGCTGGGTTAGGAATATTGTTTGATCAGGTTTTCGCTTTCTTTTTTGTTATATTTGTAGTTGAAATTATTTTGAGATTGGGAAGTACAGTAAGATCTTTTTCGAGAAGTGGAGAACCTGGGCCTGTTTAAAAGGTTATCCTTGTTCTTTTTCTCTTATTTTTATCTCTTTCAATTGTTTTTTCTTTAACTCTTGATATCTGTTTGGAGAAGTTTTGAATTTTTCAATTAGCTTTGAGGCATATTCTCCTCCAAGCATATGAGGCAAAAGAACATAGTCGATTCCTGATTGGTATAATCTTTTTGCTTCAGAACCATGTTCTGCAGTTGCTATGAAAAGAGCTTTGGAGTTAACTTCACTTAATCTATCTTTTATTACTATGTTGGAACCTACATCTTGGATTGTAGAAACAACTAATCTTGCTCTTGCCAATCTTAATTCTTTGACAAATTCTTCATCAGATGCATCTCCATAAACTGCGTTTATTCCTCTCTTTAAAAGATTAGATATTACTCTTGGATTGTAATCAACTACTATGAATTTGTAGCCTAGCTTCTTGAATGTATTTACAAGGCTGTAACCTGTTCTATTATATCCAAATAGAACTATTTCTGCAGGAAACTTTGGTTTTGTTTCTATTTCTTCTCTTTTCCCTTCAAATGGATTTAGGATGAAAGATATTCTGTTGAAAATGCCTGTTGAATGGTGAATTCCATAACTACTTATTGTAATTGTTATTAGGGCAACAAGAATTGCTAAACTCATAACTTCTTTTGATAAGTGTCCTAGGCCAAATCCTAATAGAATCAGTATTAAGGAGAATTCAGAAATTTGAGCGAGACTTGATCCTGTTAGAAAGTTAGTACGCTTCTTGTATCCAAAAATTCTCATGAAAGTCATTGTTATTAATGGTTTTCCTATTAAGACAAATGCAGAAATAATTACTGCACTTTTTAAGACAGAAGAGGTTATGGGCTCTGTTAATTGACTTCCGAAGAAAATGAAGAATAGAATTACAAAGAAGTCACGAAGAGGTTTTATTTTTCCTCCAAGTTCTAGAGTATATTTAGACGAAGCAATGGAGATTCCTGCAATTAGTGCCCCGACTTCTAAAGACAAGCCGAGATAATCGAATAGGCTTGCAATTATTAAGGCCCATGCAATTCCAAATAAGAATAGAACTTCTTGGTTTGTCGCTAAATAGTCTAGGAGGCGTTTTACGAAAATTTTAGCGAATAAGAAGATTAAAATTACCAATCCTACAATTTTTCCTATTTGAAATAATATGGTGTTTACGTTTGCGTCTTGCATTATAGGTAGTATTAGTAAGGCTAAGGCGGCAACAAAGTCTTGAATAATTAGAATACCTAAAGCAATTCTTGCATGTAATGTGTCCATTTCTCTTTTGTCAGAAAGGAGTTTAACTACTACAACAGTAGATGAGAATGATATAGCGAATGCAATGTAAAGTGCTGGAATGCTTTGGAATCCTAATCCAATAGCTATGAAGTATCCTGCTAGAACTGTTATGATTATTCCTCCTATTCCTGTTACTGTTGAAACTGCTCCGACCTCTTTTAGGACTTTTAAATCAAGAGAAAGGCCTACAATGAACAATAAGAAGGCAACACCGATGTGTGAGAAGGTTTGTATCATTTGAGAAGATGCTTGTTCAGGGAGTATTAGTCCGAAGAGTAATGGGCCTGCGAGAATTCCTGTTAGTATATATGCGATAATTGGAGGTTGTTTAATCATTCTTCCAAGAATTGTTAGAATTGCAGCTAAACCGATGATTAAGCTTAACGCGATTAAGATTTGTTCTGCCATTACTTTTTACCTCTTTTTTTTATAAATTCTTTCATAAAGGTAGAGTAGTAAATGAATTGCGTTTTAAATAGGTTTTTATAGGGACATTTTTTGTTATTTGTATCATATTCACCTCGCTTAGGCTGAGGTGACGAAGCCTGAGGCACACGCGGCGCTTCAGGCTTCACCCATTCGCATAGCAAGCTTTTTAAAGTGATTTTTTCTGAATGACTCATACAGAGATCAGGAAAATCCCTGTCTCTCAAACTCAAGGAGTATTAAGATGGCAAAAGTAAGAATAAAACTAAGTAGCATTGATATTGCGCAGTTAAACGAGGTTATAGGTTCTGTTAAGGAAATTACTAGTAGAGCTGGAGTTGTTATGAGAGGCCCAATACCTTTACCAACTAGGAAGTTAAAAGTAACTACAAGAAAGAGTCCTTGTGGAGACGGAACTGCTACATTTGATAGATTTGAGATGCGTGTTCACAGAAGAATTTTAGATATTCCTGCTGAAGATAGGATTTTACATCCAATCATGAAATTACAAATTCCAAGAAGTGTACAGATTAAGATTGAAATGAAAGAGTGATGGAAATGTCTTCCATAAAAATTGGGAAAAATTCTGAAGGGAAATTAATGCATTATGGTGTTGCTGCGTTTATTGAAAAAGAAGGGAAGTATTTTCTAATTAAGAGGGCAACTTTTCCAAAAGGATATTCTTTTATTATGGGACATGTTGATGAGGGAGAAGATAGTGATGAGGCGATTATTAGGGAAGTTAAGGAAGAAAGTGGTTTTGATGTTGTTGAAAAGAAATTGATTGGAGAGGGAGAGTTAAAGGATTACTCCTGTAACAAAGGTGCTGACTGTCATTATTGGAAAATTTATAGTTGCGAGGTTTCTGGGGAAATGAATTCAAATGAAAAAGAAGTTGAATCTTGTGATTGGTTCAGTTCTGAAGAGATAAAAGAGTTAGATTTGGAAGGAACTGCAAAATATTGGTTTGAGAAGTTAGGGATTATTTAGATTTTCTTAATGCCTGATCTCTAGTTAAAAGGTCTGATTTTTTTTGAATTTCCTCTCTGTCTTTTTCATCAAATCCTCCAACAACAGTTATATCTGCTTTTATGGCTGGGTGAGATTTATAATCTTCTATTTGAAAATCTTCAAAAACAATTTCATCCAAACTTGTTCTGTCAGGATTAAATCTGAATTTTGGGAAGGGTCTCGGATCTCTTGATATTTGTTCTTCGACTTGATCAAAATGATTATCATAAATATGGAAATCTCCATATGTGTGAATGAATTCTCCGGGCTTGAGCCCAGATAGTTGAGCGAGAGCAACAGTTAACATTGAATAAGAGGCAATATTAAATGGAACTCCTAGGAAAGAGTCGCAAGACCTTTGATATAACAGTAATGATAATTTTTCATCTGATGAATTTAGATGAAATAATGTGTGACAAGGAGGTATTGCCATTGATGTTCCTGGAGTAGACATCTCGTAAATAAATTCAGGATTCCATGCGGAAACAAGGGCGTGTTTTCTGTCTGGATATTTTTGGACTTTCCATAATGCCCATTTTAGTTGATCTATTTCTCTGCCATCTCCAGCTTTCCATTTTCTCCATTGTCTTCCATATATTGGTCCAAGCTCCCCCCATTTTGTTACAAAAGGATCGTCTGCAGACAGGCCTTTTATTTTTTCTATGAATTCTTTTTGATTTAGAGGTTCTTCAGTTTTCGCATCTATTGCTTTTTTGTATTCTTTATAAGGCCAGTCGTCCCAGATGTGAACGTTATTATCTGCAAGATATTTTATGTTTGTTTCTCCTCTTAGAAACCACACGAGTTCGTGAACAATTCCTTTAAAGAAAACTTTTTTCGTTGTTAGTAAGGGAAGGGTTTCGTCCGAGAGATCATAACGAGACTGTTTACCAAAAACAGATTTTATTGTCCTTTTTCCTTTAGAAGAGTAATCTTCTTTTGTAGATCCATGAGTCTTAACTTCTCTTAATAAGTTAAGGTATTGCTGTTCTGGATGTTCCATCTCTCTTCTGAGAGCAAGACACTCCTCTTGATATTTGGCTTCGTCAATCATTAGATTTTTATGATATACTAATTTTTAAGGATTGTTGTGATTTGATATAGTAAATGTTTTATATTGTGAAAGACAGGGAAGGCTATGGAAAAAATAGGTGTTAAAGTTAATTTAAATCATTCCGATGCTAAGATGCCTTTTTATGGGAGTGAAGAAGCCGCAGGCTTTGATTTGCATTCTGTGGAGGATAGGACGATAAAGCCAAAGGAAACTGCTTTGATTGGAACTGGAGTGCATATGGAGCTTCCTAAAGGATATTGTGTTCAGTTTTGGGATAGATCTGGAATTGGAGTCAAGGGTATAACAAAGTTTGCAGGAGTTATAGACTCCGATTATAGGGGAGAATTCAAAGTAGTTCTCCATAATACCACTGAAGAGGATTTTGAAGTAAAGAAAGGAGATAGGATAATTCAAGGTTTAATTGTTCCTTCATTTCAAGCAGAATTTGAGAAGATCGATAAACTTAATGAAAGTGGAAGAGGAGAGAAAGGATTCCATTCTACTGGGAGAAGTTGAAATGAGTTTGGAGAAGTCAATATTCATAATAGAATTAAATTAGATAATTAATTTTACAATAGCTTTTTAAGGAGTAAATTTCTTTGATAATTATGCCCAGATGGCTGAGTGGTTAAAGCGCATGCTTGGAGAGCATGTTTCCTTACGGATTCGCAGGTTCGAATCCTGCTCTGGGCGTTTTCATTAGATTTATAACTCTCTTTTGTTATTCTAAATAGTATGGCTGGAATAAGTTATATTATTATTGTAGTTCTGTTTGTTATTTATTATTTAGCTGTGCTTCTGATAGAGAAGAAGATTATCGATGATCCGAGAGAAATTATTGAAAAGTTTTTGGCTTTTGCATTAACTTATGCTGGAATTGCTTTGATTTACTTTTCATTTACGGGAAAGCCATTTTTGACAGACACAGTTGAAGAATATTATATTTACATATTTTTAATTGGATTTATTGCTATTCTGTGGGCAATTCCAAATTTGCTTTCCGAATTTAGTTTTTTCAGAAGATTTGTTAGGAAAGGAAAGAAGAGAAACTAATTTTGAATATTAATAAAATTTATATAGTTAATTTAATTGTTTGTTAAAAGAGGCAAGATGATTAATTTTGGAGAAGGATTTAGAGTGAGGGATGTTGGAGCCCATTACATTATTGATGTTTCTACGGATATTAGATCAACAGATGATTCAATAAATCAATTTCATGAAGCTCTAGATTACATAAAAGTTAGAGGAACTGATTTAGTTGTTATTAAGATCGGTGAAGACGTTAGTTACTTTGGTTCATCAGCAATTTCTGCAGTTTTAGGTATCAGAGAAAGAATAAGTAAGGATGGACTCGGTGCGAGATTCATGTTCTGTGGAAATAGAAAACCAGTGTTAGAAATAGCTAAACTTTATCATTTAGATGATGCTTTGAAATCTGAGTTGTATGGGGTTCTTTCTTGTAAGGCTTGTAAGAAGCCGAGAGAATGTAGGTATAGAGAAGCAGATCAAACCTTAGACAGTTTAGTACCTTCAGAAGAATCTTCGATTTCATAACCTTGTTCTAAAATTCTTTGTCTGATTATGTCTGCTTCTGCGTATTTTTTTGCTTTTCTCAATGCTTCTCTGTCAGAGACAAGTGATTTTACTTTCTTTGAAAGGGAAATAGATGATTCTTTCATATCTTCTATTCCTAATGATAATACAAAGTCAAACTTTTTGAGGAGTTTTAATTTATCTTTTGGATTGAAAGAGAAATCATCCAGAGCTTGTAGAAAGATAGAAAGAGCTTTTGGAATGTTTAGATCCTCGTTTATAGCGGAGGTGAAGGCTGAGAGAAAAGGTTTACTGTTGTCTTTGCCTTTGTGCTTTTGATCCTTCAATGTTATGATTTTGCTTTTTAGTCTTTCAAAGGCCGTTTTAGCAGCATCTAAATTTTCTAGAGAGAATTTCAATGGTTTTTTGTAATGTGTTTGTAGGGCTAAATATCGAAAATGTTCTGCCTTATATCCTAAAGATTCTAATTCAGAGAGAGTGTAAAGGCCGCCTTTAGATTTTGATACTTTTTGACCAGAGGGAGATAATAGCCAAGCAGTGTGCATCCAATAATTTACGAATCTTTTTCCGTAGCAACATTCGCTTTGAGCAATTTCATTTGTGTGATGAACTTGTATATGTTCTTGTCCTCCTGTGTGGATGTCAAACGTCTTCCCGAGGTATTTTGTAGACATCGCTGAACATTCAATGTGCCATCCGGGAAAGCCCACACCCCAAGGAGAAGGCCATTCTTGTTGTCTTTTTTCTTCTGGAGAAGAGAATTTCCAGAGAGCGAAATCTGTTGTGTTCTTCTTCTCTCTGAGAGAAACTCTTGAGCCTGCCTTTATTTTGGAAATATTAAGATTTGAAAGCTTTCCGTAGGACTTGAATTTCTTTGTATTGAAATAGATTCCATCACTTGTCTTGTAAGTGTATCCTTTCTTTTCTAGAGTTTGAATCATGTCTATCTGCTCCTTAATGTGTTCTGTTGCTTTTGGCCATTTTGAAGGCATAGAAATGTTTAGCTTTTTTAGATCTTCTAAGAAAGAAGAGAAATAGAAATCAGCAATCTGTTTTGCAGATTTTTTTTCCTTTTTAG
>CEPZ01068419.1_pt1 | contig 10709 bp, 16 predicted proteins | sample 530461 | NCBI WGS metagenome assembly CEPZ01 (sample SAMEA2620106, study PRJEB7988) | marine metagenome | isolation source: saline water (ENVO:00002010), including | reverse complement strand
CTTTATAATACTTTGACAAGGAAAAAGGAAGTTTTTAAGTCAATTAAACCTAAACAAGTAAATATGTATACTTGTGGGTTGACTGTTTATAATTATGGGCACATTGGGAACTATCGTGCTTTTGTTGCTTCTGATATTTTAAAAAGATATTTAGAATATTTAGGTTATAAGGTTAAAAAAATTGTAAATATTACTGATGTTGATGATAAGACAATTAAAAATTCAATTAAAGAAGGAAAGTCTTTAAAAGAATTTACAAAAAAATATGAAAAAGCATTTCTTGAAGATGAGAAAAATTTGAATATTGAGCCAGCTGATAAATATCCTAGAGCAACAGAACATATTAAAGAAATGGTTGAAATGATTGATAAATTATTGAAAAAAGGTTATGCTTATAAGGCAGAGGATGGAATTTATTTTAATATTAAAAAATTTAAAGATTATGGTAAATTAGCTAAATTAAACTTAAAAAATTTAAAAGAGGGTGTTAGAATTAATAATGATGAATATGATAAAGAAAATGCACAAGATTTTGTATTATGGAAATTTTATGATAATGAAGATGGGGATGTTTTCTGGCAAACAAAATTAGGAAAAGGTAGACCTGGATGGCATATAGAGTGTAGTGTAATGAGTACTAAATATCTTGGGCAACCTTTTGATATTCACACAGGGGGGATAGATTTAGTTTTTCCTCATCATGAAAATGAGATTGCTCAAGCAGAGGCAAGTAATGGAAAAAAAATGGCAAATTTTTGGATTCATAATGAATGGATGATGGTTGAAAAAAATAAAATGAGTAAATCTTTAGGAAACATGTATAATCTAAGAGATTTAATTGATATGGGTTATTCTTATCATGCAATAAGATATTTTTATTTAACAGGGCAATATAAGACTCAAATTAATTTTACACTTAATAATCTTAAAGCTGCTCAAAATTCTTATGATAGATTAAAAGAAAATATTTTAGGAATAAATGATGATGGGAAAATTAATAATAAATATTTAAAAAAGTTTGAAAAAGCAATGGATAATGATTTGAATACTCCTGTAGCTTTAAAAATTTTATGGGAATTTGTAAAAAACAAAAACGAAAATGGAAAAATTCAAACAATTAAAAAAATGGATAGTGTTTTTGGATTAGATTTATTAAAATTAAATATTCCAAAAAAAATAATAGAACTTGCTGAAAAAAGAAAAAAGGCAAGAGAAGATAAACAATGGAAAGTTTCTGATAAACTAAGAGAGCAAATAAACAAACAAGGTTATAATATTAGTGATAAGGAGAATGGAAGTTACACTATAAGTGGGGCACACCTTGTAACAAAATAAAATGAAAAACCCATGTCCAAACAAAGAAGAAAATGAAAAAGATTGTCCATGTTCAGATATTAACTGCCAGAGACATGGAACTTGTTGTGAATGTGTAAGATATCATAGAAAAGATGGTGGGATGCCTGCTTGTTTAAGATAAAAAGGGAAAAACAAAAAAGAGGAAATAAAAAAAGAAAATGAAACCAGAAGATTTTGTTAATTTAAAGTATAAACCAACTAGTAAGGATTTAATTTGTTTATTTAGAGTTGAACCTAATAAAATGAATATGAGAAAAGCTGCAGCTACTGTTGCACTTGAAAGTTCTACTGGAACATGGACAGATGTTCATGAAAAAAAATATGTTCATAAATTAGGTGCTAAAGTTTTTTCTATTAAAGGAAACATGATTAAGGTTGCTTATCCCTCAGAATTATTTGAAGGAGGAAATGCTCCAAATATTTTATCAAGCATTGCTGGAAATATTTTTGGGATGAAAGCTGTTAAAAATCTTCGTCTTGAAGATATTCAACTTCCTCAAAATATTCTTAATGGTTTTCCAGGTCCAAAATATGGAATTAAAGGAATCAGGAAGTTATTAAAAATAAAAAATAGACCTTTGGTTGGAACAATTGTAAAACCAAAATTAGGATTAAAAACAAAAGACCATGTTAGTGTTGCGAGCCAGGCTTGGTTAGGTGGTTGTGATTTAGTTAAAGATGATGAAAATCTTGCTTCTCAGAAATTTAATGAATTTGAAAAAAGATTAGCAAGAACTTTAGAGGCTGCTAATAAGGCAGAAGAGCAAACAGGTGAAAAGAAGGCTTATTTAATTAATGTAACTGCAGAAACAAAAGAAATGATGCAGAGGGCCCAGTTAGTTGAAGATATTGGTGGAAAGTATGTTATGATTGATATTGTAACTGCTGGATTTTCTGCATTACAAACTTTAAGAGAGGCTGATTTTAAACTTATTATCCATGGGCATAGAGCAATGCATGCTGCTTTTACTAGAAATGAAAAACACGGGATAAGTATGATGGTTTTAGCAGATATTGCAAGATTAATAGGAGTAGACCAATTACATATTGGGACTGCTATTGGGAAATTAGAAGGAGATATTGAATTAGTTTCTGAATTAAATGATGAAATAGAAAAGAAAACTGTTAAAGCTACTCAAAATAGGCTTTCACAAAATTGGGGAAAGATTAAGCCAACCTTGTCAGTTAGTTCAGGAGGATTACATCCAGGACATGTTCCTTATCTTGTTAAGCATTTAGGAAAAGATTTAGTCTTGCAATTTGGAGGGGGAATTCATGGACATCCAAAAGGTACATTAAGAGGGAGTATTGCAGTAAGACAAGCATTAGAAGCAACAATGAAAAAAATTCCTCTAAAAACATATGCAAAAGATCATATTGAATTAAAAGATGCTTTAGATTTTTGGGGAAAATAACTTCAAAATGCTATACAATAAATTCTTAAAAAAACATCACCAGTGTCCATTTTGTCATCTTTTAAAAGAGGAAGTGATTAAACAAAATAAGTATGCAATCCTTACTCTTGCAAGAGCTCCTTATACTAAGGATCACTTATTAATTGTTCCTAAAAAACATGTTTTAAAATTAAACAAACTTTCAAAAAAAGAAAAACAAGCTATTGAAGAATTAATTTATTATGGATTAAAAAAGCTCCATAAGAAACATAAAAATGTTACAGTGCTTTTCAGAGAGGGTAATAAAAAGCAAGTTGGGAAATCAATAAACCATATTCATTATCATCTTATACCTGATATGAAAATTGGCAGTCTGGACAAGAGTATTGAGCATAGACAGATTTTTGCAGAAGAAAAATATGTTGAGAAGATAAAAGAAGTAAGAAAGAGATTGGGGATTTGAATTTGTTTGCTCTATTCTTTATAATATAAATTCTTAAATACTAATTAGATTAAATTTTAATATGAATTTACATAAAACTATTTTAAGTTCAAGAAGAGAGGGTTACGATGGATTAGAAGAAAATAGTGATTTTCTAGAAGGTATTACTCCTGAGCAACTTTCTGAAATTTCTGAATCCTTTAGTCAAGCAAGCTTTTTATTTGTTCCTGCAAATATGGTTCCAGAATCAGAAACATCAATGAGGCTTGTTAGTTCTGGCCAAGATTTAAGCTCTAGATATGTTGTGTATCGTGGATTTAAACGTGGGGTTGGTCATGACGACACGTATGGTTGATTATTAATTATTCTAGAAAAGATTTAATAAGAAATTTACTTAACACTCAAACAATCACTTGGTATTGCTTGCATTATTTCATCTTTATGAACCGGAAGATGAAATTTATCTCTGATTTTTTTAGCGATTTTTTCAGCTGCTGCTTCTTTTGATAATTTTCCTCTTTTAATTTCAACTAAGATTTTTTCTTTTTTATTCTTTGGATTAGGAATTGCTCTGAATTTTCCTTTTTGAATTATTAAAACAAGTTCTGGTTTTACACTTTCTGAATTTTTATTTCCTTTAACTCCAAAGGTTCCTATTTTCATTTGTTTTGTTTTGTAAATCTGACTTCCTTGAAAAATATCTACATCTATACTATTTTTTCCATTTTTCCATTGTTTTGAAAAACAAGCAGTAAAAATTGCTGTTTCATTTAAATCTTTTTTAGTTGGTTTATCTGATTGGAGTATCATAAAACTACTTCCAGGTGCAGAAGTATGCATAACAGTATAATCTGGTTTTAAGAAATTTCTAATAACAAGTTCATTTTGTTCATCTGATTTTCCTCCAACAACAAGAACATTATTTGAAGTAAAAAACCATCTATAATTATTATAATCTTTTATGGGATTTATTTTTCTAACCATCAAAATATGAGAAAAACCGGTGTTTTAAAGTTTTCGTAGAAAACTTTGGTGGTTTATAGTATCAATATTTCTATAAAACATCTAGTTATAAATAACAGAAGATTAAGATAAAAAAGTGATAAGATATAAATAGGGAGTTAAATTAATATAACCATGACATCACAACAAGAAATTCAGTTAGGTAAGAAGGGGCTTACTAATGAGTTTATTAAAGATATTGAAAAGAGATTAGATAAGTTTAGAAATGCAGTTATTAAAATAAGTGTTCTTAAGAGTGCTAGAGAGAGTAAAGCAGATGTTAAAAAATATGCAGAAGAGATTATTGGAAAGCTTGGCTCTAAATATACTTATAGAACACTTGGATTTAGTATTTTTCTTAAAAAGTGGCGGAAGGCAAGAAGTTAGTGAAAATTTTGTTTTTGTATGTTCTTTAGCATGGAAGTTTTTAAATACTAATATAATTGTATTGATGGATGTCAGAAAAAAGAGAAGAATTAGAAGAGATATTTACGTCAATTAGGAGAAAGAGCCTCCATAGTAAAATAGAATTTTTAATGAACCGGGGAGGGATTGTAGGAGTAACCTTAGATGGAGATACATATACTACTGAGACTCTAGATCAAATGCCTCAAAATCGAAGAAGAGAAGTATATGATTGGTTGCGTGATGCTTATTATCAAGATATAAGGGTAAGGACCTTAAGGGATAGAAATGGGATATTTAAGCCTGCAAAAAGTGGATCTCTTTCTAGTAGAATAGGATTTTTAATGGCTAACAATGGAATTGCAGAAGTAACATTAGATAAAAGAAGTACTTATACTCCTGAAACTCTAGATCAAATGCCTTTAAATCAAAGAAGAGGAGTATATGATTGGTTATATCATGCTCAGGATAATGGTATAAGGGTAAGTTCTTCAACTGAAAGATAACTTTATAAACCTATTTTCTTGAATATTCTTAGGTTAATGAGCTATTCTAGCTTATCTAATTCCGTAAGGAATGCCTGAATAAAATAACATAAATATAAGATGAAAACATCACCAGTTTATGAATTAAATGCAGATGAATATAATAAATTATTAGCTAATGCTTTAAAACAAATCGAGGAGTTTAAGGCTCCTGAGTGGAGTTATTTTGTTAAAACAGGTGTTTCTAGAATAAAACCTCCTCAAGAAGAAGATTTTTGGTTTAAAAGAGCTGCAAGTATTTTAAGACAGGCTTATGTAAAAAATATTGTTGGTGTTAATAGACTAAAAACAAGATATGGTAGTAAATATAATAGGGGTATGAAGCCTGAAAGATTTAGAAAAGCTTCTGGAAAAATGATTAGAATTATGTTACAGCAAGCAGAAACTGCAGGACTTTTAGAAAAATATAATAAGCCTGGAAAAAGAGCAGGAAGAAAATTAACTGCTAAGGGTAAAGAATTAATGGATAGTATTGGAAAAGAAAATACTCAAAAACCAGCTGAAACTATAACTGATATTTCTAAAGAACCAGTATCAATATCTGATAAAACTTCAAGTGATATAGGTGAGAGTAAAGATAATGAAAAGCCTGAAGAAATAAAACAAGATATTGAAGTTAAAGAAAATAAGGAGAATAAGGAATAAAATGCCAACTGCAAGAAAAAAACAAAATCAAAAGAAAATCAAGTTAAGCAAGGCTAATAAGAGAACTAAGTGGGCTCCTGTTTGGGTTGTTTTAAAGAAATTAGGACCTGGGAAAAAGGCACATCCAAGTTCTGTAACTTATGTTAGAAGACATTGGAGAAGAACAAAGTTAAAAATTAAACCTAGAAAGCAGAGAAAGCAACATTTAGGATAAATAAAATGACACATAAAATAAGAAACAATTTTAGAAACTTGTTTGGAAGAAGTCTTGAGAGGGCTAAAAGCCTAGAAACTGGATGTCAATTTTTGTATGATGGAAGTCGGTGTAAAACTCCTGCTAATAAATTATGGAAAAAAGATTGTCCACAAGATTATGAAAATTGTTCCTCATATAAAATCTTGATAAAAAATTAAAATGGCAAAACCAAAGGAAATTAAACCAAAAGTTGAAATAGAAAGAGAATATATTGTTCCTTTAAGAAAAGGCTGGTTAAAAGTTCCTAAATATAAGAGAGGGAATAAGGCTGTTAAAACATTAAAAGAATTTATTGCAAGACACATGAAAATTTATGATAAAGATTTAAGAAAAGTAAAAATTGAATTAGAACTTAATAATGAAATAAGATTTAGAGGGATGTATAAACCTCCTGCAAGAATTAAGGTTAGAGCTAAGAAGTATGATGATGGAATTGTAAGAGTTGAATTAGTTAATATTCCAGCTCATGTTAAGTTTGCAAGATTAAGAGAAGAAAAGAAAAAACAAGAATTAGATAAAAAAACTAAGGCTAAAAAGGATTTAGAACAAGCTCAAAAACCAGAAGAACCAAAAGAGGGTGAAGCAAAGCCAGAAGAAAAAACAGAAGAAACTGAAGAGACAAAAGAGAAGAAAGAAGCTGCAAAAGAAGAAAATTTGAAGATAGCAGAACAACAAGCTAAAGAAGCTAAGCACACTTCAAAAGAAAAACCAGTAGAAAGACAGGTTCAAACACAAAGAAAAGCATTAAGTAGATAATTTTAATCATTTAAAATGGCATATAAACTAAAGAGGCAGTTGAAAAAACTTAGCAATAAGCAGTTTGCAGAGGATATTAAGAGATATATTAAATCTCCTTATGAATTTTATGGGATTAGGGTTCCAGAAATAAGAACTCTTGCAAAAAGACTTCATGAAGAGCATGAGTTAAGGGAATTTTATAGTATTTTTAATAAATTATGGAAATCAGGATATCATGAAGAAATGTCTTTAGCTCTTTATACATTACAGCTTTATGAAAAAGAATTTGACTTAAAAACATGGAAATTTTTAAAATCAAAATTAAAAGATATAAAAACTTGGGACCAGATAGACGCTGTTTCTAGTTTTATTATTGGAAAGATTTTATTAAAACATCCTGCACTTGAAAAAGAGCTTATTAAACTTAGTAAGAGTAGAAATTTTTGGATGAGAAGAATTGCAATTGTCTCTACCCTACCTTTAATAAAAAAAGGGGATATTAAGTTAACAATGTATCTTGCTGATAAATATGTCTATGATGATGAACCTTATATTCAAAAAGCAACAGGATGGATGTTAAGAGAAGCAGCTAAACAAAAAACAGAGATAGTTAAAAAATTTGTTTTAAAACATATTCATATGCCTGCGATTTGTTTTTCATATGCAACAGAGAGGGATTTAAAAGACTTAAGAAAAGTTAGAAAATTAAAAAAATTAGGTGGAGATAAGAGTGCGAGATTTTCTTGGTGGAAATAGAGGTTAATTAATTTTAAATAAATAGAGGATAATTAATTTTAAATAGATTAGTTTAAAGTATTTAAGATATGAGTCTTGGAAAAAAAGCTGTAAACATTACATTAAGCACAATTTTAGCAACAACTAGTATTTCTGCTGTTTCTTGCACTCCAGGATATATTCCTAAAAAAAGGCAAGCAATATTAGCGCAAGAGGTTAAAAATGAAGATTATGTTGCAGGTTTTGAAGGAATCCCAATATTATCATTAAAGAAAATAGGGGTTCTTGTTGAAAATCTTTCACTTAATCTAACAATTACAGGATGTGCAACATCTAGAAATCCTGAAACCCATCTTAAATATATAGAAAAAACACATGAAAATGGAAATAATGTTTATATTGTAGGTTATAGTGCTGGAGCAAAAGATGCATTAGCTCTTGCAGAACTTTGTAAGGAAAAAAATATTCCAATTAAAACAATGTATCTTTTAGACCCAACTTGTTTTGTTCAGGGGTTTACAAGAAAAATTCCAGATAATGTTACAAGGGTTATAAATTATAGAAGTGATTCTAAGGATTCTATTAGGGGAGATCCAATAACTTCTGAAAATTTGGAAAGTAAAACTACTTCTTTTAAAAATAAAGAGTTTTTAGAGGTTGGACATTTAGGATTACCTAAAGAGGTTACAGATTCTATACTAAGGCATATTTTATATAGCAATCTTGATAATTAAGAAAAGAAAGTTTTATATTAGCAAAGATATATTTTTCTAGATGAAAAAACTAGATATTCAAAATACAGAAAAACCAATTGAAGAATTGTTAAATTTTTCTATTATAAATATCAATAAACCCTCTCACATAACAAGTTTTGGTGTTGTTGATAGAATCAGGAAAATCTTTGATATAAAAAGAGTTGGGCATTTTGGAACTCTTGATTTAAAAGTTACAGGGGTTTTACCAATTGCATTAGGAAGGGCTTGTAAATTATGTGAATATTTTATGCATCATGATAAAGAATATGTTGGTAAGATGAGAGTTCATTCTGAGATTAATGAAGCTGATTTAAAAGAAGAAATGAATAAATTTATTGGGAGGATTATGCAAAAGCCTCCTGTAAAATCTGCTGTTAAAAGAGTTTTAAGACCTAGAACAATAAATAAATTTGAAATAACAAGGAAAGAGGATAGGATTGTTAGTTTTCATTCAGATGTTGAAGCAGGAACTTATATTAGAAAGCTAATAAGTGATTTAGGAGAAAAAGAGGTTGTTGGTGGTGCTCATATGGTTGAATTAAAAAGAATAAGAGCTGGGATATTTAAAGATGATAAAATGCATACAATTGAGGAAGTCAGCGACGCTGTTAGATTATGGAAAGAAAAAGGAGATGAAAGTGAATTAAGAAAAATATTAATTCCAGCAGAAATAATAAGTGAGATTTTGCCTTTTTATCAGCTTAAGAATGATAATGATATTCAGCACATTCTTAATGGAATTGAAATTAATAATAAGGATTTTATTGAACAACCAAAAGAAGATTTATTTGCTGTTTTTTTAGAAAACAGATTTATTGGAGTTTATGAAAAAACAGAACAAGGTGCTAAACCAAAGTTTGTTTTGAATTAATCTTATTAATATTATTTAGTGTCATAATCTTTAAAAAACCAAAGAGGTTTATTTCTTTATGAGTGAAGATTTAGAGAGTAGTGTTGAAAATGAACAGAATTCTGGGATGTGTCTTACTGGAAAAGTGATTTTTATAGGAATTGGAGTTTTAGGAGCATTGTTACTTGGTAAATCTCTTTTAAAATCAAGATCTGATGTGTATAAAGGGGTTGAAAAACTTAATAAGGCTAATATTATGGAGGTTGAAAAACCTATGGAGGTTGAAGCCGGGGCGTTTGAAAAACCTAGAATATATAAGACTGATGGAGAAGTAGACATTTTCACTAATGAGTTCCATTATTCTTTTGGAGGTGGTTTTAAAGAATATCTTAAATTGTTTGGTAAGGAAGTGAGTATTACATATATAGAAAGAAATGGGGATGGATTAGTTGATGCAATGCATCTCTTTCTTAACCCTATTGGAGGGGCAAAAGGAATAGATTTAAACTATTCTAGAAGAGATCAACCAAACTTAGCTAAGATTGGAGACAAATTACTGGCAGAAAAAAGAACAGAGTATGCACAACATTTACAACATTTACCTCAGTTTAAATTGCTGACAAAAAAAGAATATACCTCTGGTTTAAAACATCTTTCTCAATTTAAAAAGATTTCTACAAAAACAGGTAAGTGATAAACTCTTTAATCTTATTAATATATCTATTAACATAAGGTTTTTAAAGATTAAAATCAATTATTTTTATTATGTCATGGCCAATAAGAAAGAAATATTTTAGAGCAGTGGAAAAATTAAACGCTACAAGAGAAATAGCACAACAACTTGCTCATCATGAGGCTTTAACTGATGTTGTTGATGAAGAAAATTATAACCCTTTTACAGATTATGCTCAACCAACAGCAAAAGAATTAAATTTAACATCAGATGGTTTAGAGATTTTAGCTGCAACTCAACAAACTGCAGTCCCTAGTGTAAATCTTGCTTCTTTTTCTCCAACCAAGGGAGAGAGTTCATTAGATTATCATTCTAGAGATGCTCAAATTGGTAGTTTTGGAAATTTAGTAGAAGAAGTGGTTTCTCCAATTGAAATTTGTCATTCTGAAGTAATTGGTAATCTTGATGATTAGTTTTCTAAAATGGCAAAATTAACTAACCCTCAAACATGTGTTAGACCAGAATGTATAAATGATGCAACAATGTCTTATAAGGGTGTTCCTGTTTGCTCAAAAGATTGTTATGAAGTATATCAAACCTCTATACAAGCTGAAAAACAAAGAAGAGATTATGCTCTTCCATCAAAAATAAGACTTTTACTTGCAGCAAACAAACAAGGGAGAGGACATGGTTCTTTGGATAAATTTGTCCGGCAAGTTAGAGGATAATTATTATAAACTCTTTTTTCTTAACTAACCTAACAATGAGAGAATTTATTTATTATTCAAGTAAAGCAAGGACATCTGGAAATTGGAGAGATTTGATGAGTGCTGGAAGAATGGATATTGTTTGTAATGTTATTATACAGGCTTTTTTTATTTCTAATAAAACAAGAGAAGATGTTCATTTACAT
>CEPZ01041357.1_pt1 | contig 10722 bp, 23 predicted proteins | sample 530461 | NCBI WGS metagenome assembly CEPZ01 (sample SAMEA2620106, study PRJEB7988) | marine metagenome | isolation source: saline water (ENVO:00002010), including | reverse complement strand
TGTATTATGACAAAAAAACCAAAAGACTATCTCTTCGTTTAGTTGATCCGATGGATTTGCTGAGTAAAGACATTGCATCAATTAAGCCAGGACTTCCAGAACCAGATTACGAAAACTAAATGGAACTCATATCGGCACATATTTGCAAAGGGCAAAATATAGGAGTTCATGGCACTCTTTTTGGGGGTGTGATGCTTTCTTGGTTAGATGAGGCTGGTGGAGTATTTGCCTCAAATTTATGTGAGACTCCACGAATGGTGACGCTAAAGTTAAGCGAAGTCGTTTTTAAAAAGCCCGTCCGTGCTGGTCACTTAATTAAGATTTATGGTGAACTTGATTATATGAGAAGATCTTCCATTGCTATTCGCCTTAAGGCTCGCAGACATAGTGTGCACAGCGGAACACAACGAACTGTTTGCAGAACAAATATAACATATGTGTGTGTCGATTCAGATGGTGAAGCAATCCCCATAAGTGAACATATCAGAACCAAATATAACCGAGGACAATTAAGATGATGATGAAACAAAGATTACAAGTATTGGCAATGTTCTTAACATTGTTGACAGCATGCACATTCTTTGTGTTTGCACTGACTGGGTGTCAACCAAAGCTATCAACACATGAACCCGGTCCCCGTCAAGTTGATGACACGGCACGAATGATCACGGGCGACACAGCAGAAGACGAGCATTCATGGGCAACATGGGAAACTTGTTCGCAGAAAGTTGGCGATCATCCTTGCAACTTTGAACTAATGAACCAGCATGAAGAAATGATTGAGCTTTACGACTATTATGATAAGGTGATTGTTCTCGATTTCTCAACGATATGGTGTTCTGTCTGTCGCTATATTGCACCCAAAGGAGATGAGTTTGTGGCAGACTATGGGGCAGACGACTTCATGTGGATTACGATTCTCATCGATGCTGTGGCATATGGTGTTCCTCCAACATTGGATGATATTCAAGATTGGGTCGATCAATATGAAATTGAAGGACAAGTTTTAATGGGAGATCGCAGTCTTGTCGATTTAAATGGCGACTATGGATATCCTATTACTTCTTGGCCCACATTGGTCGTGATCGATCAAAATATGACTCTTCAACATGGACTTAATGGCTGGAACGAAGCGACGATTAGAGGATGGGTGGAAGATTTGTTATGAAACTGCTCGCCGCGATGGCAACATTATTATTAGGATGCATATCGGCACTCTATCTTGATGCAGAGGCCCAGAGTTTTAATCCTCCAGGGCAGGACACCTATAATTTCTTCTGTGCTTCCTGTCACGGCTATGACGGTCTGGGTGGGGGTTGGGCAGCGAACTTTGTGGAAGACACAGAGCGAATGTCTAAATCAGACGAAGAACTGTTAAAAAGCATTCACGAAGGCAGAGGAAACATGCCTGCATGGGAAGGGACATTAACCGAAGAGCAGATTCGTGAAGTATTACAATACATTCGCACGACATTTAACGGTCAGCCGACTTTTTTTAATGTTCCTTTTATCAATCCCGAGCCCATAAGCCAAGGAAAGTGGGAATTTGCTCCTCGTATCCTTGTGTGTGACACGGCGCCTGTGAGTGAACAAAGAGTTCGTCGGGCAGTAAAGTTTTGGGAAGATCTGGGATATGAGTTTGGACCCATAAAATTTAATGACACTTCGGTTCATTGTTTTCAAAATGTGTTTTCATATGGTTATATAATTATCGACCTTGTTGGCAGCAGACATCGTTCAAAAGCGGTTGCAACAACCACAGGCTGGTTTGAGCCTATCACACGCGAGATTTATAAAATGAAGATAGTGATTGAATCTGGCTGGGCAGATTCTGAACGAGTCCTTGAGCACGAACTGGGTCATGCACTGGGGTGGAGAGATTATAATCAAACTGGACACATCATGAATCACAACTGGAGTCGTGGCGGCATGAATGCAGAAGGGGTGGAGCATATCGATGAAACATCTCCTTGAAAATTGGCGGAAGTTCATAAATGAAGCGGTTGAAGATGTTTATACGGGCAACTGTGGTATGTTTGGCATTGCTCTCGCAGAAGAGGCATTGCAACGAGGCATCCAAAATGCTGCTTTGGTGTTCGCCCACAATGCCGACACTGATGAAGATTTAATGTATGGAGATTATAAATTATATCACGTCGCTTTAAAAATAGGCGATAAGATATATGACGGAAGAGGTGAGATACCATTAAGCAAGCTCGTTTCATTTATGTGGGAGGCTCCAGAAGGTATGAATGTTGATGCATTTAATTTAAAAAACCTTGAATCAATGAAAGACGCGATCCGTCGCAACACCGCTTGGACTGAAACCTGCGAGGCTTATAGAGAACAGGCAAAAGACTTTTTAGATGAGATGGGATATGAGCAAAATAAAGACTCTAATTATAATGTGAGCGAGGCAGAAGATATTAACAAGATTGCTAAAGCAGTTGTTTTAAAGGACGATAAGGCACTTGTTCTTCTTCGCTCAAGTTCAGAACGATTTGCAAATCAATGGGACTTGCCAGGAGGGCATCTTCAAGAAGGCGAAGATATTAAAGAAGGTCTTCTCCGCGAGGTTTATGAAGAAACAGGTTTAAGGCTTCAAGAGCCGGTCGATAATCTTTATATAAAGAAAAACACTTTCTTTTTTACAGCACAAATGCCAGAGCAAGATATCCAATTAAGCGATGAGCACACAGAATATAAGTTTGTTTCCATTAATGAATTACCAGAAAATATTTCTAATAGATTTAAGAAAGCGATAAATGCGGCATTACAGCCATAGTTATTGTAATGCCCTTCGACACACTGCATGCTAAAATTAAATGTCCGATATGCAAAGGCACCAGAATATATGACCATGGGTTTAACTCGCCGCAAGAACCTTTTAAATGGAAAAGGTGTCCATATTGTGACACCCATGGCGAAACTTATATTGAGGCAACATTTGAAGTGGTTGCGGATTATATTGACTCCCTTTCGGATGATAAGAAGCAAGAAATCTTATCGCGATTGTCTATTAAGCAAAAAGCTCCCTAATTACTGAAGGATGGTTCGTTTATGGCAATAAGGTGGAAATGTTTAACACCTATATTTTTGTTTGCTCTCGCGGCAGGTTGCAACTATAACTCAACACCCAAATCCATTGAAAGTTGCCCTCCTGCGGTCACTTTAGAAATACCAGCCACAGACCCTATAGATTCTATAGAATCCGACTCATCTGATTCGCTGTCCGAATATGCTCTGGTGCATGCCGATAAGAGATTGCACAATGTTGTAACTCAGACTCGCAATGCCTTTGTTGGTGTTGATAATTTTCATCGTCATGTTCGTGGCAGCGGCACTTATTATACCTTTAACGACTATCATCTTGTTATAACCGCTGCTCATGTGGTTGATGGCAATGCAGAGTTAATAGGGATCACCACTCCATCTGGTGAAAGAGTCTTGGCTCGAATCATATATTTTAATATGATGGGGCGAGATGATCTTGCTGCTCTCTTATTGGACAGCCCGCTTGAATCGAGAGTTCCAATGGACTTAGAGTTTCGCGATTTAAGCGGAGATAAGGCAGAGCAACTAGTTGGCGAGTCTGTGATTTACACAGGCAGCCCAGGGCATCACGAACAATTGACAATCACCGGCAGAGTTGGTGGCTATACTAGTGGTGGCAGCATAATTATGCATTCATATGCATGGGGTGGAGCCTCTGGTTCAAATATATTCGACAACCGAGGAAGATTAATAGGAATTTTAAAAGCGGTGGATATTAATAGATCTGGCATCTCTCCCTATCCGCAACTAACAGAAGATATTGTGTGGATTACCCCAACTAGTGGGTTGGACTTGGAGCGATTGGCAGTTGTGCTGGAGATTCACCGTCTTATAAGTCAGTTAGAAGACTAAAATACTAAAAACAAATACAACAAATTGAGGACAACATTATGCTTAAAGATACGATTAAATCGATTCTATTATTTATGAGTGCACTCGGCTTGTTGGTTGCTTGCGAACCAGATTACGGAATAGTTGGGCACAAAACAGAATATATCGAAGTGCCAGTTGAGATTGAAGTTGAAGTTCCACAAGATCCCGTGGGCAAACAATGGGTTGATTCTTTTATCCAGCCATCCAGTGTCGATGGGGTGGACATTCTGTGGGTTATTGACACATCGTGCTCCATGCATGATGACTATGATCGTTTAATGGACGGAATTGAGGCAATGATGAATAGCCTGCCGCCCACGGGCTGGAGACTAAACATGATCACTAACTCATCGAATGTTGTGACGAATGATCAACAATTCCCACTAGTTCCCGGCGACACTATTGCAGATGCTGAAAACATGTATAATCAAATGTATACTGGCTATTATGAAGAGGGCTTTGACTCGACATATGAATATATTCTTAACAATGCATATGCCCCTTCTTGGATGAGGCGAGATGCCGCTTTGCTTGTGGTCTTCGTATCAGACGAAGAAGATCAGAGCGACATGGAAACAGCAGACTTTATTAGCTGGTATAGCAACACTCGCAGCACGGTTTATTTGGCTAGTATTGTAAATGTGGATCCTGCTATTTCTGTTTGCACTCACTCCCCTGGCACACCATATGTGGGACAGAAATATATCGATGCAACAAATCACTTTAATGGAGTCGTTGTTGATATTTGTTCTGAAGATTGGACTGCTGGTGTGGCAGATGCATCCAACCAAGTTGAACCTTATGAGTGGTATGAGTTGACATACACTCCTTTAGAAAACACAATAAGAGTTTTTACAAATCATCAGCCAAGCATGAATTGGTATTATGAGCCTTCAGATAACACTGTTTATTTTACAGCAGTCCCAACAGCAGGAACTTGGGTTGAGATTGTTTATCGACATGAAGATCCTGAGCCCACCACATTGGTGCCATGAAGCCTAACAACACAAAAGAAACGAACTATTTGAAATTGGTGAGATCAGGATCGAAAGCAAAAGTGGACTCTAAAGATGATTTTCCACAACTTGAGCGACACAAATTGTCTGATAAAATGAAGTGGCGCGGAATAGAGCCAGGAACAGCGGTGATTGCATTGCTTGCCTTTTCAACTGTCATGACTGCAACAATTGTGTTGATAAGTGGAGCGATTATTAGTCTCTTATAAGTTTGATGATGAACATATTTGATTTTAAAATTAAATGGAACAATAAGTGTCCAAAATGCAACAAGCATATTCATTTTTCGCTCCATGGCACTAAGTTGGGCTCACATGGTCAAGCTTGGTGTGAGGAACATCTTCGGAGCACCCGGCTTTATGATTTAGCCGAACTGAGGGAAGGGAAGGTTGATTTCTGTGATTGGGAAGGAGAGGCTGTGAGAATGTGGGATGGAAGTGTGAGATTTAGGGAGTCGAGTGGAAAGTGGTTATCTCAGCAGGATTAATATTAATGTCTATTCTTTCTTCTCTGGCATGTTTGCCAGATTTAGAGGAAACACCAAATCAACTTTTTCTTGATCGATGGTGGGGTATTGTGGAGGCTCCTTCGTTTTTAGAACCCATGTTTAATGATTGTTTTATCCTTCAAGGAGAAGATATGTTTGGGGGCACTTTTTTGGCATATCGAGAAGACGAACTATACAGTTATATATGGCACATGGGTGAGTGGGAATATACGAGCATCGTTAATATTTATAGAATTGACAAACAAATAGATATCGCAGTATATCCTGAAGATGACGGTTGTTGGGGAGTCGTGCACGGTATGATGGAGGCAACAGTGTGCTCTTGTCAGTATGGTATTTGAATAAAGTATTTGACAATAGGCATTAAATGAGATAAAATAATATGTATAAGTGTGCAATATGAAGTATTCCCAATTGGAACACTGCTACACTTAGAAGATGTTCATCATGCTTATAGAATAATTGTATTAGATTATTTCCCTATCTTTTTTAATGGAGACGAGGTGTGGCATTATACTTTAAACTTCTTTAGAGGCGATATAAACTTGGGCACACTTGCTTTTGAAGAAATTGAGTTGCAGAAACTAATTAAGGATGGAGAAATTGAAGTGCTTTCAAGAGGAACAGGCAATAAAGGAGAAGACTAATGCCGCCATCACTTGCTGACAAAAAACATGCAAAAACAGCTTGGCCAAGCCAATCATCAAAAGCTGAAAAACCATGGGGATATGAAATAAGATGGGGAGCCCTCCAGGGCATCGGGGGGAAGCTTCTTTATATTAATAAAGGATGTCGAAACAGTCTAAAACTCAATAGGCTAAAAAATGAATGTCTGTTCGTTTTAGAAGGCGAGGTTGAGTTTGAATACGGGAGCGAACTAACCATGAGCAATCCAGAAGTCTATCCTTTCAAAAAGAAGAAATTAAGTTTCGGGGAACACATGAATGTTCAATCAGGCTGTCCTTATCGAATAACTGCATTGTCGGATGCTCAATTAATTGAGATTGGCAGTTCACACATGGACACAGATATTGTTCGTATTGAAGATGACTATGGCAGGGCACCACCTTTAATTCAGGAAGTGAAAAACAAATGAGTAATGACAAAGAACAACAAGAACAAGGCGAGCAGAGCGAAGATTTAAAACCAAAGCCTCCAGCACGGCTCGCACCCCGTGGAATTAGAACATTTACAGTTTGTCGGCAAACGGACGAAACAGGTATTTCGGGCGAAGGAGTCGTAATTGAAGGTGTTGTTTTGGCATCGGGGCATTGTATAATTCATTGGCTTTTTCCACCGCCGCGCGGCGGCATTGCAATATTTGATTCATTAGAAGATTTTCTAAAGGTTCATGTTAAGCCGCACCCCGTCAACAAGACTATAATTACATTTGAGGATGGTGAACAAGAAGAATATTAAAGTGGGTGATTATGTCCGGTGGCTTTATCCACTTGGATATATAGACTTTCAAGAAAGGCGATATGCCCAAGGTATAATTACCAAAATGAAAGGAAAAGACGACAGAATTGATGGGCTGACCATATGTATATTGGACTCGTCATATAATCAGTTTTTTTGGTTGTCTTTGGACCTATTGATTGATTTGGGGCACATGCAGGTATTAGATGATGGGGAATGGAAAACAATTAAAAGAATATGAAAGCCGCAAAACCATATTAGATTTAAAAGTCGGAAGTTATATCCGCTGGAGGGCTCTTCCCCTTGCACTAACCGAGGCACCTTCTGCATTTAAAACTCAGACCAAAGAGACAGAAAGATTTGTTGAAGTTGAAAATAGGTGGCAATATGGGATAATATTGGATATACTATATTCACCCCGCCACATTAGTGCTCCATATAAAAAGGGAATAATTCCAGGCACACATATTAAGCTGCTTATGCAAGATGGGACAGACTGGATTTTCAATTTTGAACTTTTCAATGAAATTGAGATTGTTAGTGATTAGTGAGAAAGCTAGTTGACATTTTCTTGACATAATAATGATGGCACACCCCACAGTTCAATGCTATATTATATATGTAAGGAGAGAGAAGTAATGGCTCGTGTGACTTATGGTGATCGTTTGAATGCTCTTCTTGAGCGCCCACTATCCAACCGTGATCGAGGTTTTGTTGAAAGCCTTCAAAACCACTATGAGCGCAAAGGTGTCCTCTCGCGTGGTCGGAAACATTGGCTGCTAACATTAGAGGAACAATATTCTGAGGCAGCACTTGCTCAAGCCAAGGAAGACCCTCTTGCAGATAGGCTAGCAGCCACTTTCCTTCGCTGTCCAGCGGGCAGCTGGGATCAGGGATTTGTCGAGAGCCTTCAGGGTCAAGTCGCAAAAAGCTATCAGCTTTCCAGTCGTCAACTTGAGATTCTTGCCAAGATTGAGGCGCGCTATTCTGATGAAGTTGTGGCGGAAGCACAAGCTTGGGAAAGCACCTATCTTGCTGACTCCGAGTTGCAACTTCGTGCAAAGGTGGTCGTTGGCTATTATAAGGGCACACCCTATTTCAAGCAAATTGTGGGAAAAATCGCTTCGGGCGCCGTGCCCTCCAAGCAGGATTATGATAGGTTCGTGGAGAACAAGTTTGCTCAGAAAGTGTGGGCTGCTTGGATTGCCGAAGCCAAGTATCCCGTTGGCAGCTATGTTCGCCTCCGTGATACGGCACCCGGCCAAACTCGTCGGGCATGTGGTGTAAAGCCGTGTGTGGTGATTGAGACAAATGCCGCACCGCCCAAGTCTGCCGCCGTTGGAGCTAAGGTATATAAAGTATTGCCTTTCGGTGGAAGTGCGGCTGTGTTCGTTGAAGAGCGAATGCTCAAGAAGGCAAGGGGGCTCTGATGTCAACAATTGGTGTTGGTGATCTTGCTCGCCCTCGCTGGAAGTTGCTTGAATCTGTGGGGATTGTGCTAAGTATCCGCACATTATCCAGTGGAAAGAAGGTGGTCCGGTTTTACAATTCTCATGGTGTCACCAATGAATATCTTTTGGAAGATTTGGTGCCCATTGAGCAAAACAATAAGGAGTGATTATATATGGAAACCCCATTTGAACAAGCAACTGTTTTTGTTAACTCGTTGGCAGAGAGGCTTTATGCAGCATATGCTTTGCAGAAGTCTTTGCCGGTGTTAGAACAGCTTGAGGCTCAAGCACTGGAAGCATATCAGCTTGGTGATAGTCGCCTCGTTGCTGACATTCAGGTGATCATGGACTCTCTGAACCAACAGTTTGTGCAACTATCTTTTGAGGCATAATATCGAGTTGCAAAATAGTTATAAGAGCAAGGAGTGTTCTTATAATGCATATTGGCGATTTGGTCGAGATTAAAACAAATAAAGGGAAAGCCTATAAACACTATCATGGTATAGTCATAGAAGAACTGGCGAACAACAAGGTGAGTGTCAGCTTCGTGGTTGATGAACAGATATTTATCAATCAAGTCAATAAATCTGATTTAACATTGTTGTCAGAGCACAAAAAACATTAACATGCTAACTGACAAGGGGGGATTTAAGGTCGGTGACTTGGTTCGTGTGGTTGACACAAGAGATTCAGAAACTTATATTTTTAGACCATATGGCTTTCCATGTAATAAAGTGGGATTAGTGACCGATTTACAATTTAACCTAAATGAAAGTCTTGAAATAGCCGATATTGATCTATCATCTTCTTCATATGATTATGAGTTCCAAGCATTTTGCAACAACTTAATTGGAGTGTTGGTTGAGGGCAGGAAATATTGGATATTTTTAGATGAACTTAAGAAATTATGATTGAAATAGAACAATTGAGACAGGCGATTGATGCACTGGAACAAAAGATTTCCGACTTGCAAAAAGAGAACCATTCTTTAAGAGAGTCTGTTGTTTCCGCATGCAATAGTTTGACCAAACACAATCATCAGATGTCGCAGCATGTTAGTATGTTGAATAAAAACTTTAAAAAGCCTCGTTGGACAAGAGTAAAAGAATGAAAAGAGTCGTTGTTTCGGATTTGCATATTGGCAGCAACTATTGCAAAGAACAAAGACTAACTCATTTTCTCGAAACAGTGGAGTGCGACGAACTAATATTGGCTGGTGATGTTATTGATTTTCTTAAAATCCCTTCATTCACTCCAGTGACTGCTCGAATATTAAATTTGCTGAAAAGATTCAACAAGGTTGTCTATATCATTGGCAATCATGATCGGGCAGTAAAAAAGTTTATTAATCAAAAGATTGGTAATGTCCAGTTTGCCGAGAAATATGAATTCACTGCGGGCAAGCGGAGGTTTCGAATAGAGCATGGTGATAAATATGACAGAAGCTTTCTTCACAAGTTCACCGAGGGCATTTTAATCAAGTTTATTTCTGTATTTCAAGACTGGCTTGAGCGAAAATACGATATCGACCTGACATCATGGTGGGCAAATCGAAAGATTAAAAGACGAAAACTAATCCGCATTTGGGATATTATCAATTTAAATAATGATGTTGATGTTTTGATTATGGGACACTGCCATGCTCCCGAAGCAGTTATTTGGGTGGACGAGGATCAAAATATTAAAACATATGTTAACTCAGGAGATTGGGTTTTTCACACAACTTTTGTTTCAATTAATGATGGCATTGTCAGGTTGCAAAAATTTGAAGATGTCAAAAACGGAGTTGATCTATCATGATGAAGGTCGGTGATCTGGTTGAACTAAGAAGTTGGTGCAAGAATGGGGGCAAGCGAGCCATTATTGTGCGAGTCAATGAATGGGATCGAAACACTGTATACATCGAGTATCTTGATAGTGTCACAGAGGGCAGCAGAACATTGACCAGCAACCTGATCCTTGTTAGCTCTTCTTGACATTCTCTTGACAACTTTCACCTTGCCCGCCTGGGCATCATATGCTATATTATGTGTGAAGGAAGGGTGATGTTATGAGATTTTCAAATCTAAACTGGTGGCAAAGAGCCGTCGTCGCCGTCGATCTGGCAGCTTGGGTTGGTTGTGCTTATTTTGGCTGGCACTATTTCCATTGTGTCTGATATTTGATTAGGGAGAACAGCATGGGTTGGAAATACGGAATGATTGTTGTTGAGATCGACGAAGACGGCGAGGAAACTTGTGAACTCGTTGAACTCTATAATCTGGAAGGCGAGGGCTATCATGCCTTCTGTCGTGCCCGTATTATGAGCCCCGAAGAACTCCGCAATGCTTATAATGATGTCGAACACGATGGAATAAACTCGTGGTTCTATATGAATGGCGATTTCACACGACGAGATGTT
>CEPZ01083485.1_pt1 | contig 10733 bp, 8 predicted proteins | sample 530461 | NCBI WGS metagenome assembly CEPZ01 (sample SAMEA2620106, study PRJEB7988) | marine metagenome | isolation source: saline water (ENVO:00002010), including | reverse complement strand
TTATACTTGGTTATTAATAACAATAAAAAAGAAAAAGGTGCAATAACCTAAAAAGATACCGCACCTTTCAAGAACATATTAATAAGGGATTAGTTTAATATATTTCGCCGGCACCTTCTTCCATTTCCATGTCCTGACCATTTCGCTGACGGCTAAATCGACTCCTGTCCTCCATTTTTCCAAAACGATATTCCAAAGTTAATCGTATTATTTGACTACTCCAATTTCGATTAGAATTCTGATACCAATCCCGCTCCCCGTCCTCGTCTATATCTCCCCAAGTTTCAAATCCCATTCCTGAGAGTCCAAATGGATCATTCACATTCAATGTTAAATTCAGCCTCTCATCCATTAATTTCTTTTTTATTGACATAGAAGACCAAGTCATGGCGTCCATTTTACCAATTGCAATTTCTCTTGCTGGCATATAAAACATGAAAAACATGAACTCAGTCGTTGGTGTAATATTCCATATGGTCGTTACTCTCATACGTTGGTTTTGGGCGGTCTTATTATAATCAGTGCCATATAAATCCGAGTTCAACTCATCCCAGTAATAACTACCTGATAAAATTAGTCTTAACTTCTGACCGATTGAACCAACCGCACTGTATTCAAGTCCTTTGGTTTTTTGAGTACCAATATTCGCAAAGGTTGCCACAGATACACCATCTGGTCTGATTTCTTTATAACGTTCCATTTTGTCTGTTGTATATCGGTAATAACCTCCCAAGGTTAATGAAATTCCTTTTGAAAAACGGCTAAAATTCAACTCATATGAATCGGTGTATTCCGGCCCTAAAAAAGGATTTCCTTTTCTAATATTTCTGGTATCTTGACGAGAGCTAAAAGGATTTAACATTCGAGAGCGTGGGCGACGCACTCGTTTTGAATAACTCGTCTGAATTTGCAATAATTGTGGTGCACCAAATGTTACAGATAGACTTGGATAGAAACTTTTATAATCATTATTAAATGACTCATCGGTTGTTTTGAGTTCAGACATCATATCAACAGTTTCGTATCTACCGCCAACGTTATAACCAATAAATCCCAGGGCCCCGCCATATTGGATGTAAGCTGCATGCACGGTTTCATTATAAACGAAATCATTACTAAATGTTCTATCAGGAATGTATTGATTGGTTGTTTGGTCAAAGACTTCGGCTATTTGAGTATCACCTCGATCAGTTGATTTGCTGGCCAGCCCAACTTCTAGCTTACTATTATCACTAAAAGGGTGAGAATAGTCCAACTTAAAATCAAAACCCTTACTTGTTCCGTCTTGCCCATTTATTGCTTTATCCAAATCTACAAAATCTGCACCACCATCATCTGTATTATAATATTCATTTAGACCATCATTGAGGCCATCAGAAAATCGAACATATGATGCGAGCTTTTGCTTGGGATTCGTGAACTTCTTATCATAATTCAGATTGATATTATATCCATTTCGATCACCGTCACTCGTTGTAGTGCGATAATATTTTTTTTCTCCCGGCCCAGTGTCTACTGTATAAGTTTCACCATCACTATTTCGATTTCCATTACTTATGGTTGTTGAGACAGCCAATGACTGTGTTGGATCGATAAAATATTCAAAACCTGTCTTTACAAATAAATTAGGACCTCCTGATTTTGAATCGCTATCTTGATTAAGTTCATTCCTAAAGGCGGGAAAATCCATCCACCTATAACTGTCTCCATCTGAGACCCTCTTTCGATCGTTCATCCCTAGGTTTATAAATGAATTAAAGGTGATGGTGCGATAATTCACTTGTCCAGATAGATTGGTTCCCCCTTGCGAATCACCACCTGTATTTACATTGCCATTTAAGCCGGCGAATTTATTTTCTTTCAGCACGATATTGATGATACCAGCCATCCCTTCTGGATCATACTTGGCACCGGGATTGGTCATTACCTCAATATCCGCAATGTTTGCAGCAGGTACACTTTGAAGTAATGATTTTATATCACCGCCTGCAATACTTGACGGTTTTCCATCGATCATAAGGTTCACCCTTGAACTACCTCTTAGACTGATATTATCATCTGGGTCAACTTCAACACCCGGGACCTGCCGTAAGGCATCAATGGCATTGCCACCGGTTGCCAGTGAATTTTTTTCTACATTGAAAACTCGTTTTTCAGCCGTTTGGACAAATAAAGGACGCTCTCCTTCAACATCAATACCAGCCATCTGTAAAGTTGTTTGAGTTAAAGAAATTGTTTCAAGATTATATTCTGTCTGATTTTCCCCGAATGGCATAAATGTGTAGGGTCCAAGTTCGACCTTTTTATAGCCAATATATTCAATAACAACTTTATGACGACCTAGTGCAATTTCTTTAATATGGAATTCTCCATCTTCATTTGTAATCCCGCCAGTCATTATGGTATTGCTACGATTATTAATAATTGCGACTGAAGCGTATGCAATAGGAGTATTTGAAGCAGAATCCACAACTGTACCATAGACTACACCAATCTTGGGAACTTTTGTTGGGTCCATTTGCCGTTGCGACATACCGCCACGGCGTCCTCCTCCATGCTGGGCAAAACACAGACTGGTAATAATTAGTATTGAAATAAATAAAATTTTACGCATGAATCTTACTATTAACTCCTTATTTTGAGATTTTAGACAATTATTTTTACTATTAGTTAAATTTATATTCCCAAATAATTTGATATTAATAATACGGTGAAATTAATGATTATCTTTTATCTAAAATACTTATCACTTACTTAATGTCAAATTTAGATGGATACTGTTTATGCCAACCCGTTGCTTCCTGGTAGGCCTTGGCCACCGCTAATACATTCCCATCTTCATACAGATCACCGATAAAACTGATACTAGTGGGCGTTCCTTTTTCATTAAACCCGTTTGGGACAACCACACATGGGTGACCTGTCAAATTGGTCCGAAGGAGGTTATCGCCAAAAAAAGATGGTACTATGTACACATCTACAGTTTCCATGAGTTCGGCCATTTTTTGATTCAAAATCGTCCGGGCCCGGTTGGCGTTTATATATTCCACTGCTGGAATGAAACGTGCTTCACGGAAGACATTGGGCCAGGCATTTTTAATCTGTCGTACTAATCCATTATCCCGATTTGTACGCGTCAGTCCATCAAAGGCTGCTGCAGCTTCTGCCTGAAGGACAAATGAAAGCGCTCGGGTAGGAAATTCAGGCAGTTCTATCGGTATCAGTTCCAAACCCAATGATTCCAGTACAGCCAGAACCGCTTGATCATTTTCACTGACAGCTGAATCGGCAAAAGCAGAATTAATATAGCCCACCCTTAGATTTTTCAAACCCCGTTTAGATGGATATTGAAAGGGGACATCCATCACTGCACGGTCTATAGTATCGACCCCACGTATAGTATTAAAAACAATAGCAGCCCCTTCTACGGAACGGGTCATAGGACCTAACTTATCCATAGACCAACTCAGGGCCATGGCGCCGGACCGGCTCACTGTTCCGAATGAAGGTCTCAGTCCCGTTACCCCATTCCGTGTGGCGGGTGAAACGATTGAGCCCCAAGTTTCAGAGCCGATTGAAAAGCCCACCAGTCCCGCCGCCGTGGCTGAACCAGGTCCCGCAGATGATCCGCTGGAACCCTGTTCCGTATTCCATGGATTTCTTGTTTTTCCGCCATACCAAACATCTCCCCAGGCCAATGCGCCTAAAGTTAATTTCGCCACTAACACCGCTCCCGCTTCTTCGAGTTTTTCCACCACCGTAGCCTTTTCATTCAGCACTTGATCTTTGAAAGGCGCGGCGCCCCAAGTAGTCTTATACCCGGGAACAGCCAAAAGGTCCTTCGCCCCCCATGGTATTCCATGAAGAGGACCACGGTATTTCCCCCGGGCAATTTCCAAATCCGCCTTCCGGGCCTGCTTGATGGACAATTCTTCGGTGATGGTGACAACACATTCCAGTTCTGGACCGTATTTTTTAAGGCGATCGATGTACATGCGTGTGAGCTCTTCAGAAGTAATTTTCTGAGTCCGCAATAAGTAGGCCAATTGGGGAACGGTCATAAAAGCGCATTGCTCAATATTTTCAGGCCTCTTGGTTGGTATATCGTGAAACTGAAACTTATCCCGGCCTGTGGGCAGGTTCATCCCCGAAGGATGGGGATTATAGTAAAGGGGAAAGGCTACATCATTGGGCAGATCTACCGAACGAAGTTTTTCAAATTGGGACAGGCGATCATTTACACCATTATTAAGAGAGTCCCGCTCTGCTTTCGTAAATTTTAACCCCATAATTTTTTCGGCTGAGGCTAAATCAAATCTTGATACGGTATTTTGTTCGCACCCAAAAATCGTTAATGCAGCAAAAAGAGAAATCTTCCTTATCATAATTATTCTTTCATTTGTATTATAACAGTCAAGTAAATCTACAATGAAGCCGAGGGCATTGCATCTCTTTTCTAATCCACCTACTTTCCATCCAACACAGGAGAAAATTATTGAAAAGTGAATTGATAAAATACTTGACAGATTTAGTGGCGATTAATTCAGTAAATCCAGATTTGTCCAGAGATGGACAAGGCGAACGGAAGGTCGCCAAATATGTTCATAACTTTTTCCTCGGATTGGGAATCCCATCAGAAGTCCATACCATTCAGGATGACCGCTGCAACACAACCGCTTTCCTTGAAGGGAATAGTTGCGATAAAATTCTGCTGATGAATGGCCATTTAGATACTGTGGGTATCGAGGGGATGAATGATCCTTTTATCCTTCGCAAAGATGGTGATCGGCTTTACGGCCGGGGCACTTATGATATGCTGGCAGGTTGTGCGGTCCAAATGGGATTAGCAAAATATTTTTCTGAGAATCCTTGCCCCATATCCCTGGCATTCTCTTTTGTAGCAGACGAAGAAAACCTCAGCATGGGCATGGAGTATTTGGTTCAGAATTTTCTCCCTACTCTTTCCGCAAAACCATTCTTAGGGATTTTTATGGAACCCACAGAAGAAGCCATCGGCATCAGCCATAAGGGATATACCTGGTATGAACTGAAGATCAAAGGATTGGCCGCACACGGGAGCCGGCCAGAAGAAGGCACCAGCGCTATCTTTCCCCTTTCATCTGCTTTAAAGGAATTGGAATCAATTAACAGAGAATTATCGCAAGAAAAACCCCATCCATACCTAGGAAATGCCACTCTCCACCCCGGATTAATTCATGGCGGAACGGCCCAAAGTGTCATAGCTGCCGAAGCGACATTGAACTGGGAGAGACGCACACTCCCGGGAGAATCACAAGAAAAACTGGATACTGAATTATCCCGAGTGATCTCCGCCGTGGCAGATGCTCCGGGAAATCATCAGGTAATGGGGAAACAAATTTACAGCCGCCCACCCAATGAAGCAGATGATGAACCACTAATCCAAAAATTGCGAGAAGCGGCGGGAGGACAAGGCTATAATGGCATGTCTTACTGGGCCGATTCAGCCTTGGCCTCCCAAGCGGGGATTCCTTCCATTTTGTTCGGTCCAGCGGGCCATGGTGCCCATGCCATCGATGAATGGGTAAGTGAATCGAGCCTGTTAAATTGTTATCAGGCCATGAAATCATTCATCCTTGGGTTTAATTCATAAATGGCCAAATTAAAACGCGACCTCGGTAAACTTTCCGGCTACGCCACCATAATCGGAATTTTGATTGGTGCCGGCATATTTCGCGTCACCGGTGAAGCAGGGGCTGTGGCAGGTTCAGCGGTACCCATTGCATACCTTCTTTTTACACCGATTGTGATCAGTACAGCTCTGGCCTATAGCGTTTTTACTTCCACCCCATTGGGTATGCGTCCAGGGGGCGCATACATCCACATCTCCCGAACTTTTGGGAATTACTACCTAGGATTCATTGCTATGTGGATGAAACTGTTGGCTTTCATCGGCGCTATTTCATTCATGTCCACTAGTCTAGGTGAATACATGACTTTTTTTATTCCAGGTACAGATCCCCGTTTATGGGCTACGATTACCATGGTATTTTTTTATGGCGTTAATTTGTTTGGTATACGTCATTACGGCCATATTCAAACGGCTATGCTGGTGGTATTAATTTTTAGTATTCTAGTATTGGTCATTCCGGGTCTATTCGCCGTGGATTTGAGTTATTATGATCCCATGCTTCCCAAGGGATTCAGTGGATTGCTGAAGGCCATGCCAATGCTATTTTTCAGTTATGCAGGTTTTGAAACCCTGGCTCAGGTAGCCGGTGAAACCAAAAACCCTACCAAAACGCTGCCAATGATATTTGTAAAAGGTGTATTGGCTTCCGTATTCATTTTCTTCTTTATGGCTTTTGTAGCCTTTGGCGTTTTACCTGCTGATACACTGGCGCAGTCCCAATCTGCTATGGCTGATGCATCAGCCGTATACCTACCCCCATGGGGTTCAAGTATTGTTGCCATGGGTGCCATGAGCGCATTTTTAACCAGCATTAACGGTTCAATCCTAGTTCCCTCTCGCATGCTATTTGTGTTCAGTGAAGATCGCCTACTGCCCCACTTCCTGGCGGCGGTTCATCCTAAATGGCGAACACCCCATGTAAGCCTTATCATCAGCGGTGTCATATGCACTGGCCTGGTATGGAGTAAATCTGCTTATTTTCTTATGAGCATCGGCCTAATCGGTATTTTCATTATTTACATCATACAGGGCCTGGCACTTATTGCCATGCCAACCATTAATAAACCATTATATGAATCAGCTGGATTCAAGCCACCTGTATGGGTACTTTATTTATTAGGTGGTATTACTGTGATATCGATGGGGTTTTTTATGGCCCAGATTATTGCAGACGTATTTTTATGGACACTGGGAGGTGTGACCTTAGGTACGCTCGTTTATTTCCTTGGACGATCAGCGGGAAAAAAGGAAGGATTTGATTATGATGCAAGAATGGAAGCAGACTACCATTTATTGGAGGAATAATGGCATACATTGACTTGATTGATGAAACAGATGCGTCAGGGGTTGTAAAACATGAATATGAAAAAGGAATTAAACGATCCGGCCGTGTTTATAATATTTTAAAAGTGATGAGCCGCAGTCCGGCGGCCCTGCGGGATGCCATGCGGATGTATTTGACCATCATGTTCGGCCCTTCTGATCTATCCCGGGCCCAAAGGGAAATGCTGGCCACGGTTGTTTCCCGGGGCAACCACTGTTATTACTGAATCGAGGCCCATGGGAACGACTTCCGGGATGAAGTCCAGGACGAAGAACTGGCGGCTCATATCAAGCATGATTGGCGTGGGGCGGACCTTTCTGAAGCTGACAAGGCTCTCTGTGAATGGGCGGAGAAATTAACCCTTACGCCGGAAGATATGTCAAAATCCCATGTGGAAGCATTGGAATTGACGGGGTTTTCTCAAATGGCCATCAGTGACGCGGCCCAGGTGGTGGGCTATTTTAATTATATCAATAGAATTGCGGAGGGACTTGGCGTAGACCTGGAACCGGATATGAATAAATGATGTGGCATCAATCACAGTATCATATCAATAAATGTGCGTAATTTTAACCCTGATTGTCTAATCTGGGAAAATCTTATAAAAAAAATATTATTACTTACATTGGCTATTGGAATTTTTTCCTGTGAGAAGGATGTATCTATTGAAAATCAGATTGTCGGAACCTGGTACATGCCCCAGACATTGAACCGCCATACCGCCGGAATATCGGTGGACGATGTGGCCAGCCACAGTTTGAATGCGTGGAATTATTCCATGGTCATTACCACTAATTCTAACCAAGAGTTGATCGATCGTATGGCCAAAGGTGAAGGTGCCATCAATATCACAGGTGTTGTAGAAGATGAGATCAAATTTATGCAAGGATGGTTTGATGAAATGACCGGGGAGGCGGGCGTATCTATCACAAATTATAACTGGAATGACTTTCAAGAATATTCTGATAAACCAATGATTTCAGGATACATGGATAATTATTCTAACCAATACCAGGATTCAGTCATCGTTTGGTATAATGACAGTACGGGCACCTACGACACCATGACTGGATGGTGGTATTCAGATTTCATCGGCGTGTACTTTAATGACGGAAATTATATTGAGGTCAATGATGAAATTGATTTCACTTTTGATGGTAAAAAATTGGATATTCCAAATCAAACGTTTACCGTGAATGACAGTGTTTCGCTTTCCTTGGGCGGCACCTTAACCCATGCCACCATTAATATCCCTGCCAATACACCCACAGAGATTTTTAGTCATAGGGATGACACATCATGGGATTACGGCTCATGGACCATACATATTGAAGAGGGTGGCCGCTGGGTTGAAGTGTACACCTGGGAGGACCCCTACGACTCTTCCGGATGGACACACACCTATACCGATTCAACGATAGCTGAATGGGAGTTGGATGGTGATACTTTATTGGTGACCTACCGCTATGATGATATTTGGGTTAACGCTGGTGATGGCCCTGGGATTGGACAAGGCACATGGCTTTATCAAGTTGCCTATACCTATGAGCTAAACGATAGCGAATTGAAATTGACCAATGAATTTGATATGTGCCAGGGAGAAACCTATTGTAAGGTATGGTTGGAATGGGAATATGGATTGGATCCTGGGAGTTTAGAAGAATTCAAAATGGTATGGGCCCTTGAGTTCACTAAAACGCCATCTGCAAGATCAAGAGAGTTCCGGGGACCATTCCGGACGGTTATCGAGCGGTTTCCGCCGTATAGTTTAATGAAGTAGATTGTAGGGGCGAGCCCACGCCTACCGGTCGGCGGGTAAACATGTTTGCCCCCTACAATCGTTTTATTTTTACATTGTGGTTACTTATAAACCACACCGCCCTTCATTACAAAATTCACATCACTCATGATGGATATATCTTTTAAGGGATCTCCCGGAACAGCCACAATATCCGCCTGCATACCCTTTTTGATCTGCCCAATATTATCCGCACCTAACACTTCAGCGGCCACTCCGGTGGCAGAATTAATCACATCAATGGGTTTCATCCCTGCTTCAACCATAAAGCGAAATTCATCCGCATTATCCCCATGGGGCGACACACCGGAGTCCGTGCCAAAAGCAATTTTAACGTCCATTCTATATGCCATTCCTACTGTTTCCTTAATCATGGGACCAATAGCCAAAGCCTTCGGTCGAATAATTTCCGGGAAATAACCGGGCTTTTTGGCCTTTTCCAGAACAAATTCACCGGCACTAATGGTTGGCACATAGTAGGTGCCGTGCTTGACCATGAGGCGGGCGGTTTCCTTATCCATGAGTGTGCCATGTTCAATGGAGCGTACTCCGGCGCGGATGGCACGCTGCATCCCTTCTACGCCATGGGCATGGGCCGCCACGAACATTTCGTATTCAGCCGCTGTTTTAACAACTTCACGAATTTCTTCTTCCGTAAACTGGGGATTCTGTCCATTCTTGGCTACGCTCAACACCCCTCCGGTGGCGGTAATCTTCACCAAATCGGAACCATCTTTATAGCGTTGCCGGACCGCTTTTCGCGCATCATCAGTACCATTGACCACTCCTTCCAGTGGACCCGGGTCACCCTGGAGTTTACGATTCAATCCACTGGTGGGATCCGCGTGGCCGCCGGTTGTTCCTAAAGCCTTTCCAGCCGCATAGATTCTCGGTCCTTTGATATAGCCTGCCTTGATGGCATTCCGCGTTGAAAGCATCACTTCACCCCCTAAGTCCCGAACAGTGGTGAATCCCGCCATAAGTGTTTTTTCAACCCAGGGAACGGCGCGGTAGGCCACATCTTCAATATTCATATAGAAATCTTCGCCGTAAGCCTTGGGGTTCATTTCCCCTGAAAGGTGGACGTGTAAATCGATCCAGCCGGGCATGACAGTGGCGTCTTTGAGATCAATGACCTGGTCCCCTTCACCGCCTTTTGCATAGCCGTTTTTCATATCCACGATCTTTCCATTTTCAACGATGATGGATCGTTTGGTGTGCGCCTTTTTGGATGAGCCGTCCAGCAAAGATCCGGCATGGATAATGGTTTGTTGGGCCCATAAACTGCCTAAACAGAATAGACCGGTTATGATATATTTTTTTAAGAAATTCATTGAATAACCTCCTCATGAATTAAAATTATTGGGTGGAACTTTAGTGTATAGCAAACTTATCAACAAGAAGAAAGACATGACTATTTTATTGACATTGGAATCATACATCACGTAAAATTATCAATCGCAATGAATATTTAGACGCGAATAGAATAAATTTGATAAAAAATCCATTGTTTGTAAGTGACTGACTAAGGTATGAGTTATTACTTTATCGGAATTAAAAATAATAGGAATAATGCTAAAAATTGGAATTATAATTATAACGCTGTTTATGAGTGCATATTCTAAAGAATCCCCCACCCTTTCTTATGGTGCTTTTGTTCAGGGCAATCAAACCACATTTAAAATACACGCACCCCGATCAACAGAAGTCAATCTGGTGATTTTTGAAAAGCCGGATGATGAAACGGGGTATAAGCATCCCATGGTTAAAAATGAATCTGGAGATTGGACATTAACATTATCAGATGTGGGTATTGGTACACTCTATGGCTACCGTCTTTCAGGACCAGTTAATGATTCAACAATTATTATCGCTGATCCGTATTCTAAAGCAGCCGTTACTCAAAATTCCATGAGTCACGTAGCTAAATCACTGGTTAT
>CEPZ01073048.1_pt1 | contig 10748 bp, 15 predicted proteins | sample 530461 | NCBI WGS metagenome assembly CEPZ01 (sample SAMEA2620106, study PRJEB7988) | marine metagenome | isolation source: saline water (ENVO:00002010), including | reverse complement strand
TTAGAGCGCCTGTCTTATAAGCAGGAGGTCCCAAGTTCAAATCTTGGCAGGCTCATTTTATTTTTAGATTGTTTGAACTTGTCCCACTCAGAAATCTGAATAATTTCTGATTCCTCAATTCTCACGAATCTTCGGATGTTCAAATCTTGGCAGGCTCATTTTGTTTTTTAGATTGTTTTTGGAAAAGTATATATATTATGATGTTGTGGTTTATGTATGGGAAAGAAGCTTAAGGGAGGTAGAATTTTTCGTGATTGTGTGATGATGGGTGGTCTTTTGCTGAGTCCTGCTGTTATTTATCATGGATATGAGATGTATAGCGAAAGTTTTCGGGGCGTATCTGAGGTTCAAGAGAATAGTGATTATTCTTGGGAAGGTCCGAAAATGCAAAGATTTGGAGGTCTTTCAAGTATTATCGTGGGAGTAGGTATGTTCACATTGGTAGGGGGAAGTTTGGCTTATCAATGGCATAGGGAAGGGAGAGAAAATAACGATGGTGATAATCTTGAGGAAAGTAGATAGGTTAGAGATATTGAGTGTAGGGATGTTAAGATATTAGATAAGAATTTTAAAAACTATTTCTAAAAATACTGTTTAAAATGTAATAATGTTTAAATAAGAATATGAATAGATTGGGTTATGAAAAAAGAGAAGTTATTGGTATTTGTTTTTATGTTGGTGGTAGTTGTGGGGTTGAGTTTCGTTAGTGGGGCTATTAAGACCAATAAGGATAGTTATAATAATGGGGATCCTGTTTATTTGATTAGTACAAGTGATCCGTTGTGTTATTTGGATTTGGAGGTTGTTAAGGCTTTTGTTGTCGAGGATAGGGAGTGGACTGGGGGAGAGGTTTTGAATGATGCTCGTGGGGATTCTAGTGAAGTTCCTAATAAAAGATTTAATCGGGAGCAACTTTTGGAGGATGCAGTTATAGGGAATTTTGATGTGGTTATTGATTGTAATGATAATGGGATTTATGATTCTGGTGAGCCTATCTTTGATAGTGGGTTCGAGGTTGTTGCTAAGAAAGGTGTTGGGAGGGTTTTGGATGGGTTGTTGATTGAAGATTTTTCTTGGAATTATGATCCTGAAGAGATTGATTTAGAGGTTGAGATTTTGCAGGTTAAGATTAGTGTGGCAAATGAGGGAGTTAAGTTGAGTAGTTTGGATATGGCTTTTAATAATATTCCTTCATTGAATTTACAGAGTGTTGAGATTTATGTTGATAATAATGGTGATGCTAAGTTAGATGGTGAGGATGTTAAGATTGGAGAGTATGTTCCGGAAGGGGTTATCTCGAATAGGGAATCTGCGGAGGTTATTCTGGATTATGTTTTGAATGATGATGTAGAGAAGAGTTTATTGGTGGTTTATAGATTGAAGGAAGATGTTGATAATGGGAAGTATTCTATAAGGTTGAATTCTTTGTTAGGTGTTGGTGAGATTACTGGAGAGAATATTAGTTTTCTTGGGCTTTCGAAGGAGTCGAGTGTATTGACTGTGGTTGATGCTAAGAGTTGTTTGGGCGCTTTGGCTTTGGAACTTGATCCTAGTAGTTCTTATGAGAATGCGGTTGTTAATGCTAAGGTTAGTAATTTGAATGGTTGTGATGGGTTTAAGGTTTCCTTGAGAGATCAGCCTTGTTATCTTCCTGTTAGGGATGTTGCGAGTTGTGTTGTTAAGGATGGAAAGTGTGAGGGAGAGGTTATTACTAGTGGGAGTAAGACTTATTATGCTTGTTTAGATAAGAATAAGGATGATGATTTTGTGGATACTGGAGAGAGTGTTCCTGCTGAGTATGAGTTTTTGGTTAAGGAGGTTGAGGTTGTTGAGGAAGATGAAGAGGAGGATGAGGAAGGAGTTGAAGGAGAGAATGGTGAGGGGAATGAAGGTGAAGGGAATGGTGGTGGGATAACTGGGGGGGTGGTTAATGAAGGCGGGTTTGCTGGAAATTTAGTTAATAATGATTCGTTTTTGGTTTTGCTTGAGGTTACGTTGTTGTTGATATTATTTGTTTTGGTTATGATATTGTTTAAGTTGGGTGGGAATGCTAGGGTGTCTGGTGGGGAGAGTGATGTTCAGGGATTGTTGGATGATGATGACGAGGATGAGATGGAAGAGAAAAAGGATAAGAGTGATAAGAAAGGGAATGGGAAGGATGATAAGGATAAGAAAAAGGAAGATGATAAAAAGGATATTGGGGATTTGTTTGATGAGGATGAGGAAGGGGATGATAAGGATAATTAGGTAATTATTTAAAGCTGATTTTTTTGGGTTGATTATGAGTTATGAAGGAATTATAATCGAAGAGAGTTTAGAGAATAGAGATGTTTTAGATAGGGTTGAGATTGTTAGTACTAGGGTCGAGGAAGTTACTGACAAACATAAAACTCCTTGGATTGATAAATGGACGTTGCATTCTGTGGAGGTTTCTGAGGATATTGTTGAGAGGGTTGCTGAAAAATTGAGCGAGTCTATTGATAGGGAACATGGTGATTCTTGGTATATTGATTTTAAGAATGATATGTTTCATTATATAATATTTTTAAATAAATTTTTTAAAGTCGATAGATTGAAGCCTGAACAATATGGAGAGGTTGTTCAATATGGAGTGGGTTTGGGAATTCCAGATTATCAACTTTCTTTTGATCCAAATTGGGAAAAGAATCCGGATAGATTATGAAAATAATGGGTTTGTTAAGTAAACTTTTCTGGAAAAGTTTAAATAATTGTATTTCTTATGTAACTAATGAAAAATGTGGTGCATATTTGGGAATTAGAAAGAGTATATATTAAACTTAATTTGGACTTTCTTGATGAGATTAATAGAATGATTAAGAAAAAATTTGGATCAAAGTCTAAGTTTTATGAACAAATTATTAAAAATAATGAATTGTCTTTTTCCACTTTTAAGAATATATTGAAGAAATCGAATATGAAAAATTTCTTTGTTCCTCTGAGTATTTATCTCAAAATTGTTATTAATCTAGGAGTTACTAGGGAAATATTAGAAAGAAATATTGTTGCATATAAAACTGGAAGGGGGAGTAATTACGTTGATAACCCAATTCTACCTATAAAAATTACTCCAATATTTGATATGGTATTAGCTCATAATATAGGTGATGGGACAGTTATAAATTCAAAAAATGGAAGATTGCCTTATTTTGGATATAGGCAATTTAATGAATATTATAGAAAATTGTATATAAAAAAGATAGAAAGTTTATTTGGTAAAATAAAATTTAAGGAAGATTATTTTCATAGATCTACTAGGTCTTATTGCCCATCAGTTTTATCTAGTTTGTTTTTTAATTATTATAATTTAGGTGTTAATAGTTTTTTGTCAAAGAGTGCAAGATTGCCTGAGGAATTATTTAGAAAAAATAGGGAACATTTATTAGCTATATTGATTGCCTTTGTAATTGATGAGGGGCATATTGATTCTTCGATGATTGTTATTGTTCTGAAAAATAAACTTTTAATAAATGATCTGAAAAATATCTGTGATTTACTTGGTTATAATTCTAAGATAACTTATCGAAGTGGAGAGTATGAGGATTATGGGTATTTGAATATTTTGAGAGATGGGATGATAAAGTTTTATCATGATTCTTTGTTATTAAGAAAGAAGTATTTTGTGGTTGATCTAGGTGTGAAAGGGAAAAAGATAGAAGATTCAATTAAGATATATTCGAGGAAATTGTATAAAACAAAGGGAAATCGGGATATTATTTTGTCAATTTTAAAGAATGAACAACTGTCTGTTAATCAATTAGCTAATAGGGTAAATATGACTAGGCAAGGTGCGAGATTTCATATACATAAACTTTTAAAAGAGAATATGATCAAGATAGTAGATAAAAATGATCCTAATTGGATTTATGGAGTTTAAGAATGCTTGTAGGTTTGGTAGGTAAGCCCTCGGCTGGAAAGTCAACTTTTTTTAAAGCTAGTACTTTGAGTGATGTGCTTATAGCTGCGTATCCGTTTGCGACGATAAAGCCGAATGTGGGTGTTGCATGTGTTAAGATTAAATGTATTGAGGATGAGTTTAATGCTAAGTGTGATGCGCAGAAAGGGTATTGTGTGGATGGGTTGAGGTTTGTGCCGTTTGAGTTGATGGATGTGGCGGGGTTGGTTGCGGGGGCGAGTGAAGGGAAGGGTTTGGGAAATAGATTTCTTGATGATTTGAGTGGGGCTGATGCATTTATTCATATTGTGGATGTTAGTGGGGAGACTGATAATGAGGGGAAGGCTAGTAAAGATTATGATCCCTTGTTGGATGTTGAGATGTTGGAGAAAGAATTGGATTTATGGTATTTAGGTATTTTGAATAAAGTTTGGAAGGTTTTTTCTAGGACTGTTCAGAACACTAAGGGGGATTTTGCTAAGGCTGTTGCTAAACAGTTTTCTGGGTTGAAAGTTAGTGAGGATGATGTGAAAGATGTTTTGAGAGAGGGAGGGTTTGATGTTGAGAATCCTGCTAAATGGGATGAGGATTCTTTGTTGAAGTTTGCGCATGGGCTTCGGCATATTAGTAAGCCGATGATCATAGCGGCTAATAAGATTGATAAAGAGAAAGGGAAGGAGAATTTGGATAGATTGAGGGAAAGGTATAATGAGTTGATGATTGTGGGATGTAGTGCGGATTTGGAGTTGGCATTGAGAGAGGCAAATGAGCATAAGTTGATTAAGTATGTTCCGGGGAGTTCGGATTTTGAGATTGTTGGAAAGTTGAATGAGAAGCAGCGATCTGGTTTGGATAAGGTTCGGGAATTTCTTAGGGAGAATGGGAGTACGGGGGTTCAGGAGGTTTTGAATAAAGTTGTTTTTGAGTTGTTGGGATATTTGACGGTGTTTCCGGCTAGTGCTAATAATTTGAAAGATAGTAAGGGGAATGTTTTGCCGGATTGTTTTCTTTTGAGGAAAGGGAGCACGGCTTTGGATTTTGCTTATAAGATTCATAAGGATTTGGGTGATGGGTTTATTAAGGCGGTGGATGCTCGGACGTCGAGGGCGGTTGGGAAGGAGTATAAAGTTAAGGATAGGGATGCGTTGGAGATCATGACTAGATAAAATGAAATTGTTATTAACATCATCTGGATTGGATACTGAAATACTTAGAGAGAAGTTTTTAGAATTAGTTAGGAAACCTGCTTTTGAGATTAGGTTGTTGTTTGTACCCACTGCTGCAAATGTTCAGAGAGATAAGTCCTATTTAGAAAGAAATAAATCTGATCTTGTTGAGATAGGAATCAATAGAGAGAATATCATTGATTGTGATTTGGATAAAGACTTTCATGATATAGATTTTAGTGGTATAGATGTTATTTTTGTAGCTGGAGGGAATACTTTCTATTTGTTGGATAGGGTTAGGAAAATGGGATTTGATAAAAAAATAAGGGAAATGGTAGATGGAGGGGTTACTTATATTGGAATTAGTGCTGGTAGTATTTTGGTTGGTCCTGATGTTGGCGTGGCACTTCCTTTTGATCCAAATGATTGTGGCGTTGAGGATCATACTGGTCTAAACTTAACTGATAAGGTTGTTGCTCCACACTATAATCGGAAAGATCAGGAAATTATAGATAAATTTAAAGAGGAAAGTAAGAATGATGTGGTTGTATTAAATGATGGGGAAGGGTTGTTAGTTCATGATGATAGTGTAGAAGTTATCAGGTAATCATAATCATTTTTATAAACTCTTTGAGATATTTTAGTCTTGATGTAAGATGTTTCATTTAATCGAGAGTCAGCAGTTTTCTAGGGAGATATTATTTAAGTTGTTTGAGAGGGCGGATGAGTTGAGGGGGAGTGGGAGTGATTGTTTAAGGGGGAAGGTTATGGCTAGTTTGTTTTATGAACCGAGTACTCGGACTAGGTTGAGTTTTGAGTCTGCGATGCTTAGGTTAGGGGGAGATGTTATTGGGACTGAGAATGCTCGGGAGTTTTCGTCTGTTGTGAAGGGGGAGAGTTTGGAGGATAGTGTTAGGGTAATTGATGATTATTGTGATTGTATTGTTATTAGGCATAATGAGGAGGGGGCTGCTAGAAAGGCTTCTGAGGTTAGTAAGGTGCCTGTGATTAATGCTGGAGATGGTAAAGGACAGCATCCCACTCAAGCCCTGTTGGATGTTTATACTATATATAGGGAATTTGGGAATTTGGATGGGTTGAAGATAGCTATGGTTGGAGATTTGGCGAATGGGAGGACGGTTAGGTCGTTGTGTTATTTGTTGGGGAAGTTTGAGGGGATTGAGATAGTTTTTGTTTCTCCATTAAATCTTAAGATGAAGGATGATATTAAGAAATATTTAATTGAGAAGAATGTTAAATTTAGGGAAGAGAATGACTTGAATAATATTCTGGGAGAGGTTAATGTTATTTATATGACGAGGATTCAGAAAGAGAGGATGAGTATTGAGGATTATGAGGGAGCTAAAGGTAGGTTTGTAATTAATCAATCTAATTTTGAGTTGATTAATGAAAGAATTAGGATTCTGCATCCCTTGCCTCATGTTGAAGAGATTGATTTGCCTATGAGTGTTGAGGAGGATGATAAGAGGGTTGCTTATTTTAGACAGGCTGAGAATGGATTGTTTATTAGAATGGCTTTGTTGGATTTTATTTTGAATGGGAAGACTGGTTAGTTGATGGATTTTGCAATTTCTCTTATCATTTCTAAATCTTCGAGGGTTTTTTCTACGTCTCTTGAGACTTCTAGAGTTATTTCTGCGTCTTTTGGGTAGAGGGTGAGGATTTCTTTCCAGTTTATGTCGCAGTCGGTTAGGGCTAGATGTTCGTCTTTAATGGATTTTGTGTCTTGACCGCTGATGTGGAAGTGGATTGGTTTTAATTTTAGGAATTGTTTTATTAAAGTTAGTTGAGGGATTTTTAGTTTGTTGGCTGTTATCATGCAATGGGCTAGATCGAAGATGAAAGGTTTGTTTGTTAGACTTAAGAATTTCTTGGTTTGTTCTGGAGTTCTGCAGAGTCTTTCGCTAGTGATGTCGGGCATGTTTTCTAACATGATTCTTTTGTCTTTGATGTTTTTGATGAATTCTATTGCAATTTCTTCAGTGCATCCAGGATCTCTTAGGTCTCCTGGATGGTAGATTATCTTTTTGCCTTTTGCTATGTCTGATATTTTTATTGCTTGATTTATTGAATTGAGGTTTTGTTGGCGTATTTTTGGATTTGCAGGGTTGATTCCTAGTGAGAAGTGTTCGGCGTGGACTACGATTGGGATTTTATATTTTTTTATGAAATCATAGTTTTTATTTCTTAATCCTTGGACTTCAAGGAAATCTGCTTTTTTTGCATATTGGTCTAGTATATCTTCTCTTTGATAATCTTTTAATCCGAATTTCATGATGTAGAAAAGAGAAAAGGGTTTTTAAGTTTTTAATTGTTGATGGATTATGATAAGGTTAAGGATATAAAAATTATTAAAGGGTTGAAGAGTAGGGATAGGATAGTTGAGGTAAATGGAGAGATGAAATATAATGCCGATAAAATATGAATCTGCGGAGGATGTAGATAGGTTGATGAGGGAGATATGTATGTTGATGTTTCCTCATGTTAAGTTGGATAGTGTTAGTTGTATAAGGAGTCATGGGAGTCAGAGTCGAGGGACGATAGCTAGGTGTCATGCGCTTGGGAAGGCGATGCAGTTGGGGATGAATCGGAAAATTGGATTTTATGTTATTGAGGTTATTAGTAAGACTTTTGATAGGCAATCTGAAGAGGATAAGATAAAGACAATAATTCATGAGATAATGCATATACCGAAGAGTTTTGGTGGGGGGTTTAGGCATCATGATTATGTTTGTGATGAGAATGTAGAGGTGGAGTATCAGAGGTATGTTAATTTGAAGAAAAGGGAGAGTGGGTTGAGGGGGTTGGGGGATGAAAGGGATAAGAAAGTTGTTGAAAAGAAGAAACAGTATTGGTGGTGAGGTTTTAAAATAGTTTTTCTAGGATATATTAATTTAAAAAGGAAAAGTTCTATTTGTTATTATAAAAAGAGATTGAAAATGGTGATTGTTAATTTTAATTATGGGAAGAGGAAGTTCAAGATTAGAGCTGATGAGTGTAGAGGGTTTATTTCTAAGGCGAGGGGGTTGATTTTTCAGAAAAATCCTAAGGCCTTGATGTTTGTTTTTACAAGTAAGACTCAACAGTCTATACATTCTTTTTTTTGTAAGCCTTTTGTTGCCATTTGGTTTTATAAGGGCAAGGTAGTTGAGAAACAGCATGTGGAACCTTGGAGATTTTCTGTTAAACCTAAGAAGAAGTTTGATAGATTGTTGGAGATACCTGAAGGTTGTAAGGGTTATAGGGCGTTGTCTAAATAGTCTGATTATTTCTCGTCGGTGTAAAGGTTTAAATACTTTTGAGAATTTTAGTTATTATAATCTTTGAAAAAGGAGGTCGATAAAAAATGGGAAAAATAATTGCTAAAGGAGTTGTTGATAGAAAGTCAGGTTATCTTTACTATGTTGATGGTAAGGGAAACGTGTGCGAGGCTAAGATGGCTCGAGGCGGTAAGAAGAAGAAAGCTGCTAAGAAAAAAGCTGCGAAGAAAAAGCCAGCTAAGAAGAAACCTGCGAAGAAAAAGAAAAGGTAATACTTTTTTCTTCTGGGGATTTGATTCTTAGGAATTGGATTGAGGTGATGTTTGTTTTATTTTATAGTTTTTATTTTGTTTTTTGATATTTAGAGTAGTTCTTTTTTTCTTGGTAGAATTTTTTCTGATAAAATGTTTTTGGGACTAGATATGAATGAGCATACTTTTGTATTGTTTTTAGGGTTTAGTTTTGATTCGTGCGTTTTTTTGATATTGGTAAATCCTGTTGATTCTAACATGGCTATTATGCACTTTTCGTTTGGGAGCCACCAGTTTGAGAAGTTGTTTCCGAGTTCATTGGTTGGGAGGATTTTCATTACTGGTTCTTCGTTTTTTAGAGATAGTGCTGATTTAAGATAAAGGTGTTTTTTTGTTTTGATTTTTAATCTTCTTAATAAGGATATTGGGTTTTCGGTATGATATAGAACCCCTCCACAAAAGACTATATCAAATGTTGGAAGGGCTAGGAATCTTTCGGAAAAGATGTCTATGGCTATGAATGGGATGTTATGAATTGGTTTTGATTTTATTATATCTATTCCAAGTGCTTTTTTTGCTCCTTTTTCTATCGCTAATTTAACGAAACCTCCTCCCCAACATCCTACATCAAGGAAGGTGAGGTTTTTCATAGATTTTGGAAGGCCGATCTCTATCCATTTCTTTCTTACTTCAATTAAGTTTTCTTCTAGATTAGAATTGATTCTCATGTTTCTGCAAAAGGGGTTTTGTATAAAAAGATATATTTGATGCGGAATACTTGTTTTTGAATTAGATTTATAAATGCTTGATATTCTAAAGATTTATGATAGTTGGAATTGAAAGTACTGCGCATACGTTTGGAGTTGGAGTGGTTAGTGATGGGAAGATTTTGAGTAATGTTCGAGATGGTTATACTACTGAGAGTGGTGGGATAATTCCGATGGATGCTGCTAGGCATCATGTGGAAGTTGGTGAGAGAGTTTGGGAGGAGAGTTTGGAGGTGGCGGGGGTTTCTGAAAGTGATGTTGATGGGATTGCGATTTCGCAGGCTCCTGGACTGGCTCCTTGTTTGATTGAGGGGATGAAGTTTGCTAAGAAGAAAGCTAAGGAGTTGGGAGTTTGCTTGATTCCGGTTAATCATTGTGTTGCGCATCTTGAGATTGGAAGAATTACTGGGGCTAAGGATCCAGTGTTGTTGTATGCTTCGGGGGCTAATACTCAGGTTATTGCTTATGCGGCTGGGCGTTATCGGGTTTTTGGGGAGACGTTGGATATTGGGATTGGGAATTTTATTGATAATTTTGCTAGGTATTTGGGACTTGGATTTCCTGGGGGGCCTAAGATAATGGAGTTGGCTTTGGAGGGAGAGTATGTTGAGTTGCCTTATTCGATTAAGGGGATGGATGTTGCTTTTTCTGGGCTTCTTACTAATTTGAAACAGAAGAAAGAGAAAGGTCTTAGGGTTGAGGATTTGTCATTTTCTTTGCAGGAGACTGCGTTTGCAATGTTGGTTGAGGCGGCGGAGAGGGCACTTGCGCATACGGGGAAGAAGGAGTTGGTGTTAGGAGGTGGTGTTGGATGCAATACTCGGTTGCAGGAAATGTGTAGGCTGATGTGTGAGGAGAGAGGGTGTAAGTTTTTTGTTCCGGCAAATGAGTTTCTTATTGACAATGGTGGGATGATTGCATATCTTGGGGAGATTATGTTTGATGCTGGTATATTTGTTGAAGGGGATGAGATTGATGAGTTGGATATTGATTCGAAGCAGAGGACGGATATGGTTGAGGTTGAGTGGAAGTGATATAAAATGAAAATAGAGGTAGATCAAAGCGGAAAGGTGGAAAAGACAAATAGAGATACTGTTCTGGCATTTTCGAATGGAGAGCAATATTCTATATTAATTGGTAGTAATGTTAAGCAAAGTATATTTAGAAATAAAAGTGATAGAAAGTTTAAGATTAAATTTTTTGCTATTTGTGTTTATTTGTTGTTAAAGAACAAAGTTAATGGTAAGGAATTAATAATTATTGATGAAGAGTATGCTGGGAATAATAGGATTATTAAACAGGTAATATATGGTTTAATAAAGGATGATTTTCCAGAGTTTGATAAAAGATCAATAATATTTGGAAGGGTG
>CEPZ01086245.1_pt1 | contig 10749 bp, 12 predicted proteins | sample 530461 | NCBI WGS metagenome assembly CEPZ01 (sample SAMEA2620106, study PRJEB7988) | marine metagenome | isolation source: saline water (ENVO:00002010), including | reverse complement strand
GATATGTGAGAGATTTTCATGGTTGCATTGAATCAGCACAAGCTATAATGAAAGGTTTTGAAATTTATTATAACTTCATTAGGAAACATCAAGCTATTAATTGTTGCCCTTATGAATTGGCTTGTCCTGAATTAGAATTGAAGTCTAATAATAAGTGGTTAGGGTTAATTAGATTGAGTTGTAATTAAACTTACTTAATACTTAATATCATACTATCATAATGCAGGGATGATCTGCAACCAAATTCTAACTCACCTTTTGAAGCATAACTAATACCAACTTGATCTACTGGCCATCCCCCATTATCAGAAGGTTTCCTACCATTCTCAAAAACATTGACAAAAAAATAGTCTAATCCTAGATCGCTTTTTAAAAATTCACCATATTGTCTTGCCTTTTTCCCAAACAAAAAAGCAGTTATAGGTTCGTCCTGTAATCTATCTGCTGGAACATAAGGCCGACTTGCGATGTCTTTTTCAAGGGGAAGGTCTTCAAATGAAAAACGACTCGAATCTTCTAAATAAGGTTCTAATTCTTCCCGAGTTAAATAAAATTGTCCTCCATCTATCCCCTCTCTTCCAACAAAAGCAGCCCTCTCTGCATTCGCAATAACTGGAGATTTTCTAGTCAAAATTAATTCCTTTGTATTTGGAACATAAATAACTGCTTCTTTAACAAATCCTCCAATATAGATATCTGGATTTCTCAATTCTAATCTTGCTGTTGCAATTTCTTCAGCAGAAGCGCAGCTATATCCTTGAGAATTTAGAAATGATAATCCTCTATCAAAGGGATTGATTTCTTCAATATTTATATTGTTCTGTACAATTTCTCCAATACTGCATCTTCCTAAACTTATTATCTTGTCCATATAATTCAAATAATAATTCCCTTTTTAAATCTTTACATTTGTTATCACTTCTAAATAACTATATTAGACCTATATACATCTCTTGCAGGGTATAGGAAATAACACCCGCTAACTTAACAATGTCACAGAACAGTGTAGACGCAAAGGACATATGTCCTACCCTATAGAAAAATAGTTCGTGTGTGAAAACACATGAATTATATGAAAAAGGAAAAAATTAGAAAAGAATATTTTAAGCTAAGACTTATAGGACATACAAATAATCAATGCAGAATTATTTTAAAAGCAAAATATGATTACGAAGTTACTAGGAGAACGCTTAGAAGATGGACAAAAAGGTTAAATAAAGATGATTGGGATTTCAAGGATAAGTCAAGAAAACCGAAGAGGATACATACAAGAATAACCTCTGAGATTGAAAAGAAAGTTTTAAACATGAGATTTAAAACGGGATGGGGACAAGAAAGAATATCAGAATATGTAGAGGTAAGTCATTGGACTGTAAACAAGATACTTAACAAGCATAAGCTTACCATTTCTCCTAAGAGAAGGAAGAAAAGAATTAAGTATATTAGATTTGAGAGAGAACATCCAAACACTATGTGGCAAATTGATCACAGCGATCAAAAGGTTAAAGGAAAATGGCTCATATCCATAATTGATGACTGCTCTAGATATAGTATTGGATTATTTGCTGTGAATAGAGTCACGACTCAAGTCGTGACAAAAATACTAGATGATGTTATTAAGATTCATGGAAAGCCTACTCAAATCTTATCTGATAATGGATCTGCTTATGGGTTGAAGAGCAAACATTCTAAGTTTGATCGATGGTGCAACCATCGAGGAATACAACACATCAGATCTGCAGTACATAGTCCAACTACCTGTGGTAAAGTAGAGAGATTATTTCAGACTATCAAAAGAGAGCTTCCTTTCTGTAAAGATATTAATGATTTCAGGATGAGATATAATCATTTTAGGAAACATAAAAGCTTGGGCAATAAAACTCCTTCTGAAGTTTATTTTGATTTTGCAAAACTAATCTAGCAGGGGACATATGTCACCTGCGTGCACACAATGTCACAGAACAGAAATATTTATAAAGGGTTGTTATGTTTAGTTACGACTTGAAAATGACATATAATAACAGATCTAAGAAAATGATTCTTGTAATAGTGTTATTGCTATTGGTATTGACGGGATTTGGGATATTATGGTTGTTGTTTGCGGGTAATGGATTGTTTGGGGTTAGTATTGTTGAGACTAGTGATTATGATGGAAGTGGGAAGGGTAGGATGTTGGATAAGATGAATGGTGGGTGGAGTATAAGGGTTGATGGGGATTCGATAACGCTTCCTGATGGGTTTTATGGTGATTATTATGAGATAGTTGAAGAGTATGATGAGACTGAGAGGCAGAGTGGGGGTCGTAGGAGTGGTAATGGTAATGGAGAAGATAATGGAGATGAGTGTGTTGTTGATAGTGATTGTGGGAATGATGATAGCGAGGATATTTGTTATTTGGATAATGTTTATGAGGAGAGTACTGAGAATTTTTGTGATAATGGGTATTGTGAGGTTGATGTGGATAAGGAAGAGGTAGAGGTTTGTGAGTTTGGGTGTGATGATGGGGAGTGTAATGAAGATGAGGATTTACCTAATGATCTTGATGGGGATGGATATGATGATGCGGAGATTGGGGATGAAGGAGATGATGGGTTGCCTTTGGATTGTAATGATAATGATTTTGATGTGAATCCTGGAGTGGCTGAGATTTGTGGGGATGGGATTGATAATAATTGTGATGGTGAGGTTGATGAAGAGTGTAGTTTGTTGTGTGTTGATAATTTGGAGTGTGGGGTTGATGGGTTTGTTGGAGATAGTTTCTGTCAGAATGATGATGTTTATCAGGCTTACGAGAGCCATACTTGTGAGTTGGATGGTAGTTGTGATAGTGAGGTTAGTGATATATTAGTTGATAGTTGTGATTATTTGAGTGAGTGTAGTGTTGGTGAGTGTGTTCCGATAGTTTGCGAGATTGATAATGAATGTGATGATAATGAGGATTTGACTATTGATAGTTGTGTTAATCCTGGGGAGTTGGGTAGTTATTGTGAGAATACTCCGATAAGCTGTAACGTTCATAGTGATTGTGGGATGAATGGTGTTGTGGGGGATGATTTTTGTGCTGAAGGAAATGTTAAGCAAGAATTTGTTACATATACTTGCGAGAATCCTGGAACTGTTAGTTCGGTTTGTACTAGCGATAGTGAGCCGGTATTAGTAGATGAGTGTGATAGTGGGGAGGCTTGTTATGATGCTAGTTGTGTGCAGGTAAATTGTGAGATTGATGCTGATTGTGGTTTTAATGATTTTATAGGAGAGACTTATTGTCAAGGAGATGATGTTTATCAGAATTATAGGAGTTACATGTGTACTGATGGTGCTACGCCTAATAGTATATGTAGTAGCGATGTTGAGCCTACTTTGGTTGATAGTTGTGAGAGTGGATGTTTTGAAGGTAGTTGTATTGTTGAGATTTGTGATAATGGTGTGGATGACGATGGGGATGGATTGATTGATGGGTTGACATTTAGCGAGGGTAATGATGATATTCCTCAGGAAAAAATATTTGTTAATGAGTTGTGGATGTTGGGGAGTAGTGCTATAATTAATGAGATTATTGAGGATATTGTTGAGTATAGTGGAGGTAGTCAAATATTGGGGAAGAATGTTCATCCGATGCATACTGATGATACGTTGACTAGAGCTTGTAATCTTTTGGGATATGGTTCATATAAGGATGCAGTTTCTCGATCGTTGTCGAGTCCTCATAATGATGTTTTGATATTTTATAATATTGTTAGTAGTAGTTGGGGATTTGGGGCTGGGAATTCGGGATTGTTGGCTGATGGGATGACTTGTTATGAGCCATTGCCAGTTTGTAATAATAATTTGGATGATGATGGGGATGGGTTTGTTGATAGTGATGATTTAGGATGTGCAGCTAGTAATGATGATAGTGAAGTAGGGCATGATCCTGAGTGTGTTGCTTAGAAATAGTTTTAAATATTTTCTTGGTTGCTATTATGATTTTCTTCAGAATCATTATTTGTTTTGGGGTTTAGGTATGCTTGTTTGACAGCTTCGGCGATTTTTGGCACGATGGTTTTGTCTAGGGCGTAGGGGATGATTTCGTCGGAGGTTGGGGTTTCTACGATGTTTGCTAGGGCTTCTGCGGCGGCTAGTTTCATGTTGTCGGTGATTCGTTTTGCTTTAATTTCTAGGGCTCCTTTGAATATTCCTGGGAAACCTAGGACGTTGTTGACTTGGTTGGGGAAGTCTGAACGGCCGGTTGCTATGATTTTGGCTCCGGCTTCTTTTGCGAGGTCGGGCATTATTTCTGGGATTGGGTTTGAGAGGGCGAAGATTATTGGTTGTGGGTTCATTGAATGGATCATGTCTTGGTTTACTATGTTAGGTTGACTTACTCCGATGAAAATGTCGGAGTTTTTTAGAGCTTCATTGAGGTCTCCTTTTTTGAGATCGTGATTGGTTATTTTAGATATGTCTTCTTTTGTTGGGTTTAGGTTTTCACGGCCTTCGTAGATTATTCCTTTGCTGTCTAGCATGATTAAATGTTTGAAGCCGAATTTTAGTAAGAGTTTTGCTATTGCTACTCCTGCTGCGCCTGTTCCGCTGATTACTACTTTTACTTCTTCTTTTTGTTTGTCAGTTACTTTTAGGGCGTTGATTAGACCTGCTAGAGTGACTACAGCTGTTCCGTGCTGGTCGTCGTGCATTACTGGAATGCCGAGGTCTTGGAGGGCTTGCTCGATTTCAAAGCATTCTGGGGCTTTGAAGTCTTCAAGGTTTATTCCTCCGAAAACTGGGGAGATGTTTTTTATTGTTTCGATGGTTTTTTTAGTGTCTTGGTCTTTGATGCAGATAGGAAATGCATCTATGTCAGCGAATTCTTTGAATAATACACATTTACCTTCCATTACAGGTAGTGAAGCTTCGGGTCCTATATTTCCTAATCCTAGTACTGCTGAACCGTCGCTGATTACTGCCACAGTATTTCCTTTGAGAGTGTATTTGTAGACGTCTTCTTTGTTTTCTGCTATTTTTCTGCAGGGTTCGGCGACTCCTGGAGTGTATGCTGTTGAAAGGTCTAGTTTGGAGTTTACTGAGACTTTGGATTTTACGGCTAGCTTGCCTTTGTTTTCTTCATGCATTTCTAGAGCTAGTTGATTGTAGTCTGGTTTTGGTTCTGGATTGCTATCTTGCTCGTTTGAATTATTATCTTGTGTATTTTCTTCCATTTTTTTAGTTAATTCCTCTTTTTGGGATGAACCTTAGTGGTAGATTAGCTTTAAAACCTTTCTCGTGATGGAGTTGAGCTTTCTTTTTGTATATGATAAAGACATCATATTTATTCCAAGTTTGCTAATAATCTAAATCTGTGAATGAGGTATTGACTAATCGTTGTTGTTCGTCAATGTTGTCTATTTCTTTGATGTCTTCTTCGGTTAGTTGAAAGTCTAGGTCTAGGTTTTCCTGAATGTGTTCTTTGCCTGTGGCTTTGGGAATGATGACTGTGTTTTTGTCTAAGAGCCATCTTAAACTTATTTGTCCTGCTGACTTTCCGTGCTTGTTTGCTATTTTAGTTAAAGTTGGGTCTTTGAAGACCATGCCCATGGCTAGAGGAGAGTAAGAGGTTATTGATATTTTGTTTTGGTTGCAGAAATCTAAGAGTTGTTTTTGATATAGTCGTGGGTGGAATTCTACTTGGTTTACAGATAATGGAAGATTGAGTTGTTCGCAGATTGCTAAAGTTTTTTTTAGGTGGTTTATGTTGAAGTTGCTGACGCCGAAGGCTTTAATTTTTTTCTCGTCGTAAAGTTGTTTGAAGGCTTTTAGGGCTGATTCTAAATTTATTGTATTCGTGGGCCAGTGGATTAGATAGAGATCAAGGTAATCTGTTTCTAAACGGGCTAGGGATTCTTGGCAGGCGGCTAGAACTCTGACGTAGTCTAAGTCATCAGGAGTTACTTTTGAGGTTATGAATAATTTTTCTCTTGGATAGTTTTTTAGGGCTTGGCCGATTTCTGATTCGTTTAGATACATTTCTGCAGTGTCGATGTGAGTATAGCCTTCGTTTAGGGCGGTTTTTACTGTCGTGATACAGTCTTGATTACGAAGTTGCCAGGTGCCGAATCCTATGGAGGGCATTTGGGTATTGTTGTTTAATAGGGTGTTTGGGATTTGCATGTTAGTAGGTATTGATAGAGGTTTATATTATTAATTATTATAAAGTTCAGTATCCGGATGAAACGCGTACCATGCAAACCAGAAGTCGCGTTCTTTTACGATTTCCTCTCCAGAATCTAGGTTTGTTATTTTGATGATTCCGTCGTTGGATCTTGTTATTTCTAAGTTTGATCCGTTGAACGTGTCGGTTATTTTTGGGTTTGTTATGAGGTCGTCTTCTTTGTAGGCTTTGTACTTTCCGTTTAGTTCTATTCCGAATATTACTGTTTTGGCATGGATAATAGGGTTTTCGTTATCTACAGGGAAAATTAGGAAGCTGTCTTCGTAATAGGATCCGTAAGGATCTCTTCCGTAATCTCTGTTGAATCCTGTGTCTTGGGTTAGGACTTCGGAGTTGGGATGGTTTGTTTTCCAGTCTCTCCAGACTACTGTGTCTATTGATATCGCTTGGAGTTTTGTGCCGGTTAGCTCGCCGATTATGGCTAGGCCATCGATTTGAGTCCAATAACTATCTGTTAGGCGGTCGTACATGACTAGGTTTGAGTTGTATAATTTTCCGGATGTTCCAAATTCTACTTCTTTATTATTGATGATTCTTTTGTAGGCAATTCCAGAACCGCATAGAGGGCAGTAGGTTATGGCTATTGGGTCTCCGGCTATGTTGTCGTTGACTATTTCGTGCCAGACTAAAATTTGTAGAGGGTAGACTCTTGTTGTTCCTTTATGAGTTATTGCTAGGACTAGCTCGTTGTCTTCAATCCAATTGTCTGCTTCCTGGACTGTTGTGAATTTTGGATTGTCGATTGAAGGTATTCCATCTTTTGGTGGGCCTCCTGAAAGAATTTTGTTTGGATCTACAATGTATTTTAAACCGTCTTTTGTTTGTTTTATTCCTTGGTTGTTTATTGTTTCAATTATTTCTGAGTTTTCTGTGTTGATTTCTGGGGGTTTCATGAATATGAATGCTAGGAGGGCTATTAATAATATTGTTGTAATTGATATTAGGATTGTTTTTTTCATTTTTATTTATTGGTTTGTTTTAAAATATGAGGGTGTGAATTTTGAATACGATAAATAAATAATATAATGATATTGCGAGCATTATTAAACCCGCTATTAGGTTAATAGGGCGTTTTCTTTGGGTTAGCCAGTTGATTACTTGTGTGCTTTTTTGTGCTGAGAATATTGAGAATAATAAGAGAGGTGTGCTCATTCCTATTCCAAATAATATGAAGTTGATTAAATTGTTGATGAAGCTTATTGTTGAGGTACTTAGGGCAAAGAGGACTGTTAACGAGGCTGGATTGCAAGGAAGGACAATAAGTCCAAAGAAGAATCCGAATATGAAAGAGCTCCAGTAGGGGTTTTTTGTTATTGGGGCGTTGAATTTTGGGAAGAGTTTTCCTAGATCGAAGTTGAAGATCATTAGAATGCTGATTATGGCTAGGATTCCGAAAGCTATTGGGCTGATGATTCCTATTGCGTTGGTTAGAGATTCTTGTAGGAAGAAAGTGAAGATTAATCCGAAGAGGAACATTGATAGAATAACTCCAAATGTTACCAATAGTCCTATGAAGATTATTGTTTTCCTTGGGGCTTGTTCGGAAACTCGTGAGGCCATTATAGATAGGAAACCTGGATATAATGGTAGGACGCAGACTGCGAATATTGGGGCTGAAAGTCCTGCGAGGAATGAGAGCCAGAAGTTTAGTAAAGTGGTCATTTTAACAAGAATTAACTTCCTCTTTTAATTCGGTTACCGACTTCACTCCATTTTTTAATAATCTTGCTGATTTGTCAGGACATATTAAGACTACTGGAGCTTGTGGGGCGTTGACTACGGTATTTCCGAATTCTTTTATTAAGGAAGTTGTTAGAGATTTAGGAGATATTGCGTAGGTCCAATCGAAGCCATTTTTGTTTATATGATCTAGTACTTTTGATTCGTCCTCATTTGGATCGGTGTCTAGGGAGATGGATATGAATGAGTTGGTTTCTTTGTGTAGATCTTTTATTATTTTTTGTTGTCTTGTGCAAGTTGGGCACCAGACTGCGAAGCTTTCTAGGAGAATTGGCTTGTCGAATTGATTTATAGTTATTGTTTCTTGGGTTTTAATATCTTTGAACTCTATTGATCTCCAATCATTTTTTATTGGTTCGGGATCACCGACGGTTACTTCTTCGTTATTTGTGTTTTCTTGGTTGTTTTTTATGGAAGGGATAATATTTTCTGAAGGTGTTAGTACAAATACTGTTGTGATTAGTCCGATGACTATTACTAATCCGAGTGCTATCCATGTGAATTTCATGTTAATTTTTGTTCTCCTTTTTTGTTTAGATTTGATAAGTAAATTAAAAAAATTAAAAAAATAAATTGTTTACTTATCTTTTAAGCCCCAGATCCAATAATTTGAAGCTACTGCTAGGTGTACAAGTACGTTAGGCCAACTGCCCCAGTGTACTGTGAATGCTGCAACGAGTAATATTATTATTGGAGGTATTGTAGTGTATCTGAGCTTGTATTTTGCTAAGATTAAAATACCGAATATTATTTCTGAGAGGATTAGTACCCAAGCAAAAAAAGTTGGGGCTGATCCTAAGATTGGCATTGATTCCAACATTGTTACCACTGCTGCTGGTTTCATTACAAAAAGTTTTAGTAAACCAGGTATTAGCATTACAAGACCTAAAAGTATCCAGTTAACTTGCATTGCTGTTTTTTGTATATTTCCCATGTTAATTTATCCTCCTTTCAGGTAGTTTTTTAAACATATTAAATTTTGAGGATATAGTACCTTGATATATGATGTAAATGTCATATGTTTTGTAGCTCAATTACATATTTAAATGTTTTGTTTGTTTTGTTTGTTTTGTTATTGGTTAGTGAATTAGGAATCTTCGTTTTAATTTTAGTTCTTCACTAGTTTCACTTCTTAACTAATTCTTCAACTTTTTCTCTATCAAAACCAACTAATGTTTCATCTCCAATTATTATAACTGGAACTCCCATTTGACCTGATTTTTCTACCATTTCTTTTGCGGCTTCTTGATCTTTTGAGACGTCGACTTCTTCATATTCCATGTTTTCTTCTTTGAAGAATTCTTTAGCAGCCTTACAATAAGAGCAGGTTGGTGTCGAATATATTTTAACTTTTACCATAATTATTTATTGCCTCCTTACATTTATTTTTGTTATCATTTTTTCATGTCGTGGCATTCTTTTAGCCTTTTGTTATATTTGCCTATATATTTATCTATTTTGAGCATTATTGGTTTCATGTGTGTTTGGTCAATTGAATAGATACGTTGTTTGCCTTTTGATTTGAGATTTATGAAGCCGCAACATTCGAGTCTTCTGAGATTATGTGAGACGCGACTTTGTTCGAAGTTTAAGGAATGTGAGATTTCCATTACTGATTTTGGTCCTTTCATCAAAAGTTTGATTATTTGGAATCTAGTTTCGTTTGATAAGGTCTTGAAAAATTTCTCGTATAATTCAAATGATGGTGTTGTCATATGATAATTAGTTGATGAGGGTATTTAAAGTTTGTGGGGGTTTGGGGGTTGTTAATAGAAGAATTTATAATTGGATTATTGTTTATCGTTGTAGAGGTTAAAATGGTTAGTAAAAATCTTGGGCGAATTATGAGGAAAGGTAGGGCTATGTTTTTGGCTTATGATCAGGGGCTTGAGCACGGGCCTGAGTCGGATTTTGATGATAGGAATGTGGATCCGTTGTTTATTATTGATATTGCGAAGAAAGGGAAGTATACAGGGGTTGTGTTTCATAAGGGGATTGCGGAAAGGTATGCTAAGGAGATTAAGAGGTCTGGGGTTCCTTTGATTGTTAAATTGAATGGAAAGACTGGTCTTCGGAAAGGGGAGCCTATTTCAAAACCTGTTTGTTCGGTTGAGGAGGCTAAGGCTTTGGGGGCTGTTGCGGTGGGTTATACGTTGTATATTGGGAGTGAGTATGAAGCTGAGATGTTTGAGGATTTTGATGAGATTGAGAATGATGCGAGAAAGTTAGGAATGCCCGTTATAACTTGGATTTATCCGAGGGGGAAGGCGGTTAAGAATGACGTTTCTCGGAAGATGATAAGTTATGCGGCTCGTACGGGGTTGGAGTTGGGGGCGGATATTGTGAAGTTGAAGTATGGTGGTAATATTGATGATTTGAAGTGGGCGGTTGAGTCTGCTGGGAGGACAAAGGTTGTTGTTGCAGGAGGGGTTAAGAAGGGTGATAAGGAGTTTTTGAAACAGGTTAGGGAGATTATTGATGCTGGTTGTGCTGGGTTGGCTGTGGGGAGGAATGTTTGGCAGAATGAAGATCCCTTAAAGATAAGTGAGGAAATTGGGAAGATAGTATTTGGTAAGAGAGGTAAATTGAAGGATAGTAATAAGGTAAGAAAATAAAATGAGTAAGAGAATGGGAAGATAATAAAATGATAATTGTTAATTTTAAAAGTGTAAAGGAAGGTAATAGGGTGTTGGGTTTTGCTCGGGAGATGGATGGGTTGGGAGTTGTTGTTGCGGTGCCTTCGGCGAATATTAAAGAGGTTAGTGGGGGGACGGGGTTGGAGGTTTTTTCTCAGCATGTTG
>CEPZ01024902.1_pt1 | contig 10749 bp, 13 predicted proteins | sample 530461 | NCBI WGS metagenome assembly CEPZ01 (sample SAMEA2620106, study PRJEB7988) | marine metagenome | isolation source: saline water (ENVO:00002010), including | reverse complement strand
TGATAGCATCAAATCTGGATGTGGATCATCCAATGAAAATATAATTATCGCTGGCGAGAGCGGCGTTGGTTGCGATTATGTACTTGGTGTCCGAAAGTGACACCGACGCCAATCCCCAGTACAAGATACCTCGATCCTCCCGAGCCTCGAGAGAAGAGAGAATGAGGCTTGCTGCAAGCAGGCATCGAATGAATCCGGTCATTTCGCTTTGTTGGGCGGCAGGGAGAAAGCAAAGGTTAAAGCGAACGGGGGCGCCCGGCTGGCGAGCTTGACGCTGTTTTCGTCCGTGGTATCGTCTCTTGTCATGATTATGCCCAGTGTCGCTCCCAGTAGTGCCCCTGCCATGACGTCGCCGAGAAAGTGGTTGCCCACATAGACTTGACTGTAAGCGGATGCAATGACATAGGCGACGGCAGGAAGTTTCGCCTCTGGATGGTAGTGTGAATAGATGGCGGCAAAGAGTGCTGAGGACGCCGCATGTCCTGAAGGGAATGAAGGTGTAATCCTTGTGTTCCAGAGTCGGGGCCTGTAGCGCCGCAGCGGCCGCTTTCGTCTGATGCTGTACTTGGCAACACCTGTGAGCGTGTAGGTGGCGAGAATCGCAGAAGTGGAGAGCCGCGAGCTGTTGGGATAGAGGGAGTTTTGTGCTGGATACCAAAGATCAAACGTGGCGCCGTAGTCGATAATGGGGGACCCAAGAGCCAGCGCTTCCATGAAGTAGTCGAGAGCCACCAGTGAATTATCGCCCTCGAGCATTCGTGTTACTTTCCGGTCGAACTCGGCTAGGGACCCGCCTTCAGCATATCCACAAAGTAAAGTGGTGATAAGCAGAGCGGCAGACGTGCTGCGGTGCATCACTCAATCAGTTCCAGGAATTCCTCTTCCGTCAGAACGGCAACGCCGAGTTCGCGGGCCTTTTTCAGTTTGTTTCCAGTACCGGTACCGGAAACAACAAAACTGGTCTTTTTACTGACGGATCCCGCAGACTTACCGCCAAGTTTCGATACCGTCTCTTGCGCCTCCTGCCGGGATAATCTCTCCATGGACCCGGTGAAGACAAAAGTCTGGCCGGCGAGGCGGTCTTCAGTTGCCTCAGGTTCCTGCAGTACAATGCCGCCGGCTCTGCACCGGTCGATGACACGGCAATTGTCTTCACTTGCGAAAAATGTTACGATGGAATCGGCTACGATCGGTCCCACTTCTTCCACGGTTTCCAGCTCTTCTGCTGTGGCGGCCGTGAGGGTATCTACCGTTCTGAACTGGCGTGCCAAAACGTTCGCTAGGTGCTCACCAACATTGCGGATACCAAGTCCGTAGAGGAAGCGGGCTGAGGTTGTTTCCCTGCTGGCATCGATGGCATACATAATGTTTTCAGCTGACTTTTGCGCCATCCGCTCAAGATTGGCCAGTTCTTCCTGTTGCAGGTAGTAGAGGTCGGCAAAGCTGGCTATGAGACCCGCATCTACCATCTGGTCGATGAGCTTTGCCCCGAGGCCGTCGATGTCCATTGCCCGTTTGGAGACGAAGTGTTTGATGCGTCCCTTTACCTGTGCCGGACAGGTGACATTCTGACACCGGGCCACCGCCTCACCTTGGGGTCTATGTACTGTGCCGTCACAGACGGGACATTTGCCGGGGAGGGTATATTTGCGGGCATCAGCGGACCTCTTTTCCGGGATGATCTTGACTACCTCAGGGATGACATCACCAGCCCGCTGGATTAGTACTGTATCACCGATCCTGACGTCCTTGCGGTCGATCTCATCCTGATTGTGAAGAGTAGCACGGCTGACAGTGACGCCGCCGACATTTACGGGGGCAAGAATTGCCACCGGTGTCACAGCGCCCGTTCGTCCCACGGAAGCTTCGATATTCTCAACAACGGTTGTAGCCTGCTGTGCCTTGAACTTTCCGGCCACTGCCCAACGGGGTGAGCGACTGCGTACGCCCAGATTGGTCCGCTGGGTGAAATCGTTTACCTTAATAACTATACCGTCAATCTCATACGGGAGTGTGTCGCGTTTTTCTTCCCATCGGCGGTAGTAACTTACAGATTCCTCACTGCCGCTACAGAGGGCGATATTTGGATTAACAGGAAGTCCCCACGAGCGTAGTACCTTGAGGGTATCCCAGTGTGAAGAGAGGTCAGGTCCTTCCAGATGACCGACTTCATAACAGAAAAATTTCAACGGCCGTTTTGCCGTAATGGATGAATCGAGCTGGCGCAGGCTGCCAGCAGCGGCGTTACGTGGATTGGCAAACGGTGCTTGATCCTCCTTCAGCCGTGCGGCATTCAGGTGCCTGAACCCTTTTTTCTCCATGAACACTTCGCCGCGTACTTCAAGGATTGAAGGGACTGGAACAGATTGTCCGGTATCTGTCTGATGCTGTCCTAAACGCAGTGGGATCGACCTGACTGTTCTGAGATTCTGAGTAATATCTTCCCCGGTGAATCCGTCGCCGCGGGTTGACCCTTTGCTGAAAAGACCGTCTTCATAGACAAGCTCCACGGCCAGCCCGTCCAGCTTTGGTTCGGCCACGTAGATGATCTCATCAGCGGCTTCAAGAGTTTTTTTCGTCCTTTCGTGGAAGGCGAGGAATTCTTCTTCGTTCATGGCGTTCTCAAGGCTGAGCATGGGGACGCGGTGACTTACGGTACCAAATTTTTCGAGGGGCGGCGCCCCCACCCGCTGAGTAGGTGAATCCGCCGTTACAAGCTGGGGATTTGCCTTCTCCAGCTGCTGCAGTTGACGCATGAGTACATCGTATTCCGTATCAGAGATCTGCGGATCGTCCAGCACGTAATAGCAGTAGTTGTGCCTGTCAATCTCGTCCCTGAGTGTAGCAATCTGTTTCTGAATGGTACTCAAAGGTCAGCGTATCAGATTTTCATAGTACTTCATGGGATCCACCGGCCTGATCTTGACCGGTGTGAGCCGCCCGTCGCGATTGACAGGCGCGGCATAGATGCCCCCGTTTTTCACTACCGCAATAAAGAAGTATTGCAATTCATCCCCGGGATAAACCTGCGGGTCGTACTTGAATCGCAATCTCCCCCTGTACTGCTCCAGCGGCATCTCACGGTATTTGATGAAGGTGTCAGTTTTGAAGAAGAGGGAGACGTACTCCACGGAGTCTTGTGCCAGACCCACAAACACCTCCAGAGTGTATGGACGTCCCTTGAAAAAGGGTGACGGTGCTTTGTGAAGAATCTTCTGCGAAAAAGGGAAAGTTTTTTTCAGTAGCGAATCAGCAAGCCGACTGTGATCCTCCCTGGAAGACACCTGGCCATGAACAAGTGAAAGCGACACCGTAAACAGGATGATTGATCTGACCATGGTAAGTCCGGCAGAAGGCTAAGAGATAAATTGATCGATACAGTTCTCGATGGAAAATTGTGAAGTGTGGTCAATCTGAAATGAGTTATGGATATATTCATCGCGTTTATCAACGTGGTAGAAAGATTTATAGTGATCTTTGCGGGAGGTGATATCTTTCAGTGCCTCCACCAGTGCGTCCACATCTTCCTCTGTGGTGTATATGGCGATGCTTGCCCGCACCATGCCGCGCTTGAGGTGGTAGACTGATTCGATATCTTCCATCTCAATATCTTCAACCATTTCAAGAAGGTCGTCCATGATCATCTCCTTCACGTATGGGTGAGCGCAGAAGCATTCATTCCTGACTGATATGTTGAAATAGTCGTTCAGGATTGCTGCCACCAGTCCGTGATCCATCTCCTTGATATTGAACGAAATTGATGCCGTCCGCTGGCATACGTCAGGGTCCAGTTCACCGTAGATTGTCAGGTCTGGAATCGTCTTCATCTTTGCCAGTGCCGTAGCGATAAGTGCTTCTTCTTCTTGCATGAGGAACGTCATACCGATACGGTCCAGAATATCGATAGCCGCCGCCAGACCGATGGCGCCGGGGATGTTTGGTGTGCCGGCTTCTTCCCGGTCGGGGAAGTAGTCTTTGATCCGGTAGCTGTCCACGAAGACGTCGTCCACCATACCGCCGCCCACCTCCTCAGGCTCAATCTGACTGAGAAGATCTTTACGTGCTACTATTACGCCCGGAGAGCCGGGAACATAAGTCTTATGACCGGAGAAAACGAGAGCGTCGATATTCTGGAGCGGATTCTCAGGGATCGTCATTTTCAGGGGAATATGGGCCGCAAGCTGAGCGCCATCCACCAGGAAGAGGGCGTCATATTTATGACTTATCTCGGCAGCTTCATTGATAGGGTTGATGATACCAGTCACATTACTGACGCCTGTCATGGCCACATAGTTGATCTGCCCTTTACGCTCCTTGAGGACGGCTTCGAGACTGTCCAGGCAGACGCATCCAGGACTGCCGTTACTCATCTTCAATGGAATGTGCACTACTTCTTTCATATGCTTGCGATGGGGGAGATCGTTGGAGTGATGTTCCATGATTGAGACGGCGGCGACTTGTTTGTCCGGCCTGATATCGCGGAAGATACGGGCCAGACGGTTAATACCAGCGGTAGTTCCGCTCCCGGTGAAAAAGCATGTATAGTTTTCCGGATCGGCACCCAGAAAAGAGACAATCCTATCGTGCGCCCAGGCGTATTCATTTGTGGAAATCTTTGCCCCGAAGTGCAGAATACTGTGGGTGTTGGCGTAGTGACCATAGAATTGTTCAACGACGTCATGAGCTGCTTTCATCATGAGAGTAGTAGCCGTTGAATCGAGATAGATTCGCCGTGTTGTTGCACCCGTGGCGAGAGTATATTCAGTATCGAGACCGATGAATTCGCGCCTGATCTTCCGGTAAAGGGGCTCTCCTGTGAGAATGGTTGAGTTCACGATTTTATAATTTACTTGAAGTGAGTTTCAGGGACAAACTGAAAGGATCAATGCTCCTGAAATGTGATGCACTTGTTATACCACTCCTTATAGGTAATCCGCTGATGGATGAAATGGTTGATTGTGCATTTGGCGTCGCCGGTGCAGACCACGGGTGCTATCCCTTTGCTGTCGGTGTGAAGGACGGCTACGAACAGCTTGGGCGGCCGTTTGAAGTATTGGCTCAGTGCCAGCATGGCGTCAAATGCATAGCCGAGGTTTTCCGTCTGGTTATTTCGATTGACCCGCACGTTGACCTGGAAAACCTTGCCGCGCTGTGGATGACGATAGATCTCTGCGCCGAGGAAATCGGGTGACTGTCTCATTTTCTTGAAGTAGCTTGGTGTCATGGCGATGATCTGGTTATCGGAAAATTTCGGCCGGTCAGCCCTTGCCGGCTGGATCAGGCATAGAGTGGCTATGAGCACAATCAAAAAACCGTTAACTGTTGATCTTGGCATAGAGTTTTCCCCTATTAGAGAGATGAGAAACCTGTAACGACAGCGTTAATGGTATCAATAGTAATCTGAAAGGTACGAACAACTGTGGATATAAGAATGGGCAAAAGCGATGTGAGGAAGAACCGTTTTCAGTTTTTCACGCCTAAAGGATCGAATTTCGCAGCAAGAAATATTGGTTCTTGGTCTTCAGGTCGCACTGACAGAAATGATATAACTGAGGAGAGTGAAAAGAGCAAAGACCACTTCTCTTTCTTCTCCCTGGCAAGGAGGAGATGGGCCAGAAAACAAAAAGGCCCGCAGATGAGACTCCGGACCTTTTGTGCAAAAAGTCAGTATGCCGATTAGAAGGTTACTCGCAGCGACGTTTGTATGGCACGGACGACCAGCAGTGCGTCGGCTCCTCCCACGTTGCCGTTGGGATCGAATTTTCCTGTAACCAGATCAGCTTTCATGATTCCCCGTTCGGCGCAGAGTGCCATGGCCGGGTATGCCCAGTGACTGCTGGAGACATCCGAGAAGCGTGATGGACTTTCGCCAAAGTAGCCCGTTTCGAGGTTAGGGTCGCGCGTGGCGGCTACCAGAATTCTGGTTACAGCTTTTGCGTATCCGGCCCTGGTGACGGTCTCAGACGGATAGAAGTTGCCGTCAGGATCCGGCTCAACCACGCCGAGTTTCATGGCGTCCCTGATCCACCCTTCGGCCCAGCTCCCAGCCACGTCAGGCGGAAGCGGCGCATTCGTCTGGGCGGTCATCTGTCCCGGCGTCTGGAAGGCGGGAGTGTCCTGAGGCAGGAAGCGCTCGAAGATTTCGGGGAGTTTCAACTCCTCAATGAAGATGACAGTCATATCCGCCCGGCTGATCTTCGGTTGCAGGGCAATCTTCTTACCGGCGGTAGTCCCCGGTTGTGCGCGGACAATTTTCTGGGAAAGGGCCCACATTTCATCAGCCCTGCCGGCATATTCGCCTTTGCGTTCCACCAGTTTGCGGAACTCATTTTCCGCCAGGGAGAAATCGTAGTTCTGCAGATAGGCGACCCCGAGCCAGTAGATGGCCGCTTCGTGACCTTTCTTGCGCTTCAGCGCTTTCTCAAATTCCTTTTTAGCGGCCTTGAGCCATTTCTTTTCCGCCCCCTTGTGAGCGATCCACAGGCGACCGGCCAGAACGTGGACGTCAGGATTTTTCTTTCCCTGATCGAGTCCTTTGTCCATGAATTTGCGTCCCTGTTTCAGATCGCCGTTGAGACCGGTGGCGAGACCGAGTCCGGCCCACCCAAGAGCAAATTTCTTATCCAGGTCGACGGAGCGCTGGAAAGATTTGATGGCTGAGGAATATTCTTCAGTTTCAATGTAGCGCATGCCGGCCTTGTAGTGATACTCTGGCGTATCAACGTCAGACTGGGACCGGGCCTTCGGTCCGCAACTGTAGCTTACCAGAAGCAGCGGTAGAACAAGTGCGAGAGAAACAACCTTTTTCATGATGACTCCTTATATTCCTTACAAAGAGAATATAACGGCTTATGAGTTGAAAAAAAATACCTTTACCAGTAGATTTGATATAGATCACACAATTGCCTTTCTTATTGATATTCATGGCGAAGTTAGATATATTGAACTTGAAGAATGGTGTATTTATGAAATCAGGGGGCAAAAATGATTAAGCGTATTACAGTGCAATTTGGCGCAATTTTCCTGTTTCTCTCTTTTTTGTTTTCTCAAAGCAGCACCATCACTGCCGAAGGTTTCGGCATGACGGAAGATGCCGCCATCGAGCAGGCGAAGCGTGCCGCCGTTGAGATCGGTATCGGGACGGTCATGTCATCGGAGACAGTGGTGAAGAATTCAGTGTTGTTCTCTGACAACATCTACGCCAAGGCCACCGGCTTTGTCAAAACCTTTACGGTGAAGGACAAGTATCAGGGCCCTGATGGTCTGTGGGTAGTGACCATTGACGCTCAGGTGACGGAAATTCTTGACGAGGTACTTAAGGATGAAATGGCTGTGCAGACGCTCCTGAACGCCATGAACCGTCCGAAGCTTATTTTCATGATCAGGGAAGAAAATCTCATCGACAATGTTCCCAGCGATTTTGCCGAGGTCAAGCTGGTGAGCATGTTTTACGACAAGGGTTTTGACGTGGTGGACAGACAGCTTGTTCAGGCATTGAAGGGGGAAGCCGACTTCACTCAAGCGTTGGCTGGTGATGTGACGGCGGCCTCCAAGATCGCCAGCATGCTGGGCGCCGACATCATCGTTATCGGTACTGCCAAAATCTCTTCCGGTGGAAAGGTGTACAACATGACTTCAGGCCAGGCCGATGTGAATGGTAAGATTGTCCGTGCCGATACAGGTGAGATTCTTGCTATCGTGCCGCAGGCAAGAGGGAAGAAGCCGCACATTTCTGCCACAACAGCCGGCATCAATGCCGTGAACGAAGCAGCCGGGAAATTAGGCGCTGATATCATCGGTCAGTTGATCCGCAAGTGGAGTACACAGCAGGCCAACGCAATCAATGTATTCCTTGTGGTGGAGAACGTCGATTTCATGAGTTATATGACACTGGGTACCTACCTCAAATCGCAGATGGTTCCCGGGATACAGAGCGCCTTTGAGAAAGGATTCAATGACGGGGTAGCGGAGTATCAGATTCTTTTTGAAGGTAAATCCCAGGATCTCGCTATGGCGCTTATGCAAAATCCGCCTGAAGCTGTGGCGCTTCAGGTGACAGGACTTTCCGGCAACCGTATCAGTGCACAGATTTCTCAATAGACAGGAGGCGACGATGAAAAAACTTACTCTTGGTTCTTTAGTCTTGATTCTTGGCTCTTCTCTTTCTGCTCAAGGGTGGGGATGGGGAGACAACGACGCCGTTGAAACGGTGGAAGGCGGCGCCATGAACTACACTAACGGTTTTGTTGTGGCTACAGGGATCGGCGCCATCAGTCCCCTGGCACAGAATCCCGGTATGGCCCGTGCCACGGCCGTCCGTGCCGCAAAAGTGGACGCCATGCGCAATCTTCTGGAAGCGGTTATGGCGGTGACGGTCTCGTCGGAGACGACAGTGCGCGGTGCTGCCATCGAGAACGATGTTGTCAAAACATCAGTTGAAGGTATGGTGAAGGGCGCCCGCATGCGAGACATCAACGGCGACGGCAGAGGTGACTACAGCGATCTGCGCTATCTCAGCGATACATCTGTTGAGATTGAAATGCAGGTACACATGTCGGGGATATCGAGCGTTGTACTGCCTCCCGCCGGATTTGCAGCTGCGCCGCCCGCCGCCACCGCTACAGCGCCAGGAGCAGCTCCGGCAGCACCGAAACCGGGGACAATCACAGGTCTGATTGTTGACGCAAGAGGACTTGGGATCCGTCCTGCAATGTCGCCTAAAGTCCTCGATCAGACAGGCGGCGCCGTTTACGGCCCCGGGAACTTTACCAGAGAGTACGCTGTTAAGTTTGGCGTGGCCGGCTATTCGAAGGATCTTGCCAAGGCGCAGCAAGACCCGAGAGTCGTGGGCAATCCCCTGCTGATTAAGGGAGTGGGAGTCCAGGGAACCAACAAGGCCGATGTGGTCATCGCCAACAGCGATGCCTTCAAGATAAGAAATGCGGATCAGGGAGGACAGTTTCTGTCCAATTGTAAAGTTATGATCCTTCTGGACTGAACTGCGGAGGTTAAGTCTCGCGGGAGAATTGATTATCAAAATAGAATTGAGGAAAGGAGAACAGGGAGAATGAGACAGATGAAAATGCTAACAGGGGTGTTTCTGATCATGCTTGGACCGGGCCTGCTGCTGTCCCCGCTGGGAGGCCAGGAATCGGTGGCAGTGCCGCAAAGCGATGACGATCAAGAGAAAGAAGTGGGCGTACCGCAGACGGGCGATGAAGTGGTAGAAGATTTGAGCCTAAAACCGGGTGACGTAGCGCCCAAGTTTGCCCTCAGGGATACAAAAGGTAACTATGAACTGCTCACCAGATGGTCGGGGGAAAAACTGTCCCGCCCCGCCTCCCAGCCTATTCGCCATGCGGTGGTAGTGAGCTTCTTTGCCACGTGGTGTAAACCGTGCATGAAGGAGCTCCCTCATCTGGAAAATCTCTACAATAAGTATGAAGGTAAAGATGTGAAATTCTTCCTCATCGATATTACCGAGGCGACGCGCACCGTAGAAGGGTTTGAGAATTCACCCAAAGCGGGGCCGTTCCTGGCGAAGAAAGGGATTACGATTCCCATCCTGGTCGATGTCTACGGCATGGCAAAAAAGAACTACGGCGCCACCACTCTGCCGCGGTTGTATGTAATTGATAAGATGCGTAAAATTCGACTGGCGAAAAAGGGATTTCATGAAGGAGAAGACTTTGAAGGAGAACTTTCTTCGATGATTGATGTTTTGTTAGCAGAAGGAGCTTCTGAGTAAAATCAGGTAGTCGAATCAGTAACGTGGAGCATTTCTTGTTTAGCGGACACAAAGTTTCTGACGATCCGGTTAGCTCTCGCAATAATCTTGCCCGATCCAGACTGTTGCTATTCCCAGCTACTGCCAACTAAAGAATGTTACCCAGCGCACATTCTGCTGAGATAATGTTTTGTAAATTACGGAGTAAGATATGATTAGACCGTGGATGAAACCGCTTGCCGTTGTCCTGTCGTGGACAATGATCCTTTTCTCGCTGCCTGTCCGCCTGGGGGCTCAGACCGAGACCCGTCAGACTGACGTTGGCGGCGTCACCGTGGAGCAGACGATTCAGGGCGAAGGCAAGCTTGTGATAGCGGTTCTCGATCTTGAGGGGAGAGGCATCTCCGCTCTGGAAGCGGCAACCCTCACCGACAGGATGCGCTCCGAACTTGTGGCTACCGGCGCTGTAACTATCGTGGAGCGGGGCCAGATGCAGGAGATCCTGTCAGAGCAGGGCTTTCAGCAGACGGGGTGTACTTCGTCAGAGTGTGCAGTAGAGGTTGGAAAGCTTCTAGGAGTTTCTCATATGGCTACAGGCTCCATCGGCAAGATCGGTAGCAGCTACACGCTGGATGTGCGCCTATTTAACGTGGAGGATGGCGCCATCACCAAGAGTGTCAACCGGACGTACAAGGGTGAGGTGGACGGTCTCATCAAGGAGATAGAGCGGCTGGCGTGGGACATTGTCGGTCTGACGCCTCCTGCCGGACTTTTTCCGGAGACGGCGGCTCCAGTGGCTGCGGCGCCGGCCGGAGCTGCATCTGAGAAAAAGGGTGGTCGTGGACTGCTGTGGCTTGTTCTGCTTGCGGGCGCGGGCGGAGGCGGTTACTACGCTTACAGTGAAGGGATGCTGGACGATTTACTGGGAATAGATCATACACTTCCTGGTCCGCCGGCACTGCCAGGGAGTGAGTAGCACAAATGATCATGAACAGTAACATTCATAACAGCGGTCATTGCGA
>CEPZ01025881.1_pt1 | contig 10775 bp, 10 predicted proteins | sample 530461 | NCBI WGS metagenome assembly CEPZ01 (sample SAMEA2620106, study PRJEB7988) | marine metagenome | isolation source: saline water (ENVO:00002010), including | reverse complement strand
ACCGGTGAACTGGAAGGTGTTTCGTACGAAGAGGCTATTTTCGAAGGTTACGGTCCCGGCGGTGTTGCTATCATGATGGAGGTCATGACGGATAACCGCAAGCGTACTGTAGCTGAGCTCAGGCATCTATTAACTAAGTACAACGGAAATCTCGGAGAAACCGGTTGTGTGGCGTGGATGTTTGATAAAAGATCACTCATCACTATAGAGAAAAATGGTGTGGATGAAGATCTACTTCTGGAGACAATCCTAGAAGGAGGCGGCGACGATTATTTAGAAGAAGACGACGTTTACGAAATCACGGCACATCCAGAAAATGTTCTGGATGTGCGAGGAGAGCTGGAAAATGCGAATTTTCGTATTAAAACTGCTGAAATTTCCTTAGTACCTCAAAACACTGTGAAAGTATTAGGCGACGATATCTCATCTTTACTGAAGCTAATGGACGCTCTAGAAGATCATGATGACATTCAAAAAGTGTCTTCGAATTTTGATATTGATGAAGATGAATTGGCTGAAGCATAACTTATGATCCGAGTGCTCGGCATAGATCCCGGAATCAACATCACAGGGTATGGTGTGCTCGATCATGACGGCAGCGATGAATCTGTGGTTACATTCGGCACCATTACCCCATCCAGGAAGAAAGGTAATCCTGCAAGACTAGCTCATCTTTACACTGAAATTGTGAATCTCATAAGAGAGTTTTCACCTACGGAAATCGCGGTAGAAGAAGCGTTTTTCAGCAAGAACGCCAGGACTGCATTTGTTTTGGGACAAGCGCGTGGAATGGCTCTTCTGGCGGCAGCCAGACATGAGTTGGACTGCTTCGAATATGCTCCTAAAAAAGTGAAACTTTCCGTAGTGGGAAATGGTAACGCATCTAAGGAACAGGTGCAGTTTATGGTCAAGTCCATCCTCTCTTTAAAGCAATTGACGGAGAAGTTTGACGTGACCGACGCGTTAGCAGTTGCCCTTTGCCACATTAACCAATTGAGGACTCATATGAAATGATCGAAAACATCAAGGGAAAATTAATCAAGAAGACGCCAACAACAGCAATCGTGGAAGTGGGAGGTATTTCACTTTCCATCGCTATTTCTGTTTCCACTTTTGATCGACTTCCCGATCAGGATAAGGAAGTATCATTGAAGACCTACCTGAATGTTCGCGAAGACGCTTTGGAGTTATACGGATTCAACAGCATTGTGGAACGTGGTCTGTTCCTTTTACTCATAGGTATTTCGGGAATCGGACCAAAGATGGGTATTAATATCCTCTCTGGAACAACAGCGGAAGAGTTTAAGAACCGCATCATATCAGGAGATGTAGAAGCACTCACCACTCTACCCGGCATCGGTCCCAAGACGGCCAAGCGCATCATTGTGGAATTGAAGGAAAAGTTCGTGGAATCTGATTTAACAGATATTCCCGGTGGAACCGGTGGTGTGCCGTCTGAATTCGAGGACGCTATGGCTGCACTCACTTCTCTGGGCTTCAAAAGGAACGAAGCTTTTAGGACTCTTTCTGATATGAAACGCAAGGGTGAGTTTAAAGGTGAACTGGAAGATATTATTAAAACTGCAATTTCAAGGAGATGATTATGGAGCTAAATCCAAAGAAAGGATACTTCGAGAATTAGGAGCTCAGCTCAGTCTCATCTATATTTAGCTCGTGAAAAGGACAGCAATGTATAATCACCATTTAGCCTTGAAAGCTAAGATGACCGACTTTGCAGGATTCGAAATGCCCTTACAATACAATGGTATTGTGAAAGAACATTTGGCTGTAAGAGAGGGTGTAGGACTTTTCGATCTGTCTCACATGGGAGAATTTTGGATTTCCGGCAGTGGTGCCGAAGCGTTTCTTCAGCGTATGACTACCAATGATGTGTCGGTTCTTGATGTCGGACAGGCGCAATATACTGCACTGTGCTACGATAATGGTGGAATAGTGGACGATGGAGTTCTTTACAAGTTGGAATCGTCGTATCTTTTCGTGATCAATGCAAGTAATATTGAGAAGGATTTCGACTGGCTAAAAGATCATCTCGTGGAAAACGTCGAACTAAACAATCTATCTGATGATTACAGTCTAATCGCCATCCAAGGGCCTAAAGCGAGAGAAGTCCTTTTGAAAGTGATTAATAACAAACAGACAGTAGAACAACTACCATTCTACCATTGTATAGAAACCGAAGTTGCGGGAGTTGACTTCCTTCTGGCCCGGACAGGCTATACCGGCGAACTTGGATACGAACTCTATATAAAAGGTGAAGGTGCCGAGATAGTCTGGGAAGTATTGTGGTCAGCTGGTCAAGAGTATGATATTGCAGCTGTGGGTCTCGGAGCGCGAGATACTCTTCGGCTGGAGATGAAATACTGTCTCTTTGGCAATGATATTGATGAGACGACGAATACTATTGAAAGCGGATTGGCGTGGATTACTAAGCTCGATAAAGGTGATTTCATAGGCCGGGAAGCACTTGTTCAGATCAAGAGCAATGGACCGTCCAGACGGTTGGTACCGTTTAAAATGAGCGAACGAGGAATCCCACGTCATGGATATGCTATTTTGAAAAACAATTCTAAAGTCGGAGAAGTGACCAGCGGAACTCATTCACCTTCTCTAAAGGTGGGTATTGGGCTAGGATTTGTGGATGTTCCATTTCACAATATTGGTAGTGAAATAACAATAGAAATGAGAAGTAAATCAATCCCTGCTCAGATTGTGAAACCGCCTTTCTGGAAGAATGGAACATTAATGAGTTAGTCCTATGAAAAATCGTAGAAATGAAATTGTAGGTATTTTATTAACAGTAATCTCACTCTTTATTCTTCTGAGTTTTATCTCCTATAAACCGTATGAAGAACCAACCATCGATCCAACCCAATCCATCAATAACACAATGGGAATTCTAGGTATCTATGTATCTCATTATTTGATCAAAATGACCATTGGATGGGCTGTATTTGTTCTGCCTATTTTGGGACTTGTTTGGGGTTGGTGGATTTTCAGCCGACGCAAGGCTCAACCCTTATCACGGTTCTCAATGTATGTATTGGGATTGGCATTAATAACATCCACTTCTCTAGGATTGTCGGCTGTTTTGAACAATGGAGATTCTGAAAATAGCGGACTTTTGGGCTGGCTTATAGCTAACTTGTTTCACAGTTTCCTTGGTACAGTCGGGACTATTTTATTATTAATCACTTTAGCTTTAGTTTTGATTCGAGGATATTTCAGTTTCAGTTTCTACTCTTTCTTTAAGACAATAGCTACTTATCTAACATCCTATCTGGCAGAACAGAAAAAGCATTTTGAAGAAAAACGTAAGGATAAGGAGAAGAGGGATCACACTTCCCAGCTTCTCGGGAAATTGAAGGAAAGGAAGGAAATAGAGGAAGAAACAGAGGAAAAAGTAGAGACGGCTGAAGAGATAGAGGAAATTCCTGAATCTGAAATTCCACAACCAAAACCAGAAGAATCCTCAGAGGAGATTTCCAGAGAAGTTGAAACAGAGAGTGAACAGACAGATACAGGGACCATTAAACCTCCACTTTGGGCAATTCCTGAAATTGAAACTGATGATACGTCGGAAACTAAAGACGGTCAGGAAAATGATAAAGCAGCCGGATCTACTCAAGAAGAGGGTACAGATGCCGCAAATCAGGATGCTGAAACCATCCAGATTGGAGAAGAAGTAGTGGAAGATGAAGTGGACTTCGATTCATTGAAGCCGAAAGTTCCTCGGAAAAAATATCAGCTGCCTTCTACAGATCTTTTAGATCGTCATGAAGAAGTGGCTCAGAGTGCCAGTCACGAAGAATTAGTGGAGAAAGCCAATTTCCTGATTCAGTCTCTCCTGACATTCGGAGTCTCTGGAAAAGTAGTAAATATTGCACCGGGTCCAATTATTACTTTGTTTGAGGTAGAACCTGCTGAGGGTGTTCGTGTAAATAAATTTGTTCAACTTTCTGATGATCTAGCTCGGATTTTGGAAGCTCCAAGAGTTCGCATAATCGCTCCTATTCCAGGTAAATCTTCAGTTGGTATAGAAATTCCGAATGAAAATCCTTCAATCGTTTATTTAAGATCAGTAGCGAGATCAGAAAGTTTTGCAGACTCTGATTCGAAGTTGGCAGTTGCGTTAGGTAAAACCACGAGTGGTGAATCTTATACAATAGAATTGAACAAACTTCCTCATCTGTTAGTTGCGGGAACAACGGGATCAGGAAAGTCAGTTTGCATAAATGCCATTATCATGAGCATTTTATTTCGCTCTACTCCGGATGAAGTTCGTTTCATTCTAATAGATCCAAAGAAATTAGAATTGGCGGCATATAAAGCGCTTGAGAAACATCATTTATTAGCCAGCGATGATGTGGATGAATTGGTGATGACTTCCCCAGAAAATGCCGTAGCTGCTCTTCGATCGGCTGAACAGGAAATGAGTCGCCGCTATGATGTTTTTGCGGAAGCTGTTGTTAGAAATATTGATGAATATCGTGCGAAAGCAAAAGAAAACAGCGACATGGAGAATATACCGTACATTGTTATCATTATTGATGAGCTTGCGGACCTCATGATTAGGGCGGCTAAAGAAGTTGAAGCACCTATTGCTCGATTAGCGCAGATGTCCAGAGCAGTTGGGATTCATCTCGTTGTGGCAACACAGCGGCCTTCCGTAGATGTTATTACTGGTGTCATTAAGGCTAACTTTCCTGCACGTATAGCGTTTCAAGTTGCATCACGAATCGATTCCCGTACAATACTTGATTCAAACGGTGCTGAGAAACTTCTCGGTAAAGGCGATATGCTTTTTATTCCTCCTGGAACATCTTCTCTAATTCGTCTTCATAGTTCTTTTGTTACCTTAAATGAGATTAATAGAATTATGGATCATATTGCAAAACAACCTTCTGCTGAAGAGATAGAACTTAAAGGGGCTTCTGTTCAAGTAAGTGGTGTTGAAGGCGGCGAGGATATCGAAGCCGATGATGAGCTTCTCACTGAAGCAATCAAGTTAGTTGTTACTCATCAGCAAGGATCCATTTCTCTGATTCAACGGCGTTTGCGTGTAGGATATTCCAGGGCAGCACGACTCATTGACATGATGGAGCAGCTCGGTATTGTAGGTGCTTTTACCGGAAGTAAAGCGAGGGAAGTCCTTGTAGATGAAACGTATCTCCAGATGTTGGATGATGATGACAACACATAATTTTAGCCGCACTTTTTTGTCTCTCATCACTCTTTTACTTCTCTTTCATTTCTTATATAGTGAAGACAATTTACTGGATGTTGAGGTAGTTGATAAAGTCAAGAGTTCCATACTATCGGCAGATGGGCACAGTTTTAAGGTTGTTTGGACGTATGAGTATGATGGCGATATTTGGACCGGTGAAGGGAGTATGAAAGTCCTCGGTCAAGACTATCTGAAACTGAACCTAGACTATCAACAAATTCTAATCAAGCATGATACTCTCTTCACACGGTACGAAGAAACGAATCAAGTTGTTGCTGACTGGTTTGATAGAACCGATCCAGCAAACTTTTTTTCTATCCTTTTGGGAGAGATGCCCGGTTTTACATTAGACAAAGTGGATATTTTAACTGAGAGGCAGATAGATGTAACTCTGTGTGCTGAAACTATGGTGGGTTTTGATACGTTAAGAATGATTGTAGATAGAGAAACGTGGTTACCGGTTTCAATGTCGGCTGTAGCTGGTGAGGATATACGTGTGGACGTTAAAATTAAAGAAGCAGCACCATTAATTAATCCACTCGAACTTACAAATAAGAAGCTACCAGGTTCAGAGTTTATCGACCTAAGAGAATAGAATGATCAAGATAGGTATCGGCTTACTATTCAGTTTTGGCGGACTTTATCTCGCTTTTAGGAAGATTGATTTAACTTCATTGAGTGATCATTTTGCTGCAGCTTCCGTAGAGTGGGTTGTATTAGCTGTGTTGCTAATGATTTTCTCAGTCTGGATCCGAGCTATCCGCTGGCAGGCATTGCTGGAGCCTATTGAAACTGTCACGATGAGACCGCTATTTTCTGCAACAGCCATCGGCTATTTTGGGAATGGTGTTCTCCCGATGAGATTGGGAGAAATCCTGCGAGCTTATGCCTTAGGAATGGAAAAGCCATCCATAAGCCGAGCTGCAGCGTTTGGTACAATTGTTGTGGAACGTTTTGTAGATATGCTTGGTGCTCTCGTTTTATTGGCAATTTTCTTTTTTATCTACGATGTCCCTCCAGTTTTACAACAGGGGGGAGTGCTTGTGGCGGGCTTAGTAGCCGGTTTTATTTTAGTTCTTTGGTGGTTGGTAAAAAAGCACCAAGACTGGATTGAAAAGTTCGAAAATGCTCCAAGATCTAAGCACGGATTTGGACTTAAATTTCGAGGGATTTTCAATTCGTTTATTCGTGGATTGGCAGCCCTTGCCGAAGTGAAAAGAAAAGGGTTAGTATTTTTTACTTCAGTTCTTCTCTGGGGAATTTACTTAGTAATTACTTATCTTTCGGGTTTGGCAGTTCATGAGACACTCACTTGGGTGGAAGCTGGGGTTATTCTGGTAGGCACAACGATGGTGATTGCTGTCCCGTCTGCTCCGGGATATATCGGGACATATCATTTATCAGCTATCTTTATTATGGAACAGGTGTTTGGTCGAGAGATAACTGGCGCGCAAGCTTTTGCACTGGTAAATCACGCCATTGGTTTTATTCCGCTTGTATTGCTCGGTGCTTATTTTTTCTTCAGCAGTTCAATAAAGATCCGTGACTTGCGAAAATTGGATATTGAAAGCGTTGGATAAAGTTATTTTTCTAGATAGAGATGGAACTCTTAATCCTGATCCTGGATATATTTCCAGCATCAAGCAGTTTAAGTTTTATCCTGACACTTTGACTTCTCTTTCGACTTTGGCAAAACTTGGATTTAAATTTGCCATAGTCACAAATCAATCTGGGATAGCCAGAGGATTAATCAAAGAGGAAGAGTTGGAAAAAATTCACGAATTCATTAGTAACCAATTTGCTCAATCGGGAATACCACTTTTGGGTATTTACAAATGTCCTCATCATCCTAAAGATGGCTGCAAATGTCGCAAGCCGGAAACAGGACTTTTTGATGAAGCATCTCGTCAGCATGATATTAACCTTTCTTCTGCAGCAGTGATTGGAGATTCGTCAGCTGATGTGGAGGCGGGAAAATCAAAGGGAATGGTGGCGTGTCTTGTGAGGACAGGGCGAGGAAGTGAAGAGGAGATTAAACTGAAGGATATTGGATTAGAACCTGATTATGTGGGAGATTCCTTACTCGATTGTACTTCCTTTCTTTGTGAACTGTATGCAACAACCGATGTAGAGGACGAATGATGAAAATTGCAGTCTTGATGGGAGGTAATTCTTCTGAACTCGATGTTTCACTTGTTACAGGAAAAGCTGTAAACAATGCTCTCATTGAACTTGGTCACAGTGTTATAGCTTGCCCATATGAGATTGATATTTCAGATGTAATTCATGTACTCAAGCAAGCTGATTTAGTATTTAACGCTCTTCACGGAGGAGAAGGAGAAGACGGCACCATTCCGCAATTGTTTGAAGATGAGAGCATCTGTTATACCGGTTCCGGGCCGGATTCAAGTGCTCTGGCAATGGATAAGCATCTCGCCAAATCTTTCGTAAAGAAAAAGGACATATTAACTCCCTCATGGCTTCATTTGAATTTAGCTGAAGATGAGTCTGTAGATTTGAGCGTAAGCAAATTTTCGTATCCTGTTGTTGTTAAACCGAATGGTGGAGGCAGCACGATGGGTCTTACAATTGTTGAAAAGTCCAGCGAATTAGATGAAGCCATTACGTTAGCAACACAGTTTGATTCAAGACTGTTAGTTGAAGAATATATCAAAGGAAGGGAAGTAACAGTCGGTATTTTGAATGGAGAAGCGTTACCAATTGTAGAGATTAATCCTTTTCATAACTTGTATGATTATACTTGCAAGTACACGCCAGGTATGTCCGATTATACGTGTCCCGCAGAGTTGCCTCAAAAGTTAACGGAAGAGATTCAAAACGTATCTGTCCAGATCTATAGGTTAATGGGTTGCAGACATTACGCTCGAGTTGATTTTTTACTAGACTCAGATGACAATTATTTTTTTCTCGAAGTGAATACTCTTCCTGGAATGACCGGTACAAGTCTATTGCCTAAAGCGGCTAAAGCTGTTGGATTATCATTTAATGACTTAATTGGGAAGATAGTGGAGTTGGGAATCAATGACTGACGATCAAGAAAAGCTCTATTGGCTGGCTGTTTATACAAAACCTAGGCATGAGAAAATTGCAGATGAAAAGCTGCAGGAAAAAGGGATTGAATCGTATCTTCCTCTTGTGAAAAAAACTCGTCAGTGGAAAGATAGGAAAAAGAAGGTCTGGATGCCTCTTTTCAAAAGTTATCTTTTCGTTCGTATTCCCCTTAAGGAAACGTTATATGTAGTACAAACTTATGGAGTTCATCATATTGTTCGATTTAAAGGTACCTATGGGATTGTTCAGGATGAACAAATTGAAGCGATCAGACAAATTCTAGAAGGAGGATTCATTCCTGATAATGACGATTATTTCGAAGTTGGCGAGGAAGTAGAAATTAGTTATGGTCCTCTTCAGGGAATTAGAGGTATTGTTTCAACTAAACGCAATGAATCACGATTTATTTTGAAAATTGATGGTATAAATCAAGCTATTTCTGTTATGATTGATTCTAATTGGTTAGTTAAGGCAAAAGTATAATGCCGCTCAGACTTTACAACACATCATCTCGTAATTTAGAGGAATTTGAGCCATCGAATGGCAATAAAGTAACTATGTACAGTTGCGGACCTACGGTTTATACCTATGCTCATATCGGGAATTTCCGAACGTTCGTTTTCATGGATTTGCTGAAGCGCTACCTCAAGTTCTTAGGTTATGAAGTGAACCATGTCATGAATATCACTGATGTGGATGATAAGATAATTCAGCGATGTTCAGAAGAAGATCGGAGTCGAGAAGATCTCACTAGAGAATTTACTGATGCTTTTTTTAAAGATATGGAAAGTTTAAATATCGAGCCTGCTTCTAAGTATCCAAAAGCGACGGATCACATTGAAGAAATGCAATCGCTCATCGCTCAACTTATTACAAAGGATTACGCTTATCAATCGAAGGATGGATCCATTTATTTTAGACTTGATAAATATCCTGACTATGGTAGACTGTCTAAAATTGATCGGGAAGGATTAGCTCAGACTGAGCGTGTTTCTAACGATGAATACGATAAAGGGAGTATCCACGATTTTGCTTTATGGAAAGCCTGGAAAGAAGAAGACGGAGACATTGCTTGGGATTCGCATTGGGGACGTGGCCGCCCCGGTTGGCATATTGAATGCTCAGCAATGTCAATGCACTATTTGGGTGAGACTTTCGACATACATACAGGCGGGATTGATCTTATGTTTCCACATCATGAAAATGAAGTTGCTCAATGTGTATGTGCCACAGGCCTCACTTTTGCTAAGTATTGGCTGCATAATGAACACCTTGTGATTGATGGAGCTAAGATGAGTAAATCAGCTGAAAACTTCTATACTTTGCGTGATCTTTTAAATAAAGGGCATTCGTCAACTGAGATTAGATATTTGCTTCTTTCTACACACTATAAGCAAAAAGTTAACTTGACGTTTGAAGGCTTAAGAGCAGCAGCTTCAGCTGTAGAGCGATTACGCGAATTGAAACGGAAGCTCGAAAAAAGTGCAGTAGATGTTGAAAATGCCGCAGATCAAGGACCTATAGGCGATTTTAGGGAAGCAATGAACGATAATCTCAATATATCTGCCGGTTTGGCTGTGATTTTTGACTGGGCAAGGGAATTGAATCGCCGGCTGGATAATGAGGGATTATCAGCATTCGAAGCATCTGAAGCTCTCTCTTTTCTCAGTAAAATTGACAGTGTACTTGGAGTTATTGAGGATGAAGAAATTGAGCTTTCCAAAGAAGACTTGGAGCTGATTAAAGAGAGAGAAACAGCTCGCAGAGAACAAAACTGGTCTCGTGCCGACGAAATTAGGGACTATTTTAAGAAAAAAGGAATTCTCTTGGAAGACACACCAGATGGTACGATTGCCGTTTCGATTTGAGCTTTATAAGCAGTTATTTTTTATTGCAATTTTTACCCTACTAAATATTTTCTGATACTCTCTATAAAATCGTTGACATATTGATTTAATTTCAATAATTTTCAAGGCTATGCGATTCTGTCAACAGATCAAAGATCTAAATGTGTGCCATCCGGGGGAAATATATCGGGATGAATTTGGACTTTTTAACTTGAGTTCCCGACATGCCACCGTAGCTCAGCTGGTAGAGCAGCTGATTTGTAATCAGCAGGTCGGGGGTTCGAAACCCTCCGGTGGCTCAGTGAATTTCCGATTATTGAATATTGTTCGATATTATAATTAGGTGCAATTCTACTGCTAATACAACCGGAAGAAGTTATTACATCCATGTTAAATCCAAACGACAGAGAATGTTATATGTACATAGCTTACAATATGGGGAGATGGCAGAGTGGTCAATTGCACCAGACTGTAAATCTGGCGGCGGAAGCCTACGGTGGTTCAAATCCATCTCTCCCCACAGATTTAATCAGTACAAATGTTATGAGAGATGCAGCCCGAAAAAATGCGGTGGTAGCTCAGTTGGTAGAGCATCAGCCTTCCAAGCTGAG
>CEPZ01081232.1_pt1 | contig 10811 bp, 16 predicted proteins | sample 530461 | NCBI WGS metagenome assembly CEPZ01 (sample SAMEA2620106, study PRJEB7988) | marine metagenome | isolation source: saline water (ENVO:00002010), including | reverse complement strand
CTCGCCATACCTCCGGTTGGAGTCCTAGTTCGGTTGTAACCAGAGGAAATCGGTTCTGGTAATCGTCTAGCACACCGTAATACTTTCGTTCAAAGACCTTCTCTTTGACCCAACTGAAATTAAACGGCACACCAAAATAAACCAACCCACCAAACTTCCAAGTAGTGTCAACCACCTTTTTATTCTTATCAACCGCCCAGGCATGTTCACATGGGAAGAAAAAACCACCATCACTCGCGGCATAACCTTCGCAATACGTCAGATCAGGATTTTTATAAACTAGCCAAAAGGCATTTTGATAACACTGTTTAATTTCGTCCCACTTATATTTTTTAGGCTTTTGTTGTGTTGTGAAAAACTCGGCATTGTGCAACAGGAAATCCTGCACACCACCAGGATACGGAGCGTCTTCTAGGCGACAACACTTTTTATGGATTGCGCAGAAGCTCGCTAGGTATATCGTCACTTGTTGGGCGTAGTCTTCGGACAACTTGCACAAACTCCTGTGGATCAATGCCCGGCATTATAGCTTCCTTGAATGCGGGCAAATACTCTTCATATCTGTCAAAATTAAGGATTGACCAAGCAATATCATCAATCCCAATATCACCGAGATTTCGGCACCTTTCTTTTAATGAATCTGGCGACTGCTCGAACAAATCAAGCATCGTCATAATTCCTGCTTCGCTGAGGATATTAGCAACCTTCTCACTAACGCCTACCGAAACAGTGTTATTTGTTTTGGTACATTCAAAAGTCAACCTTCCCCATATAAGGGGCTGCAATTCCATGACTGTTTCATCATCATCAATAGCCTTGAGGATAGCTTCGCGAGCCTCTGGTCGCATTTTATAAGACGCAAAGACTTTGCTTGGAAAGATGGTGACTGGCTTCCGTCCGAAGTTGTGCTTCTCTTTAATAGGCTGTCGCGGTTCATTTTGCTCTTTCTCTGCAATAGGTGAAAATACACGTAGCCAATTTTCTCGGTACTTGTCTGAAAAATGTTTCATGGCGGTTTTTTATAATCCGCGCCAGCCATCAACTACTGTCTCTACTTGAAGCGAAAAATCAACAACTCGGTCTTTAACGGGTTGCCGATCTACACCAGTGTCGAAGCGGTCTTTTAATTCGCCGTATCTGACCTTTCCCCTGAATCCTTTAATAAGTGGGCGAATATTTGGTGCGGTACGCGGATCAATCTCTCTTCTGGCTATGGAGTCTAGGTAGGCGCTTTCAATATATTCTACTTCCTCTTTTTCACCCTCTAGCGGCGCTTCGCCAAGAGCATAGAGCATCACCTGTGTCACGAAATTAACTGCGTGAAAGTTCGGATGATTCTCTGTACTCATTTTCCTAAATCCCGTCGAAAGTGTCAATGAGCATCAGACTCTAATTTGTCGATGCGACTTTTCAATGCTCGATTTTCACTTTCTAGTTGCTTGATTGCTCGTTCATTTTTAGGCACTTGATTACAAGGCCCCAAAAACAGGCACATGGCTAATAAAAAAATCCAAATTCCATCCAAATTCCATTGTCGTCATCACCGTCGTCGGACATTGGACACTCCTATTTAATATTCCACATAGTCCGATCAACGTCCCAATGATCCGGCATAAATTCAGGATTCATGCCGTCTAGGAAATGATTTCGCCAACGCTTCACAAACTCATGTAACGCGGCATCATCCATTTGCTCTGTAATGATCTGACCATGTGTTTTAAAATCATCAGTTTTGAAGTGATATGGTCTACCCGATAGTTCCTCCAATCTTCCGGCAGGAAATAAGTGGTCAAAAAACAAACTACGAAACCGTGGATACTTCAAGCACAAGTGCTTGGTCACTGCATCGAGTTCAGCCTCTTGAATTAAAGATTTTCTTAATTCGTCAAGACGTGCGGGCGGTAATTGGGCCTGATGGCGGAATAATGCGCCTGCCGCCTTTCGTAATGTCTTGCTGTGTTCATCTACAAAATACCCCACGCCTGCCAGGGGAGCGTCATACTCTTCGGCTAATTGTATTTTTAATTTGTCAGCCAATCTTTCATAACGATCATGGCACTCAACGCACAAAGCCACAACATCGTGATAATTATGACACTTCTTGTCTTCTGTTAGGGTGGAACGATAGCAGTAGGGAACTATATGGTGACTGGTTAAATCCTCTTCCAAGCCACACACCACACATTTATTTTCAAACTCCTGTTCATAATAAGCATCGCCCTTATGCCCAGGTCCATTTGGCTTGAACTGCAATTTAATTGTGCGAGGATTTTCCTCCTGCACAAGTTCAGCTAACTCGCGATCCAAGTACCACTTTATTTTTTTGTCAGAGCATTGGCATAAAAACTCACCGTCCGGTCCCAGCATTACGTTGTTTCCGTACTTGTTTATTTTTAGCGCCCTTAGATTTCTTCCTGTTTCCATTGCGTCGTTTACTCATTTCGGACTTTAATTCCGCAAACCATTTTTCCCGTGATTCAATGGTCGGACATTCGATTATTTCTTCATCCAACAGTTTAAAAAACAACGTAACGTCAGGATGTGTTTGCAGCGATTCCATCACGTCTTTAATGGGGCCTTCGTACAACAGAGCGGCTTGCCATATAAGAGACAGTGGCTCGCTCTTCACGAACGCCTCAATTAACGATCTTTTCTCTGGACCCTCAAGACGATCCAGTTTAATTTTGCCGTCAGCTTCATCAATCAAGGTCATCGTCTTCGCCTTAACATTTCCTCAACAGCGTCCAATGCGTTGTTTGTGCGGTCAATAAGATCGCCTTGTTCGTCGTATTCGCCGCCCTGCATCCTCGGTCCCTGTTCACCAGGCGCAGCGCGGCCACCAGCACCAAAGCGTTGCTGTTGAACCCTGTGCTGGCCTCGCTGTATCGCCCTCTGATACTCTTGCCAGCCCATCAAAGCGGCCATTGGCAACATGAAGCCAACCATCGTGTAGCCCAACTGAAAAGCAACTATGGAGCCAACGATTGCTGTCCCAATACTGACATATGCTGTGATCTTGGCAGCTTTTAGCGGAGCTACACCAAACAAAATCTGAATGCCTGATCTAAATAAACGCCCGCCGTCCATCGGATGCACAGGGATCAGGTTGAAAATTAAAAGAACTAAATTGATTTGAAAACAGAACCCTATTAACATCCCCAAAATTGCCAAGTCAGGCGAGTAGCTAAGCATTACCGTCAGGGGATAAAATAAAACGCACCAAATGGCATTGGTGAGAGGCCCGTTAAATGTAACCCACCATTCTTTTCTTGGATCGTCGTGAGAAATGTCAATAGATGCCAAACCAGCAAACGGCCACAAGGTAATATGATCGCACCGCACGCCCATGTGTTTTGCTGTCAGCGCATGACCATATTCGTGAACAGACACAAAAAAGTATGCCGTTAAAATTACAGCAAGGCCAGCAAAGAAGCCCGGCAACCCTGCATAAAAAGCGCCAATCAAACCGATTGCCAAAACAAATATATTCCAGGCTCGCGAAATCCGAAACGGAATATCCTTGAATGTGAATAGGTGGATCGGAGGTAGAGTCGGATTAAAGAAATTTAACATGGATTCTCCTAGACCGCGCAGTTAGGCGATATGGCTATCGCCAACTTTTCAATGGTTGAAAACTCTCGCGGCTTAACGTATTGGTGTTGGTTGTTTTTTACGAACGCAAGCGCGGCCTCTTCCCCTTGAGAATAAAAAAGGGTTTTAACCGCCTCTTTGTATGCTTTAAAATCAGGAAGGCGTACATGAGTGCGCACATCATGTGGCGTAACCCAGCCCATCCACGGCGGGCCTTCAAGAGCGGACTTCGGATCAGGTGGATGAAGAAAAACTACGTCCAAATAATCTTGATACGTCCACTCAGTAACTTCGTACTCATCCAAAAACAGCTTCTCTCGGCCAGCAAGGAAAATGCTGATTGCCCGATGATGACCGTCGTGCAAATAGTACACACCATCCTCGAACAAAGATAACTGCATGAGCGGCGAAACGCGACCCAAATCTTCATCGCGAGCGAATTTCTCCAACGTATTTTCAGAAAACTTGCCGCCATCTTTGATGAACTCAATCATCGCGCAAATCTGCTGCTCATTTCGCAGCGATTCTTGTGTCACAACTAGGTCTTTTAGCTTCATAGAGGCTCTCCAATCTACCTCTATCTTACTTGTTGAAGTAACTTTTGTAAACTTAAAAAAAAAGCCCCCTTGCGGGGGCTTTTCCTTGGGGCCTTTTATTGCGAGGCCAGCCGCCTCAAGTCGATCTTGGCATCCATTCGCTCAAGCTCTTTCTTGGTCGGCTTTCTCTTTCCGTAAGCTATGAACCCTTTGGTTTCATAGTTCTTTTGATGATGACCGGCATACGGAATCTTATACTCGAATTTAATTCTTATTCGGCCATTTTTCAATAAATTATATTCTGGCATAAAACCATTGATGCTAGGCATGGTTGTAAAACGACCATCAGCCATTTTGACTTTTAACATTTTGATGGACGTGACTACGCCACCAAAGTCAACATCAAAGTTTTTATACAAGAGTGGCAAATTTTCTTGCTGACCATCACCATGCAAAAAAGGACCGCCCTCAGTTCTCGGCATGGGAATTGGAGGACTTTCCTCTTCTAAAGAGGGCTGTTGGGGTCGATCCTCTGGCTTCGGCACAGATGGGACCGTTGAAGGCGAAGGAACGGGAGCAGCGCCCCGCGTAGAATCATCCCTTGGCGCTCGATCTGCTGGCTTTGGCACAGATGGGACCGTTGACCTTGGCACAGTTGTCCGTGGGGTCGTTGGAGTTAATTTTGGAGCCGGTTTTGGCACCGCGCCACGATTAGGGCCAGTTGGAATTCGCGGCACCGGAGCCGTTCGCCTTATCGTTTGTGGCTTTGTCGTCTTGGGCTTTGTCGTACCGTATCTTCGTGTCGTTTGTGGGACCACTCTATAAGAGGGCTGACAATAATACGGCGACGAATAATAAACTGGTGGCGACGAATAATAGTAGTAGGGGGTAGAATAGTAATATCCGCCGCCATAATATGATGACCCACATTGGGCCTTCGCGTCTGACTGGGGCGAATAAGTTACCAACAATGCTGCGGCAACAAATGTCATTCCTGTCAACACATTTTTAAACATCGAATCTATCCTTGGTTTTGGGGTTGTTGAACTTCCGGCATTTCAACCAGTTGTTCAAAGGCTGCATCCAATTCTGCTAACTGTTGCTCCTGCTCTTGCTCTCTCTGTTGCTCTTCTGCCCTTTGTCGCTCTAACTCTTCGGGATCAATTACTTCCACAATAGGGCACATTCTATGTTTTATGGCCCAGCCCAAGGCAACCAAAACAGCAAAGGGGGAAAGTATTTTATAAACCCCTCCGCTAAAACTGATTCGACGGGAGAAAAAGAACCGCCAAACTGCCTTGGGAATAAACAGACAAACCATGCCAATATTATAGAGGGTTAGCCTGATCCCGTTTCGCTCTACAACGACTTCCTCTTGCTGCTGTTGGATTTGAGCAAGCCGCTCTAATCTAGTCGCTAAGCGACGTTCTCGCCGCTCTCGCATTCGTGCCAGCCAATCATAATATTTTTGGATGTACCGACTGCCCAAACGAGAATTAGCTGCGAGATAGCCAAGGTAGCACACAATAGCTAGTGAGGCAAGAGCAGCAACGATGATACCTGTCCACTTGCCAATTAAAAGCAGAAGTGGAGCGTTGGTGAAGAACCAAGCAATGCCACCCCAAGCAGCATGTAATGCCCAGCCTACAACACCACAAGCCGTAAATGCCCAATAACCGATCTGTAAAGCGCACCACCACAAGGCACCGGGAATCTGCGGAATTACAGCAATTAAAGAACCCACTCCCAATACGCACAACATCACAAATGACGCGATCATTACGCCAACCACCGTTATGCCAATGCCCATTGCGAACATTGTCCAAAGCGGCGATGTTTCAACGCCCTCAAGAGTTCTGGTGACGCGCCGAACCATAAAATTCTGTTCGGCTCTTTGAAGCATGTGATCGGTAAAACAAACTTCACAAATCCAGGCCACCACCTTGACTATTCCAGCAGCCAGAAGGCCCAATAGAAAGAATGGAGCCACAGCCACCGTAATTACAGACAACCAAAACATTGTCTGGCAATAGGGGCACAGGCTCATGTGGGTAGGCTGGTCATTCAATCCCCACAGCCCACGAATAGCTGTGAAATATTTATAATGCCAGCTATGCGGACTAATCACCAACCGTGGAACAGTCATTATGTTACCTTCGCATATTGCTCTATTAAATCACCGTCCTTCGTCATGGCAGTATCGCGAACTTTTTTGATAGTGGCTTCCAATATTTGTCTTACACGCTCTTTGGAAATCCCATATTTATCACCAAGTTTCTTCAACTGCCATCCGTATCCCACACGGAGAATGAGTATTGAACGGCTTCGTTCGTCTAAATCAGAATCTTCAATTACTTGTTTTATTATCTTTGATTCCCAACGAGAATCAATAGTATCTTCCGGCGATGGAGTTCTGTGATCTGGTTTATTTAAATAATCGGTTTCATCAACGTGATGAAAATGTTTGCGCAAACGAACTTTGTTGGACTTTAAAATCTCCCTCTGCGCAGACACATAGGCATAGGTGGAAAATTGGAACCCCCGTTCGGGGTCAAAAAGCCTTTCTGCATTGCACAAAGCCATGCAAGCGTCCGAAAATTCCTCAGTATCCATGAGTGGAACTGAGTTGTCGGGCAGATAACGCAAAGCCACCTTGCAGGCGATGCCTATGTTATCCTCCGCTATCGGGCGTCTCTTCGGTTTCTTTGATTTCTTTGGTTTCTTTGGTTTCTTTGGAGAAGATTTTGTCTTCGTCATTTTTTATGTCTTTTTGGGCTAGTGTTTTAAATACGTTTTGAATTTTGTTTTCATCCTCTGGATAGATTAAGATTAAAGCCTGTAAAATTTCAGCCTGTGATGCTTCGTGAGCCTCTTGAAAATCCAACTTCGCTTGCTGTACGTTGGCGAGTTGCGTATTTAAATCTGATATTTGCTTATTGGCTGTCTCTAACTCGCCCTTATACTTTAAACCATCTGATTCATCAACTTTTTCAAAGGCGAACCAACAGAAAGCTAGAAATGCAATTGCTAAAAATAAAGACTTATAGTGGGCCATCGGGAATCTCTCCTTTTGCTAGGCATACTGCAACGTCGCCCAATTGACATTGATGCTTTGGATGAATGTGGCTTTCAGGATGGACCCAAGCTATCGGCACACCCTTGTCCATGAATTTTAAAGTCATATCCATTAGGCCAGCAATGTGCTGAAAGCCCCTGCCTTCATCGCGGCAATTGCCGGGGGTTATTTCCTTATCATAATCTACAAAGACCATCTTTACAAGTATCGGCGTCAGCGCATGAAACTTCTGCACGCGGTCCATGTGATACGTGCATACCTCGTAATCCAATGGAATACGCTCAGCGTACTCTACATCCTGAGTGAGATTTGGACTTTTAAAAAGCAAAGTAAGTGGGCGCACTTCGATTTCATGTACGTCGTCACCAATGCCAATAATTTCTTTTGTCATCAGAACTCCAATGGATTGTAGACGCGATCTTCCATGAAACGTGTGCGAAACTGGTGGCAAGACTCACTCGACAATTTCATCGCTGTTTCAATAACAATTGTGTTGTGTCCTATTTTCGCCTGTTCCACCGTGGAGTATCGCTGCATCACTTCGTCACCATCATGTTCGACCAATGTTTCAAATAATTGGCTCTGTCCATGAAAACCGTGGTCTAATGACAAGAAAACTGTTGATACAACAATTCGTTGACCGTCCGCTTCTAATTCTGTGTACCCAATCCGACGATGTTCAACATCATTTAAAATAGATTCCGCTCCCCACATATCGCAGGGTTCAATCGTACCATCATCATTGAGCGAGTACCAACCGCGCATAGAGACTGGGAGCGCTTCTTGTCGTTCGACCTTGCGCTTTGCTCGTTGTTCGGTTGCCAGCATCTTATGCCAGCCTTGGATTAGATTTGGGTACATTTTTAGAGTGGGCCGAGAGGGACTTGAACCCCCGACCAAGCGATTATGAGTCGCCTGCTCTGACCAACTGAGCTACCGGCCCTTAATCGTCCATATTAGAAGTGTGTGTTTTGTCTATTTCGCCACATTTGGTGCAAGCAGCGACAATAGTTCGTTGAGTTTTATGCAACCATTTTTCAGTCATTCTCGACTGACCCATTCCTTCTCTGGCTTCCCAATCCATATCACTAAAAGGACTAGGCGTTTTAATATCTTTCAAAACTACCCACGTATGTCGGCAAACCTTTTCAATAGATTCAGCATTTTTATCAAGTTTGCCACAAACGGTACATTTCTGAATTGTTAAAACTTTAATCTCTTCTTCCGTCTCAATTTTATCAGTTGAAACAGTTGTCCATTCATGGCTGCATTGATCTATATTTGCCAACTGTAGCTGCGTACCGATCCTTCTCAGGCTCGTATTCAGCTTCATATACATCAACGCGCCAATCAATCCCAACACACCAATTATAACTAACTCCATCGCATCGGACCTCCACCGCGCGGTACACCCGTCAGTGGCTCTAAGACCTTAACTTCGGTGCATCTTGCGGCCAACCACAAATAGTCGTTTGAGAGACGATCATTTGTTTCTACGCCAAACTTGTCAATAAATTCAGATCGCCAGTAATTAAGCGCGCTATACAACGGCATCCCTTTCTCATAATACTTGGGCGCGTAGTCCCTAGTTTCATCTGCAATTAAATAATCCATTACATTGCAGTAGCGATCAGCTAATTTTACAAGTATTGCATCCAAGCTCTTTTTATCAAAAGATGCTATGTACTCTTTTTTATCAGCGTAGTTCCCGCCCTTGATATATGTAAGCTCTTCAACAACTCTGGCGACGGTCAGCCCAAACTCTTCAACTATGATTGATCGTAGTTGTTCCCGTCTATCATCTGTTGCATCTTCAACGGTATCGTGGAGAATAGCTGAAATTAAAACGTCTATGTCAACTACTGACCAGCCGCGAAGAGTCTTCATTACTTCGATTGGGTGGCACACAAACGGCACGATGCCGTCTTTTCTAAATTGTCCTTTATGTTCTTGTCCCGCTAATTCAATAGCCCGTTCCAACTTCGTCATTTAGTTAAATTCCTTGTCAATCTTCGGAGTGCGTTGTTGACCTCGCTGTTGAAGTCAGAATCCACAACCTGATGGTTGGGAACCAACCTCTGCAATAGGTTAGCTAATGAAGCTCCCTTTTTCCATTTAATTTTTAAAGGAAATAAGGGGTTCTTGGCCGTGTTCTTTTCCCAAGTATTCCAATCCTTTAATTTAGTGGAAGGTGCTTTTGGGCGTGCCGCATCACCATCATTCCAATACTGTGCTTCGCCCGTGAAAGCAGAGGCATAAAACTTTCTTATGGACTCAGACACAAATTCAGTGGGCGTTATTTTACCATCTATCCCACTTTGACCTAAACACATTACATTGTTTCGATATAAATTGGGGAAAAATGGTGGATGAACTATATCATTTAAACTTTGAAGCGGAGCATTGCGAAAAGAACATGCAACATTAGTCCCTCGCGCCCACACTTGATCGTCTGCAACTTTGCCTCTCGCCCGTGCGCCTCTTCTCCTACCATCGCCATTATTATATCGTGCCGAAAAAACAGTAAAAACCGTATATGGCAAAGCTATACGATAACGTCCACCGCCTCTTCGACGACGGTAGCCATAATCATCACCTCGATTTACCAGCACGGTTCGCACTTGAGGCGCAAACTCGACAACATAGAGGGCAATCTGATCTGTGGCTAAAGCGTAGCGGCAATTGGGTGGTAAAACTAATTTCTTACCATCTTGCATGGATTGCGAAACGCCACGCAATGAATTGGCAACAGAATCTTTAAAAAGCCCAACTTGTTCACTTATCCCTTCAAATTGTTCTTTTACTGCGTGCTGTGACATTCGGCGGGCAACGTCTTGTGCCACGCTTTCCATCATAGCCATCGTCACTCGTTGGCCTTCGTCTCGATGTTTTTTTAGTGCGCGGGCATATTCCTTTTCAAAAACACTTGTCTTAGTCTTAGTCTTTGTTCTCGCCATTATCGGGTGCCTTTTTAAAAAATCCCTTGAATTTATCAACTATACCGGGACTCTCTACTTTCGGCTCTTCCTTCGGCTCTGGCTCTACTACTGGCTCTTCTTCATCATCGCCCGTAAATAAGCCCTTAACACCATCAATTGCCATCTTTTTAAGGGACGTAGGGGCTTCGCGGGTGACTTTAATATCATCCTCGGTCCCTAGTGTAGCATCTGCTCCTAAAGAGACAACAGCTAAATTCTTTCTATCCTTGGAATAAGTGACGGCCACCTGATTTCCCCAAGCATCTTTGGGGGTGGTTTTATTTGTAACCACGAATTCGCCATCTGCACCCTCACTGATTTTGTCAGCGAACGCATTGCACGTCTTCGTGGTATCGTCAATTGCTGCTTGGCGGGCAATTCGAGCGGCTTCTAGCTTTGCGGACCACTGTTTAATAAATGACCCCACAATGACTATGCCTAGAAATATGAAAATAAACGCGCTAATCCAGCCAAAAATGACTCTAGTTCGACGCTCCATTGAAAAAACCCTCCACAAACTCGACGCCTATATGACAACCCATCACAAGGCATCCTAGTAAAAAGCCAATTACAAAAAGGAACAGGGAGAGGAAAAAGAAGGATAATAAAAACCCCCATACTCTCTGCGAG
>CEPZ01088361.1_pt1 | contig 10814 bp, 4 predicted proteins | sample 530461 | NCBI WGS metagenome assembly CEPZ01 (sample SAMEA2620106, study PRJEB7988) | marine metagenome | isolation source: saline water (ENVO:00002010), including | reverse complement strand
AGAAACGGCTTTTAACGGAAGCATAATTTTAAATGTGCTGCCTTTTTGTAATTCACTCGTTACAGTAATTTCGCCCCGCATCAGATCAACTAACTGTTTTGAAATCGACAGCCCTAACCCTGTCCCACCATATTTTCTTGTCGTTGAACTATCTGCCTGCTCAAATCGATTAAATAAGCGGTTCATTTGCTCTTGGCTTAGCCCAATACCAGTGTCTGTGACCTCTATACATACATTGTCTTTATTAAGTGCAAACACATGCACTGTGATTGCTCCTTTAGAGGTAAACTTAATGGCATTAGACACCACATTCTCTAACACCTGTTTAATACGAGTGCTATCACCTTCTCTGTACTGCCAAAAATCAGCCTCAAAGTCACATGTTAGTGTTAATTCTTTTGATTTAGCCGCTCGAGCTTGGTTTCTGAGTACTTGATTAACTAGCACTTTGACAGAAAAAGGCGCTGTTTCAATTGCAACTTTACCGGCTTCTAATTTTGAGAAATCTAAAATGTCATTCAAAATCGCCAACAGTGAACGACTTGAGCTAAGTGCATTACTAACTAATTCATTATGTTTTTCACTCAGCGCGGATTTTAATAACAGTTGCAAAGTACCAAGAATTCCATTCATAGGTGTGCGAATTTCATGGCTCATATTCGCCAAAAACTCACTCTTAACTTTATCTGCGTGTTTTAGCTCAACCACTAACTCTTCTAATCTAGCAGTTTGTTTATCTACTCGAACTCTCAGCTGCTCATTAAAGCCAGCTAAAATCATAGTAAATGACATGCCCAGAGCAGCAACAATTAAACCTATAGTGAGTGTTAACCAACTTAACCAGTCTTTATTGTTATTTTCAAAAACTTCGGTGCTTTCAAAACTTAATTTCCAACTACGGCCAAACCAATCCAATTGATATTCTGTTGTAAAGTGTAAATCATGCTCATTGTGCGCAGTTTCAGGTGTATAGCTATACCAAGTATCCTGTTTAGATAAGTCACTTAAGGTATAACTAAAGCTATGCTTGTATCGACTGGTCGATAAAATGCGCTCAACAATCACGTCTATTTCAAGAACGACTTCGCTTAGCCCCAATAATTTGTTTGGATCGTTTTTATCGTAAACAGGAAAATAAACGACATTACCCGTCGCTTTGTTAGTTTGCTGCGCCAAAACTAAAGGGGCTGTGGCAATAGGAATATGCTGCTTTATCGCTTTTGCCGCAGCGACTCCTGCAATAGGATGACTATAAACATCTAGTCCAACTGCAGGGGCATTAACGTTATAAGGGGCAATAAAACTAATGGGTAAGAGCGTGTCGCCAATGTCATTGCTACCCGGTGCCTGTTTGATTTTTGCATCTGATATGCCCGCCATTTGCAATTTCTTTTTCCAAGCCGCAACTTCATTTGCTGGCACATATTCTACCCAACCCAAGGCTCTGTATAACTCGAAGTTGTCGCTTAAGAAGTCACTATAATGTTCAAACTCATTGATTTTCATAGCATGACCGGTTTGCATCAGCACACCTAAAGCTTTTAAATCATTTTCTACTGAGTTCTTCAATAGCTGCATAGAGACGAGTTTTTGTTCAGTGATATTGGCAAAACGGCTATATAAATTGTCGAAGTATACGGTTCTCGAATAATTAAAAGTCCAACAAACGGTAATAAAGAGTAAGAAGGCCGAGGCTAAGATCCACCTTTTATGACTCACTTCGCTATAGCGCTTGCTTTTAAATAAAAAAGTACAAATCGGTAAAAAGAATAGTACCCCAACAGTATCACCTACCCACCAGGTAAACCACACGAACAATAAACTGTCTGAGTGAATGAATCCTTGTTGTAATAAACTCCAAGCCCCTAGGGAAGAGGACACGATACTCGCGATTGGACCAGCTAGCAGCAATACTTTGATTAAGGTTTCGGCATGTTGAAAATTTAAAGGAAAACGACAAAAGCGCTTTATCAAAGAGTAAGCAAAAATGCATTGCAACACAGCCCCAGCGCTGCGCAACGCATTCCAAAACAAATTAGATATTTCAAAAGGTGAGCTAAAGAAGCCAGAATTATAAGTATTTACAAGCAAAGTACCAATAAACAACGGCAATAGTGAAAAACGCCCAAATGCTAACAGGCAAGCGATCGACCAACCAGCCGCAGGCCAAATCGCACTCGCAAAGCCAGGTTCAATATTAAACAGCGTGCCAAACAAGCCTAACAGAAAACAACTCAAGGCAATGCCTATAAAAAATACCCCTTTGGTTGTTAACGATGAGGTTTCTACGCCTTCGGCTTTTAGCATAAACATAAATACATAATTTCAGACATTATAAAAACATAGCATAACTTATCAGACAAAGCGGTGTTTTACATCAAAGTGTAAAAACACAAATTGTATACAATATTTATTTCCGCTATTATCTGGCTTCTATTTTACTAAACAGAATCCCGTCATGCGTATCACACTCATTATTCTTTGTTTGTTGGCCACACTTATGGGCTGTCAGTCAAAAACCATACACACTGTAGAGGACACTCCAATGACCCTAGATAATTTAGCAGAACAATATGTCAAATTAACGCTAGCCGTTGGTGAACATCACCCTTACTACATCGATGCTTATTATGGCCCCAATGAATGGCGTACAGGCGAGAAACGTCCATTAACAGAGTTAAAAACTGATATCACAGCATTACTTGAACAACTTAATCATATTCAAAGCTCACCAGAGTTGGCACAACGTAAAGCATTTTTACAAGTTCAAACTAAATCTATGCTTACTTTTATTCAGCTTATTAATAAAGAGCATATTAGCTTTGATGATGAGTCGCTTCGTTTATACGATGCCGTTTCTCCAAATATTACAGAAGTCGAATTAGATAAAGCACTTGTTCAATTAGACACAATGCTACCGGGCTCAGGATCAGTCAGTGAGCGCATGAATCAGTTTATTGAGCAGTTTGTGATCCCTACCGACAAACTTGATAGCGTATTTAAAGCCGCAGTGGCTGAATCTCGTAAAAGAACCAAACAATATATTGAGCTTGAAGATCAAGAAAGTTTCACTATTGAGTATGTACAAGATAAGGTGTGGAGTGGCTATAACTGGTATAAAGGCGATAGTTTTAGCCTCATTCAAGTAAACACTGATTTCCCTATTTACATTGCGCGTGCTGTTGACCTAGCCAGTCACGAAGGCTACCCGGGGCACCATGTATTTAACTCTCTGATGGAAAAACATTTAGTTAATGGCAAAGGGTGGATTGAATACTCGGTTTACCCGCTGTTCTCGCCAATGTCACTGTTAGCCGAAGGCAGTGCCAATTATGGTGTAGATGTCGTATTCCCTCATGCCGAACGCATTCAATTTGAAAAAGAGGTGTTATTTCCACTGGCTGGATTAGACGCCAGTAAAGTCGAAATTTACTATCAAGTACAAGAAGTTAAACAACAATTGTCGTATGCAGATAACATGGTTGCAAAGCGTTATTTAGATGGCGAGATTAATGACCAAGAAGCCGTAGAGCTGTTGGTAAAATACACCTTAGTCACCGAGAAAAAAGCACAGCAGCGACTGGGCTTTATCAAGGCAAATCGCGCGTATGTGATCAATTACAACCTTGGTCAAGACATCGTTAAAGACTATATTGAAAAACAAGCAAAAGCTGGCACTCACGCTGAGATATGGGCACTGTTTAGCGAACTGCTCGCCAACCCTAAAACGGCCAGTATGATGCAATAAAAGTAATTAAATCTTATTGTAGAAGCTGCCATTGGCAGCTTTTTTATTGCTCTTAATTCCACTTTTATCTCTCGTACTCCTTTAAAAAACTAGTATTCAAAGCACGCCAATCCAGTTGCTCTTAAAATGCAGCTTTACAAAATAGTACAAGTGAACTATTTTAAAAAATAACACTTGTACTATTTTTGGTTTTCCTATGAAATTTAACTATTTTCACAACAAACAAAGTCGCTTTGGTATGCATAGTTTCACGCGCGCACTCTCTGGAGGACTAACAAGTCTGTCACCTAAAGTAAGTCTTTCTCTGGGTAAAAAACTATTATTAAACCCATTTGGTAAACGCAGTTATGCCTTTAAAGCATTACAGCCGTTAGAGGTTCACAATATCAACACTTCACTTGGCGATGCTCATGTTGCAGTATTTGGTGAGGGTCGTGAATTGGTCATTGTCAGTCATGGCTGGGCCGATAATAGCTCAGGGTTTGAAGCCATGATCGCTCACTTACTCACACAAGGGTTTAAAGTCGCAGCTGTAGATCATGTCGCACATGGAAAATCATCAGGAAAGCACACTCACTTGCTGAACTTTATCGAAACACTGAGCGAAACAGTTCAATACTTCGAGAAAAACAATCAACAAATACATGCCATTGTTGCCCATTCAATGGGCGCCGTAGCAACGCTTAATTTGCCAATGGATATACTCAAACATAAAAAGTTAGTACTAATCGCGACACCGATTAATTTCTTTGAATTGATGTTTGAAAAAGTCGATAAAGCAGGCATTTCAACTAAGCTACTTACTCATGTACTCGAAAGCATAGGTAAGCAATTTGGCAGAGACTGGCAAAGTCTATGCCTCAGTCAACACACAGAGAAACTGTCAGACAATATTTATTTTGTACACGATGAGCACGATAAATATGCCTGCTATCAAAGTGTGTCTGAATATTTAGCTGCACAAAAACCCTCGCTATTCACAACCCAAGGGCTTGGTCATAGAAAACTTTTAGGGGATACTAAAGTGATTGAACATATCAGCAAGGTGATCACTTCTTGAGTAGCAAAGGCGAACGCACCCGTAATGAAATCTTAAAGCAAAGCATTATTTACAGCAGCCAATTCGGTTTGGCTGATGTTACGATAGGCAGTGTTGCCAAATTATGCGGCTTATCTCGTACAGGCGTTATTTCACATTTTAAGAATAAAGAAGACATGCAGATCGCCATTTTGCAATATGGCGAAACGCTATTCATTGAAAGGGTGATCACGCCTGCACGATGTGAAGCACCTTTAGATCATCTACTTAAATTGCTCGATTGCTGGAGTACCTGGATCAACGATATGTTTAACGTTCCTAAAATGAGCTGCCCGTTTATTAAAGCCGTTGTTGAATTTCAAAACCGCCCTGACTCTCAAGTAAGAAGCTTTGTTATCGCCCAGCAAGAACGCCTGCTAGGCTACCTTACACACCGCATTGAACGCTGTATTGAACAGAAAAAGTTCTCATCAAATATTCCGAGCCATGTCATTGCTTATGAGCTTTATAGTTTATATTTAGGCCATGCCATCACCAAGTATACGCTTTCTGAGCGCGCAGCCGGGGGGCTATTTAAGCAAAGTGTGTTAAGGCTGATAGAACAATACCGAGCGTAAATTCACGTAATAGCAATCCTCAGTAACACTTAATCATTTTGAGGATTGGTATAAGAAATTAAATTAATCTGCTTATCAGAATAATTTACAACACCTAAAGCAGGTTTTCCGTGATAGTTTATACTCTAATTTTCTCAGCTTATTTTCTATGTTTAGGAAAGATAAGCTCTTATTAGACAAACAACAATAATCACAAGGGCGTGCTTAATATGTTGAGTACAGAGTCATTCATAGCGACTTTTTCTAGACGCTACAAAATCGCACTGCTCGTTATCGCACTGGCAATGACTACCTCATTTTTCATACTCAACACACAACAGGCTAAGCAAGAAGCTTATGCCAACATTATTAATATCGCCGGCGAGCAGCGAATGCTATCGCAGCGTACTGCGCTACTGGTACATCGAATTCAGCCCATCATCTCCCCTTCAGAAAAACAACATTTCGAGCTTTCACTGGTTACAGAGAAGCTATTAAAGAACCAAGCTTTTATAAAGAACAAGGTTTCAGCTACGAATAGTGAATTTAAGCAACGGCTCGAACAACACTTCGAAAGTACATCATTGCAAGCACGAGTTGAGCAATATACAAAATTAGCTTTAGGTGTGTTGTATGCCCCTACTCAAGAAAACTTAGCCAACTTTACTCAATTTAATAACGACTTATTATTAACCGACCTCCACCATACCGTGGTGCTCTTTGAACAAGCTGCTTTGGCACAAAACACGACCTTTCAAAGAGTTAATCTGGCCCTGTGGGTCATTTCGTTATTGCTCATTGTCTTTCTCATTTTCGCTATATTCAGACCCACTCAAGCTTGGCTTTCTAACACTTATAAAAGTTTATTGTTAGAAAAGAAGCGGGTTAAAGACGTGCAGTTTGCTATCAATCAACATGCCGTTGTTATGCGCGTTGATAAGCACACCAATCTACTTTTTTATAATGACAAATTTACTCAGCAGTATGGTTTCGAAAAGAAAGAGCTCCTTGGAAAAAGTGTAAAAGCTTTACACAGTGGTATCCACAATCAAGCATTTTACGACACCGTAACTAACGCCATAAAAAATCGCGAAGTGTGGCAGGGCGAAATTTGCAATAAAGCCAAAGATGGCCGCCTTTATTGGTTCGACACCAGTATTGTGCCTATCAAGCACATTGAAAATGAAGTTGATAGCTCTATCATCATTCAACACGACATCACTGAAAAGAAACGTACGCTAGAAGCGCTCACTCACATTCATCAAATCACCAGTGATTCGGCACAATCTCTCGACGAAAAAATAGAGCGTTTGTTAGTGTTAGGCAGAGATATTTTTAATTTGCCTCTAGCCATTATCAGCAACATAGACGAAGCAAATAATACTTATTTAGTTAAATATGCCTCAACCCCTAATGGGGCAATTAGCCCCGGCGCGGTATTCGAGTATCAACACTCTTATTGCCTTCATACCCTTAATGCAAATCACGCTATTGCCTATCATCATGCAGGGCAGAGCGATATTGCCACACACCCTTGTTATGAAAATTTTGCACTAGAGAGTTATATTGGCTGCCCGCTAGTAGTGTCAGGCAAGCGCATAGGGACGCTTAATTTCTCGAGTCCTGAAGTCACCCCGCACGCCTTTACCCAAACTGATCTCGAAATTGTGCAATTACTGGCCCATTGGATCAGCCACGAGTTTATGCGCGAAGAACAAGAAAACAAATTGCTTTCACAGCAACAGCTCATGACACAAATGAGTGAGCAGGCCAATATAGGGGCTTGGGAAGTCGATTTAGTTGCAGAAAAAGTATATTGGTCAGACATGACCAAACAAATACATGAGGTAGAAGCTGATTTTGAGCCACAGCTTAGTACAGCCATCAATTTTTATAAGCCTGGGTTCAGTCAAGAGCGTATTTCAGAACTAGTTGCTCAGTCTATGCAAACCGGCGAGCCCTACCAAGAAGAACTGCAAATTATCACAGCCAAGGGCAATGAAGTCTGGGTTGAGGCCAAAGGGCAAACGGAGTTTCGAGACGGCCAGTGTATTCGCATGTTCGGCTCATTCCAAGATATTACCGAACGCGTCGAAGCGCAAAACAAACTGAAGTTCAGTAATCAAAGGCTCGAGTTTGTTTTAGATTCTACCGGCGTCGGCATTTGGGATTGGGAAATTGATTCGGGTAAAACCACCTATAACGAGCGCTGGGCAAATATTTTGGGGTACAAACTCAGCGAATTGGAACCTACTGACACGTTAACTTGGGTCAACCTAGTACACCCTGAGGATTTTAAATACTCAGAGCATGCACTGCGAGAACATTGGAACCGAGAGAATGAGCTATATCTGTGTGAAATTCGCATGAAACACAAACTCGGTCACTGGGTCTGGATATTAGATACTGGTCGTGTGGTGGAATGGCACATTGATGGCTCGCCAAAACGCATGATAGGCACCCATTTAGATATCAGTGCCTCTAAGCAAGCCGAGCAAGATATCCAAGATAAAAACGAGCGTATGGCACTGGCCGCCGACTCTGCTGGTATTGGTATCTGGGACTATAACCTGGTCGATAACACCCTCACTTGGGACAGTTGGATGTTTAAACTCTATGGCGTAGCCGAGTCCGACTTTTCCGGTGCCTATGACGCTTGGGAAAGTGGTTTACATCCTGACGATAAAGTCGCAACAGAAGCGTTATTACAACGCGCCATCGAATATGATGAGAAGTTTGACACCCAATTTAGGATCATCTTACCAAATCGACAAGTTCGTCATATTAAAGCCTCAGCCATCAATAAAGTGAATGCTGAAGGCCAAGTAACCAACATGATAGGCGTGAATTATGACGTAACTGAGCGCGTAGAGTATGAGCATGTGTTGCAACAAGCGAAAACAGCCGCCGAAACAGCAGTCATAGCCAAAAATGAGTTCTTGGCCAGTATGAGCCATGAGATCAGAACCCCCATGAACGGGGTCATTGGGATGCTTGATTTACTTAAAAGTAGTCAGCTGTCAGATGAACAACATCATCGCGTTGCAATTGCGCAAAGCAGTGCAAATTCTCTATTAACTCTGATCAATGACATTCTCGACTTCTCTAAGATTGATGCCGACAAACTCGAGCTAGAAAACATTCCATTCAATCTAACCACTATGCTAGGAGACTTGTGTGAATCCTTTGCCATGACGATTGAATCCAAAGGTTTAGAGTTAATACTTGATACCACTGAACTTCCAAACAAACTCATCGTGAGTGATCCTGGTCGGATCCGCCAAGTGCTGACTAACCTGATTGGTAATGCCATTAAGTTTACTCATCAAGGTGAGATACTCGTTTCTGCGCACCTTCAAGGTGAGCGATTAGACACGCAAGAGCTGATATTAAAAGTCAAAGATACCGGCATTGGTATTGCGCAAGACAAACAAGCGCATGTCTTCGAAACTTTCAGCCAAGCTGACTCTTCAACCACCCGAAACTATGGTGGAACAGGACTTGGCTTAGCCATTGTGAAAAAGCTATGTAATCGAATGGATGGCTCAATCTCTTTGCAAAGCAAGCTTGGAGAAGGCAGCGAGTTTACTTGTGTATTAAGAGTCTCTAGCTGCGAGAAAAATGATACGACAGTGCCTGATGTCGATATTTCTTCACTACATATCTTAGTTGTTGATGATAACGAGACCAATCGAGAAATTCTCGATAAACAACTCTCGCAATGGGGCGCTCAAGTGACCACCTGTAAAAGCGGTGAGGATGCCATTGGGCTGTGTACACCTGTGCCCAATACTAAACACAGCAGGTTTGATATTGCTATTTTAGATATGCAAATGCCTAGAATGAATGGGGTTCAGTTGGCTGAGAAACTGCAAAAACTCGAAAACTGTCAGCAAATGCAATTGATAATGATGACGTCTATGCAAACTCGAGGTGATGCACAATATTTCGCAAAATTAGGGTTTAAGGGGTATTTTCCTAAACCGACAACTCATCAAGATTTAATTAGTGCCCTGAAAATTATTTCAGATAAAGGCACCTCATTAGAAAAAGCTAAACCCCTAGTCACACATCATTATATTAATGAGCTACAACACGCCAAAGAAACTCACCAAACTCGAGAGCATGAATGGTTAGCAGCGCTTAAGATACTCTTGGTTGAAGATAACCCTGTGAATCAAATTGTCGCCAAAGGCGTGCTGAAAAACTTAGGACTAGAATGCGACTGTGCTGAAAACGGCCAACAGGCTTTAACGCAACTTAAATCACAAGCAACGCCCTATGATGTCATCTTGATGGATGTACAAATGCCCGAAATGGATGGCTTCCAAGCTACACGTCTCATCCGACAGGGTGAAGCGGGTTTACACCATCAATCTACCTATATCATTGCCATGACAGCCAATGCGATGAAAGGTGATAAAGAAAAGTGCTTAGATGCGGGAATGAATGAATATATTGCCAAGCCAATCAACTTAAATGCGTTGAAAACAGCCCTGCTTAGCACAAATACAAGGTCATCAATGGGCTCAAGTCTCAAATAAAAACGCCCACTCATGGTGGGCGCTTGGTCGTTCTTTACTTCGAGGCTTATCTATTAACGAATTGACTGTACGATAAAGTCCAGTACATCATCGCCAGATGGTCGATAGCTCAAATCAAATAAAGGCGTCGGTTTATTTACCAAGCCGCGCTCTACCACTTCATTGGTAATCGCAAAATCAAGTAACCCTGTTTTGCCCACCAGCAAGTTATCGAGCGACTGCGTTTTTGCCAGTTCAACGATATCTCTAAAGCCACTGAGATAGAGATAATCTTTGGTGAACCCACCGCCTCGATAAACACGGGTTGTTAAAGTAAAAGCAAACTCTCTGTCTAACTCAAACTCACTCACTAAAGTGTGGAAGGTTTTCACAAAGTCGCGATGCTTGAGCATATAGTTCACGGCGATAACACGCAGTGCCAAAGTTTGCAGGCGCGATAGTGTTAAACTCCCCGAACAATACTCACTGTAGATTGCTAAACCTTCTTGAGTATGAGTATTACCTGACAAACCTAACCCAAACACCTTCAGCGGTTGCTTTTTAGCATTCAGCGTCGTCACCATATGAATGCCTAACTCATGAAAAGCAAAAGCATGAATTTCTTTTTCGGTAAAACTGGCGTCTCGGTTAACCAATAACAACGCTTTATCGTTATTGACCATGGCCTTAGCAACTATTTTTGCCGACTTTTCGATGCGACAGTTTAAGCCCCACTCTTGCGCCTGGGCTTTAAAGCAAGCGATTGCCTCATCCGCATTCAGCACTTTTTCACTTTCATCAGTTTGTGGCTTTAAGTGCAGTAAGAATCGTGCATTCGCAATGTCTTCTTCACTCGGCTCGCCATAGTATTTTAATGAGTTATACATAAACTCATCGGTACCTATGGT
>CEPZ01084984.1_pt1 | contig 10818 bp, 15 predicted proteins | sample 530461 | NCBI WGS metagenome assembly CEPZ01 (sample SAMEA2620106, study PRJEB7988) | marine metagenome | isolation source: saline water (ENVO:00002010), including | reverse complement strand
TTGGAGTTTCTCCTATTGGGGAATTTATAGAGATATCTTGGACTTTTGGATCTTTTAATAAAATTTCAATTTGTCCAAAGCCTATTGTATAACGAACTAAGATTTTTGCAAGATCTTCAGATTCTTTGTAAGATAATTCTACATTTCTAGATTCAGCAAGTTCTTGGATTAGATCTCTGCCTATATTGAAAAAATTTGATCTTACTTTTCCTGGATCTGCAAATTCTTCTTTGCTTGGAGTGTGTTCTACCATAGCTTGTCTTGCTATATCTAGAATTTCATATTTGTCTTCATCTATTTTAAATTCTGGAGGACTTAAATGGTAGAGATATTTTATATTTCCTGGAGTTTTGAAAATATTAACTTCAGTTTCTTTGTCTAGAGAATATGCATCCATTTCTTCTCCATCTAGAGGAGGTGAGGCCATTAATCTTGTGAACATAAAATCTGGAGTAATTAAAGGACGAAAGACATTTTTATATATTGATCTTGAACCAATTATGTGTCCAGATAAACTATCTTTTACTAATTTGATTATTGTTGTGTCATCTAATAAATTGTATAAATATTCTAGGATTTGTAAGTATTTTGTTCTTAGATCCACTTCTTCAGGATTTTTGCTTTTCTTAGTTGCTATTCTTTCTTCTCTAATCAATCTTTTTACTTCTACATAAGCGCCAATTGGATCAGATCTTAATAAATTAATAATTATATTTTGTAAATTATTTTTCCAAGAGTTTAAGTAAAGATCTAAACCAGGGATTCCGTTTAGTAAAGATAAAGTTACTACTTTCTTTTGCCTTATTAAAAATTTGTAAATATTTGAAATTTCTAATATTATTTGAGTTTGTTTATAATCATAAATGTAATTTCTTCTTGCTTGGAAAATTATTCTGTGTACTTCAGGATTTTCAACTAGAGCGTCAATGACTAAAGCCATGGTTGAGTGAGAATTTTCTATACTTGGGGCTTGAGTAGAGGAAGTAAAATTTATTTTTAGAATACTTTCATCTCCTTCTCTTGTAACTGTGAAGATGTCTTTTTTAGTTTCTTCCCTCTTTTCTTTTTCTTTCATAAGAATTTAGAGTAAAGTTAATATAAAAATGTTTTTAATTTTATTATTTTATTTAGTTGCAAATTTAATTGTTGATTCTGCTAAAATTTCAACTGTATCAAAGATTTCAGTATTTACATCTTTTTGACTTAGTAGAATAGGAATATCTGTGCAACCTAGAATTATTGCTTGTGCTCCATTACTTTTTAATTTTTGGATAACTTCTTTTAAAATTTTTTTATCTTTTTCTAATTTTTTCCCAGCTAAAATATTCATAATTACTTTTGTTACTTTAGTTTGATTTTCTGGAGAAATTATTTCTATTCCTAATTTTTCAAAATCTTTATTATAAATTTTATTTTTAATAGTTGTTGTAGTTGCTAGCAATCCAACTTTTTTATATTTTCTTGACTTTACTTTTTTGGCTGTTTCTTCTGTTATACTAAGAAATGGAATTGAAATTTTTTCTTTTAGATGTTCATAAAAATAGTGAGCAGTGTTGCATGGCATTACGATAAAATTTACGCCTATAGATTCCAATTTTTTCGTTCCCTTTGTTAAAATATTTGAAGTTTCTTTAGGTGATTTTAGATTATTAACTACATCAGGAATAGGAAGGTTATAGATAAATATTTCTGGATAATCTTCATCATATTTTGCTTTGTATTGTTTCTGACATTGGATTATTAACTCATGATAAAAAATTGCTGTTGATTCTGGTCCCATACCACCTAATACGCCAATAATTTTCTTTTTCATATATTTGATTCCAATAATTAATTTAAAAATGTTTTTAAAATAGAAATTAATCTTTTTCTTGATAGGGTGTGATTGTTAATTTTTTCTTTTCTGGATCATAACTGATTTTTCCCATAATTTTTCCAGTATATTCTGGCAATTGAGTTTGAGTAGGTTGAGAATTCATTGTTCTTTGTTCTAATGTTTCTGGATTGAAATCATTACAATAAGCTTGTTCATGACTTAAACCAAGGTAAAACTGTGCATTCCATGAATCATGAAGTTGTTTTCTTGTTGGCATGAATTTTTTATGGTTAATTAAGATATAAATCTTTTGTTTTTAAAATAGAAAATATTTATATATAAAGAATGTTTAATTTTTTATAATTAATAAAAGAGGTAATATGGAATTTCAAATTGATCCTGCAGAAAAATTAAGAATTTTAGAGTCTAGATATTCTTTGATGAGAGATAGAATGCTAGTTATTAATCAGAATATGATTGATCAATATAAAAAAATTAATATGGAAATGAAATTGGTTAATGATGATGTTAAAGATATGAAAAATGATTTGAATGAATTAAAAGAGATGAATAAACATATAATTTCTGAGTTGCAAACGTTTGCTAGAAAAGAAAACTTTAAAGTACTTGAAAAATATATAAATTTGTGGAACCCTTTGAATTTTGTTACAGAGGATGAAGTTGTTAAATTAATAGAAGAAAGAGGTGTTAAAAATTCCAGAACAAAAAGGAAGAAAAAGTAATATTGATGAAAATATTGAAGCTTCTTATAAAGAAATAGCAGATACTGTTAATCAAGCTAAATTACCTAAAAAACAAAGTGATGATAATATCTTATCTGAATTGGATCAGTTTTCTGGACCTGGAAAACCTAAAAAACAACCTAAAGTAAAAGAACCAATTGTTAAAGAGGAAAATGTTGAGCAACCTATGGATGAATTAATAAGTGATGCGCCTTCTCCAATGGAAGAGGGAATGAATTCTTTTCAACAAGCACCAGCTCAAGGATCAATGAGTTCTGATATTCAAGAAGTTGCAGAATCTATTGTAGATGAGAAGTGGCAAGAATTAACTGCTAAGTTAGGGGATTTTAATATGTGGAAAGATAGAGTTGAAAATGAGATAACTGCTGTAAAGCAAGAGGTTATAAGAACACAATCTAATTTTGCAAATTTACAAAGGGCTGTTTTTGGTAAGGTTTCTGAGTATAATGAAAACATTTCTGGATTAAATACTGAAATGAAAGCATTAGAGAAAGTCTTTGAGAAAATAATGCAGCCTTTAACTAGTAATGTTAAGGAGTTAGGAAAAATTACTCAAAAACTCAAAGGAAAATCTAAGAAATGAAATTTTTATTTGGTATTTTTTTGTTGTTTAGTGTATTTGTAATAATTGGTTGTGGTTCTAATGAAATTCAGGCGACAACTACAACTGTACATGAGAATGATCATGGACATGATGAAGATGATGATCATACTACGGAAACTATTGTTGAAGATACAAGAAATATTATTGAGTTTTCTGATGGAAAATATAAACCTTCAACATTAACGATAAAAAAAGGAGAAACAGTTATTTTTCTTAATAACGATATAAGTAGTACTTGGCCTGCTTCTAATATTCACCCAACACATGGACAGTACCCTGAAGAAGGTGGATGTATTGGAAGTAATTTCGATGCTTGTAAACCTTTGAAGACTGGTGAAAATTATTCTTTTACATTTACTGAAGTAGGATCTTGGAAATTTCATGATCATGTTAAACCAAGCGCTAAAGGATCAATTATTGTAGAAGAATGGTTTTGATAGATACTGATTTTGGTGTGAAGTTAGTTTTTATTTTAGGAATTACTAATATAATTGCTTTATTTTTAGTTTTGTTATCTTGTAGATGTATGGGTTCTGTTAAAATTATAAATTATTTTTGGAAATATGAATGGTTTAAGAAATTTTATAGTTTGCATTGTTATTATTGGTGGTTATTTGTAATATCTGTTTTATTGCATGCTGTTTTTGCTTTTATTGTGTTTGGAAATCCTTTTTAGCGGGCAAGCAGGGATTTGAACCCTGGTTATAGCCTCCGCAAGGCTATGTACTATCCAAGCTATACTACTCGCCCTTATCTAACTGAATCATACTCTTTTTTTGTGGGTTTTATGGTTTCTTTTATCCAGAAAAATGCAGTTTTAAATATACCTCTAGATTCAAATCTTCTCATTGAATTTATTATGTATGTGTTTGCTATTGAAAACTTACCATAATGTTTAGCTCTTCTAACAAAATCTTTATCTTCTTTTTTTGTAAGATTTTCATTGAAACCATTTGTTTTTTTGAAGACATCTTTAGTGCAGTAAATTATTCCTGAAGTCCATGGTAACCATAATAGTAAATTTTTAAATGACATTGCTATTTTGTATTTTAATTTTTGAGAATCTGGTTTTACTTTGCAAGTTCCTATTACACTATTTTTTAGAGAAAGTTCAATTTCTTTTAATGTATTTTGTGTTAATAAAGTATCTGCATCTAAGAATATTATTATAGATCCTTTAGAAGATATTGCCCCTATATTTCTTGCTTTAGAAACCTGTTTTTCTTTTTGTAAAATTATTTCGGAATATTTTGAAGCTATTTTTTCTGTGTTATCTGTGCAACCATTGCAGACTGTTATAATTTCTATATTATCTCTTTTAGGTATTGATTTTAAAGTATTTTCTATGTATTTTTCTTCATTATAAGCTGGAATTATTATTGAAAATTTCATATGCCTTAGAAAAAGATTTATAAACTTACTTAAAAAGGTTTTTTATATGGCAGAAAAAGCTCAAGTATGTAATTCATGTAAGAAATCAATTTTAGATAGTGGATCGATATTTAAATGTCCAGAATGTGGAAAATCTGAAATTGTTAGATGTCGACATTGTAGAGAAATTGCTGCTAGATATACATGTAGTAAATGTTCATTTCAAGGACCTAATTAAAAATGGCTGAAGTAATTATAACATTTAAAGTAATGCCGGATTCTCCTGAAACAGATATGGAAGAATTGGAAAAAACAGTTAAGGAAAAAATTTCTAAATTTGCTGGTAAAGCTGAATTTAAGAGTAATTTAGAGGAAATAGCTTTTGGTTTAAAGGCATTTAATATTACATTTGTTATGGATGAAAATAAAGGTAGTACAGACAGTTTAGAGAGTGATATAACTAATCTAGAAAATGTGAATTCTGTTGAAGTTACTGATATTAGAAGAGCTTTAGGGTAAGTTCTTAAATAGAAAGTTTTATATATATGTATATTCATATGTATAGTATGGCAAAAACAATTATGATATCAAATGAAATGTATGATGAATTGAAGTTATTAAAAAGAGATATGAGTTTTACTGAGCTTTTTAAAAATCTTTTGAATGATGATCTAAAAAAAGGATCAGGATTAAGAGAATGTCTTGGTATTCTTAAGAAAGATGAAGAATGGAAAAAAATTGAAAAAGATCTTAAAAGAGGTTGGAAATCTTGGACAAAAAAATATGCCTAGATACTGATACTGTTATTGGAATTCTTAATAATGAAGAGAGAGCTGTAAGCATAATAAATTTTATTGAAGAATTTGAGATATTTATATCTGTTATAACATTATTTGAGTTATTATTAAGAGAAACAGATTTAGAAGAAATAGAAATATTTAGACGAAAAGTTAATGTTTTAGATTTTGACGAAGAATCTTCTAGAAAATCTAGTGATATTCATAAAGAATTAAAGAGAAAAGGAAAAATTATAGAGTTTAGAGATGTTTTTATAGCCGCAATATGCATTGTTAATAACTGCGAATTAGTTACTTTTAACAAAAAACATTTTGAAAACATTAAAGAATTAAAATTAGTTTAATTGTTGTTACTTCTTAGTTATAAATAATAGAAAGATTTATAAAGGATAAATGTTTAAAAATAGTAATAAAAATGGAAGAAAATAAAAGCCCTTTATCAGAGGAACAAATAAAAGAATTAAATGAAATAGCTAGTTTACCTCAAGATAAACAGAAGGAAAGATTAGAACCTTTTTTAAAATCACTAAACCCTGAGCAAGTTGAATTTTTAAAGAAACAGCAAGGACAAGGACAAGAATGTTTATTTTGTGCAATTAGAGATAAAAAAATAGAATCAAAAGTTGTTTATGAAGACAATAATATTTTAGCGGTGCTAGATGTTAGTCCTGCAAATAAAGGACATGTTTTAGTGATGCCAAAAGATCATATTGCATTTTCTACAGAAATGGAAGATGTTGGTCATTTGTTCAATGTTGCTAATCAAGTGTCTAAAAAAATATATGAAGTATTTCAAACAGGAAGTAATATTTTTGTTGCTAACGGACCTGAAGCTGGTCAAAGATTAAATCATGTTGTTGTACATGTTATTCCGAGATTTAGCGAAGACGGTATAAACTTTCAATGGGAAGGAAAAAAAATAGAAGATAAAGAAATGGATGAAATTTTTGGTAAAATGAAAATGGAATCTATTGGTAAAAAGGAAGAAGTTAAAAAAGAAGTTACACCTGAAGAAAAAGAAGTTCAAGAAAGTGAGCTAAAGAAAAGATATGATTCTTGGTATAATAGAGCGCCTATCTAAAGGAAAAATAATAATATATTTCCGTAAATTAGTGTTACAATAAAAGCTAGTAAGAATGATGGTATGAATGGTATGCCTTCTTTTACTATAACATACTTTAAATTTAATTTTTTAATTTTTTGTATTTGTTCTATTGTAACTCCTAAAGATTTTTTTGAATAGATTGTTTTATCTTTAGATTTTATATCTTGATTAATCCAATCACCTTCTGTTAGTTTGTTTGTTTTTATTTTTTTAATCATACAGGATTTTTCTATTATTTTTATGTATGTAATTAAATAAGGAGAGATTAGTAAAATGAATGCTAGAAATAAGATTAATAACCTTTGTTTTGGTTCTTTTATTAAAAAAGATAATGCTAAAATTATTAATGCAGAAATTAAGTAATGTCTTGTGTTTTTACTTTTTACTTTTTTTAATTCTTCAATAAATGTTTTTCTGTTTTTAATGGCTAGAAACATGCTGTAAAAAATTCCATAAAAGGAACCTAATAATAAAATATTAATGAATAAACTTGCTAAAATTGGGATGTTTAAATTTGGAGTAAAGTAATTTAATAATGTTTTTGGATATTCTGAAAAAACTATACCTAGGGACATAAGAACTTTTGAATCTCCACCGCCCCATTGTTTAGTGTAATACATAAATAAAGCTATTGCGAAGAAAACTGTAAAACCGATAAGGCCATAAATAATTGGTGTAAAAGATCTTTCTATGATTGCTTGTAAAATTTTTATGAAAATTACTGTTGATAATAACGAATAAGATAGAAAATCAGGAATTTCTCTTTTTTTGAAATCTGTAATTGATGCTATAATTAAAGCTATTAATGTTATTATTATTAGAATTATGTCTAAATTCATATTTATTGATAATAATAGTGTTTTATAAATTTTGTTTTTGTTAGATTCTTATGATAAACGTAATTGGAGCAGGATATATTGGGAGTTATACTTCATATTTACTAGCTAAGAATGGATTTAAAGTTAATGTTTATGAAGAACATAAAGAAATAGGTAAACCTGTTAGAGATACTGGAATCGTTACAAGCACTTTGAATAATTTGATAAATGTTCAGAAAGATTTTATTCAAAATGAAGTTACTAAAGTTAAGATATTCTCTGGTAAAGAATTTTTAGAATTAGATGTTAAGAAAGAATATGTTTTAGATAGAGTTGAGTTTGATAAGTATTTGTTGCAATTAGCGATAGATAATGGTGCTAAATTATTTTTAGATCATAGATTAGTTGATTTTAACAAAGGTAAATTAAAATTTTCTAATGATAAAGTAATTGAAAATGAAAAATTAGTTGGTGCTGATGGTCCTGGTTCTTTTATTGCTAAGAAATCTGGATTAATTAAAAATAGAGAATATTTAATTGGAAAAGAAGCAAGAGTTAAGATGAAAATAGATGAAAATGCTTTTGAAGTTTATCCTAGTTTAGTTAATGATTTTTTTGGGTGGGTTGTTCCAGAGGGAAATGGAATTGTTAGGATTGGTATTGCTAGTAAAAATAATATTAAAGAACATTTTGATAAATTTTTGAAAATGAAGAATGTTAAAAAAGTACTAGAACATACTGGTGGATTGATTACTGTTTACAAGAAAAATTATAAATTTTTTAGAGATAATATTTACTTAGTTGGTGAGGCTGCTGGTTTGGTAAAGAATACAACTGGTGGAGGAATTTTAACTGGAATGATTTCTAGTCAAGAATTGTTAAAATCTTTTAAACAGGGAAAAGATTATAATAAATTAATTAAAAAAAGATTAAGGAAAGAATTGTTTTATCATGATTTGATTAGAAAGAGTTTAGATAAATTTTCTGAGAAGAATTATGAGGATTTAATGAAATTATTGAGTCAAGATAAAGTTACTAATTTAATGAAAACAATGAATAGAGATTTTCCAAGTACTTTTGGTTTTAAATTGTTATTAATGGAACCTAGATTATTGAAATTTGGTTTGAAATTGATATAAGAATAGAAATTTATATAAATGATGTATTCTTTTTAGATATATGGTATGGTGGAAACCTTGGGAAAAAAATAAAGCTTATAGTGAAGAGACACAAGCTTGGCAGGTAAATTTTACAAAAGATATTGAAAGAATTCTTGAAGAAATTGTTGTTTTACTTAACAAAGATTATGGGGTCTATCAATTTTCATTGCATCAAGGAGATGCAGGTATACCAAATCCAAAGAAAATGCGTGGCAATTCGGCTAAATGGACTGTTAAATCAAATAAAGAAAAATTCCATATTTATTGGTTTAGAATTTATACTGAACCTTATGTTTTTTATAATGATAAGGAAGAAAACTCTCAATGGATTGTTCAGTTTGACTCTAATTCTACAAAATTTAAAAATATAATAGTAAGTAGCGAAAAAAATTATACTAAAAAAGATATTGAAAATACAAAAAATGCTATACTTGCGATTGCATCTAAAGATCTTAAAAGTTTAGAAGATAGAAGATAATTTTTTTAACTACAATTAAATTTAAATAATTTCTTTTTGTTTAACTAATATGGATAGAGAAAAAATTGTTAATATTGTTATATTCTTGTTAATTTTTATATTTATACTTTCATATTTTAAACCTAGTTTAATATTTTCTGATACAACTTTGAACGGTGGAGATAGTGGAAGTCATAATTATTTATTGCAAATTATGCAAGAAAATTTAGCTAAAGGAAAAATAACAAGTTGGAGTGATGGTTGGTATGCTGGCTTTCCTTCATTTAGATTTTATTTTCCTTTTTTATATATTTTAGGAGCTTTACTAAGTTTAATGTTTAGTTTTAATGTTTCTTTTAAGATAATAACTATCTTAGGTAGTTTTTTGTTACCAATATGTGCATATTATTCTTTTAGATTAATGAGGTTTAAATTTCCTTATCCTATTTTGGCTAGTGTTTTTACTTTGCCTTTTTTGTTTTTAGAAAATAATTCTATGTATGGAGGAAATATCCCAAGTACGTTAGCTGGAGAATTTACATATAGTTTTTCTTTGGCTTTAGGTTTATTATTTATTGGTTTGTTTTATAATGGAATCAGAACTAAAAAACATTTTATTTATAGTGTTTTGTTATTATGTGCAATTGTTTTAAGTCATGTTATTCCTGTTATTGTTTTAACTTTTTCATGTTTATTATTTTTAACTTTATTTAGAAAAGAAGAATTTAGATATGGATTTTTAGTATTTGTTTTTGCATTTTTATTAATTGGTTTTTGGACAATACCATTTTTGTTTTATGCTGGTCTAACGACTTCGTTAAATTTTATTCCTGATACTAGTTTGAGTTTGTTAACGCCGGAAAATATTTTGTTTTTATTACCTATTGCAATATTAGGTTTAATAGCTGGAATAAGAAATAATGATAAGAGAATAATTTTATTTGGTATTTTTAGTTTTGTTTCAGTTTTATTATTTTTATTTATGTCAAAAGGACATGTTTGGAATGTTCGGTTTTTACCATTTTATTATTTAGGTGTGAGTATGCTTGCTGTTTATTTTATTGGTAATTTATATGAAAGGTTTAATTTTAAATTGAAATATTTGATTCCTATTTTATTATCGATATTAGTTCTTGGTTTAGTTAACGTGAATGTTGGTTTTGTTGATGATTGGATTAAGTGGAATTATTCTGGTTTTGAGGATAAAAAAGATTGGGATGTTTTTGATGAGATGAATCTATATTTAGATGATTTAGAAAAGGGAAGAGTTTTTCATGAATATTCTAAAAGTCATAATGATCATTTTGGAACACCAAGAGCGTTTGAGTTAATACCATTTTTTACAAATAAGGGAACAATGGAAGGTTTGTTAATAGAATCTGGTATAAACAGTATTTATCATTTTGTTTTACAAAGTGAAGTTTCTAAGGATAAAACGTGTCCAATTGCTGGGTTAAGATGTGGTGGAATTGATATAGAAAAGGGTTTTGAACATTTAGAGTTGTTTAATATAAAATATTTTGTTGTAACTTCTGATGAGATTAAAAGTTTAATTGGTAATGATAGTAGATTTACTTTGTTAAAGGAGATTGATTTTATTAAAATATATGAATTAAATAGGGAAAATAAATATGTTGATTATTTAGAGTTTGAACCTGTGGTAATGGGTAAGGAAAACTTTAGACAGAAATCTTTAGAATGGTTTAAGAGTAATGAAACTACTGAAATTATTTATTCTAATGATGATGTTTTATATTTTGAGAGAGTAGATAGTGTTAGAAAGATTAAAGAAAAAGAAATTGATTATAATAATTGTTTTATTGATGAAGAATATAATGTTGATAATATAAAATTGAAAACTAATTGTATTGGTAAGCCTTTGTTAGTTAAAGTTTCTTATTTTCCAAATTGGAAAGTTAATGGTGG
>CEPZ01087553.1_pt1 | contig 10835 bp, 8 predicted proteins | sample 530461 | NCBI WGS metagenome assembly CEPZ01 (sample SAMEA2620106, study PRJEB7988) | marine metagenome | isolation source: saline water (ENVO:00002010), including | reverse complement strand
ACCAACAAGGTTTTCTTGCCTCAAAATAGACCACTTAGTTAAGCGGACTGGTATAATCTGGAGCGTTAAAACTTGAATATAAAAAAACGCAGCAAACGCTGCGTTTTTTAGTTTTATTAGCAATCTAGTAGCGGTACTTGGCAACCGCCTCATGCAGTACTTTGGCTTGTTCAGAAACCTCTTCACTGCTTTGTGCATTACTCTTCGCATGCTCAGATGCAACTTGTGCAATATCGCGAATACGCACCACGTTTTTATTCACTTCAGACGCAACCTGATTCTGTTCATCAATAGCAGTCGCAATGTGCGTGCTCATTTCCATGATGGTCTGTACATCTGCCGTAATCGAGCTCAGTAATTCACCAGCTTTCTCGGCCTGTGAGACACTCTCACTGCCCTGGGTACGACATTGCTGCATAATACTCACAACAGACTGAGTACGCTCTTGAAGTGTTGAGATAATACTCTCGATTTCTTGTGTTGAATCTTGCGTACGTTGCGCAAGTGATCGAACCTCATCTGCAACTACCGCAAAGCCTCGCCCTTGTTCACCTGCACGTGCAGCCTCAATTGCCGCATTCAATGCAAGTAAATTTGTTTGCTCTGCAATGCCACGAATTACATCCAACACCGATCCAATCGTTTCTGCATCACGCTCAAGTTGTGAAACCACATCTGATGCGCCGCCTAATGAGTCTGATAAAGCCATAATACGATGGATCGTCGCATCAACTTCAACTCGGCCTTGTTGAGCGTTTTCATTTGTTGATTCTGCTTTTTGCGCAGCCGCTTCTGTATTGTGCGAGATATCTTGAATCGTCGCTTGCATTTCAGTCGCCGCTGTTGCCACCATATCGGCTTCGTGCAATTGCTCATGCATACCTGCACTGGTTTGCGCGGTTGTTTCACTTAAGTGATGGGTCGCTTCATTGATCGTACCTAAGGCGGTATTCACCTCTGAAATAAGAATCTTGAAGTCATCAATCAAACTATTAAAGTCTTCAGTCATGGTAGTGATTTCATCATCACCTGTTGACTCGATTTTAATTGCTAAATTGTTTTCTCGGCGAATTCGCTCGATAGTTTGATACACACGTTCTACAGGCGTAATAATTGAACGGCTTGTAGAAAGCACTAAGATCATTACGATAATACCCGCAACAATAAAAATGCCAATGGCCGCAGTTTGCGTAGTTCTCGCATTTGATTCAATTGCTTCTTTAGTCTGTAAAACGATATTCTCAACCGTGGCATCACCTTGCTTCACAATCCTAACCATTTCACCAAGTGCACCGTCTTCAAGGGACACACCCAACTTAACTTGGGCGTCAACAAGATCAGTAAACTTGTTTTTATAATCGAGCAACAAAGGCGCTAGCCCATAAGATTGTAGCTTTGGATATAGCTTGTCATAGGTAACATTAAATTTATCTAAGTACTTAGTGTCTAAACGCAACATGAAATCTTTTTCTGCACGTCGTAACTGCAACATAAGACTTAATAATTCAAAATTATTGTGCTGCTTTAACCCTGTTTCTACTTCATGCACAGCTGAGCGTAATGCGCCGTACAAAGCATCTTTAGGATGTAAGCCAATCGTCTTTTGTAACTCCACAACATGTTCAAAGGTTTCTTTGTAAGATCGACTCAAACCGCGAAACTTTTCAAGCTCCCCTTGATCGATAGATAAATCATTTAATAGAACATTTAACTGATCTATTTTTGTGATTAAGTGCTGATATTCTTTATCAAATTTACTAAGCGCTTCCGTGTCCTTATAAAATAGAAAATTCTTTTCGTACTTGCGCATTGATAACTCATGAATTTCAAGCTCTTCAGCGTACTGAATCGCTTCATTGAGTTTCAGCATTGTGCGAGCTTCAAAGATAATCACCGCGAGCATTACCAACATTGCAGTTCCGACAACAATTGCATTCAGTTGTAAACGCCTTTTGATGGTTAAATTTTCTAATAAGGCCATACTGTTACCTAAGGTTATAAAACATATGATTAGTATAGACCAAGGTTGAAAAATAGGCTTTTAGATTTAACCTAATAACAATAAAAAAATTCTAATACGCTCAATAAATGCACCAATTTATTTTTTAGAACTATCCAACCTTTAGTGTTTTCCAAGCTGAATCATGTAATGCATTAATTTCATGCCACTTTTCAGCTTTTATCCACTCAACTAATAAACAAGGATTCGATGAAAAACTCACCGAGGTATGGCCATCTGTTTCTAAAAAGTCCTCTACGGCATTATCATTTAAATAATGCATTTGTTTTGCCCAACCTAGTTTTATTAATAAACTTGCATCAATGGTTTGCACTAATTCATGTTCCAACGGTTTAATTAATAAGTTCTTACCCATTTTTAGTGCCGCGTTAATTACTTCAAACTGGGCGTGAGTGATGACCCCTTTACAACTTTTCATGTCTTGTAACAATTGTTCGTGATCGTCGCCTCGATAATGAATATTGCCAATAGATTTAGTTTCTGCCGCTGGATGAAAACAATAAAACTCTGTATTTGGAAAGCTTTCCAATAAATTCTTTATTGCTGCCAATGACTCGGAAGGTAAGTACACCACCACTTTATTTTTTATACAGGTGGTGTGATAACTAGGTACTATCGGTGGCAAGATATTTTGTGCAAACGGGATCCAGTGAAACCCTAATCGATAATCTGCGGGCACTAACCATTGCTGCCAAATTCTCGTCAGGTTCGCACCATCAAAAGGTAATTGGTGGTGATTAACCGCCACATGATGTCCTAAAGCCATTACCGGGATCCCGGAGAGTTTTGCCGACCATGCGACGATTGACTCATTATCAGTGATCACCAAGTTATAATTCGCCCCCTTAAAATGAGAACGGTTGGTAAAGATATCAGCCACTTTCTGCCTAAAGGTTTTAGTAAACCGTGTGGGTTTATGCCTGATGAAGCAGCTCCCCGTTTTAAGCGCTTCAATCTGAGCAATCAACTGTTTGCTTGCTGGTTTAGATAAATTGTCACCGGATAAAATAACGTCCGCATCAACTTGATGTGTTTTAAAACACTGGATCAATAAATATGTTTGCTGTAATTGCGCAAGATCGATGATTTTTGCTGCATATAGTACTTTCAATGCCATTCACCTTATTCGTTCCGTGTAACAATCAGTACCCCTTCGTTGTCATAAGCGGTACTTTTGCACAAATTAGTTGCTCATTGATTAAACTTTAGACTCGAAAAATAACAGCTAGGTGAACTTTTTAAGACACTATTATGGAATCTGCTCGGGTTTGACTAAGCGCATAAAGTGCCTGCTTTTACAGCAATTTTGCCATTGCTATGAAAGTGCATGAGAGTATACTGAAACAAACAAATACTCTCTGGAGAAATCAATATGGACTACAGCACATCTGACTTATGTGATCATTTTGCAGATTCAATCGATGTACTTGAACCCATGTTCATTAACTTTGGTGGCCACACTGCTTTTTGCGGTCGTATTGTCACAGTAAAATGCTTTGAAAATAACGAGCTTATTCAAGAGATTTTAGAGCAAGATGGTACAGGTAAAATTTTGCTGATCGATGGTGGAGGCTCTTCGCGTCGAGCTCTTATCGATATCGAATTGGCAGAACTGGCTGTAGAAAACCATTGGCAAGGCATTGTGGTTTATGGCGCTGTTAGACATGTTGATGAGCTAGAAGAGTGTGAACTGGGTATACAAGCTATCGCCTCGATCCCTGTTGCAGCTGATAGTCAAGGCAGTGGAGAACAAGGTGTTCCGGTTAATTTCGCTGGCGTCTCTTTTTATGAAGATGACTATCTATACGCCGACAGCACAGGCATTATTATTTCTGCAGAAGAGCTAGTGCTTGAAGATGTTCTAGAAGAAACTGAATAGTCATGAGTAAATGGTTAAACCGTTATAGTGAAGCCGACACCCAGAGCTTCACGACCAGCCGAGCTAATGAAACGCGTTTTTGGCAATCAATTTCATACCTAGACCACACGGCCCCCCTTGAAAGCGCTTTAAAAGATGCTGCACAATTTGGTATTCGTTATGTACTGGTTGGCATCAATGAAGATATTGGGCCCAGAGCCAATTGTGGCCGAGGTGGCGCAATCCAAGGCTGGCAAGCTTTCTTAAAACGCTTTTTAAATTTACCAAGCAATGAATTTCTCGACCCTAAATCAGTTTTGTTATTAGGTGAAGTGAAGTGTGATGATTTGCAGTCACAGAGTAAACCGCTAGATAACACCCAAGCTGATGATTTAGCGCAATTGAGAAGTTTATGTGGCGAATTAGATGAGCGTGTCACAGCAGTTTTAAAACCGGTGTTTGATGCTGGTTTAGAAGCCATAGTTATCGGTGGCGGCCACAATAATTGCTATCCAATTTTAAAAGCCTTAAGCACAAGTGAAGCCAGCCCATGTAATGCCATTAACTTTGACCCACATGCTGATTTTAGAGCTATTGAAGGTCGCCATAGTGGCAACGGATTCCATTACGCATACCAAGACGGATATTTACATGATTACCACGTAGTCGGTATGCATGAGCAAAAAAATAACCAAACCATTATCAGTGCTTTGACAAATGCCGGGTTTACCTACACCACTTACCAAACATTGCAGGTTATGCGCAGCCGAAGTTTAACTTCTGACTGCACGCACAGTTTAGCCCGCTTTAAAACTGATAAACCTTTGGGCATTGAAGTTGATGTCGATGCGATCAGCGGCATGCCTGTTAGCGCATTTACTAATTGTGGTTTTTCTGTCAGTGATGCTGAGCACTTCGTATTCCTTGGGGCAACTCATAGTGCAAGCCGTTATTTACACTTATGCGAGGCTGCACCAGTAACTCACCCGAATGGTCTCGAGCAAGGTATCACTGAGGCTGGGCAGGCTTTAAGTGGTCTAGTCTGTAGTTATTTATTAGGCAAACAACAAGGGTAGCAAGGTGCTACCCTTTTTCGTGATCGACTAAATGATGATGCTCAAGCTGGTATTGTTTAATCCATGTAAGCATGCCGACGCTACTGAGTGGTCTTTCGAAGTAGTAACCTTGAGCTGCAAAAGTATTTAAACTTTGCGCAAAGTTAAGCTGCTCTTGGCTTTCTACGCCTTCACAGATAACTGCACAATCTAACTGATGCTGCATATCTACAAGGCCTCTTACAATCCCTCTGAGCGCACCTTGATGTTGGTGATCTCGTGTAAGGGACTGCCCTACTTTAACGTAATCTACAGTTAGCTTAGGTAGTTTAGCTAATACCAGCGGGGCCTCACCAAAACCATCGACACACAAGCGCACACCAATACTACGAAGACGAGCTATCATCGCAACCCCTTGCGCATCTAAAGACATAAACAACGCAGACGGACACTCTATAATTAAATCACCGGCCTCAAGGTGGTGAGTCAGTAAAACATCGTCTAAAAACTCAATAAATTCTTCATGTAGCATTTCGGGTCCAAACACATTGACACTGAGTGCCATTTTGATCCCTTCCATTTTCAGTGCCATCGCAATTTCTGCTGCTCGCTCAATAACATATTGCGCAACAGGTAATGCTAAACCCGCAATACGAATATCATCAATAAATTGACTCGCAGCAAGGATCCCTTGCTTTGGGTGCTGCCAACGTAGCAGTAACTCTAAGAACTCAATACCATTGTCGCTATGGCGAATGACAGGTTGAAAATAAAGCTCTAGCTGGTCTCTAAAATCACAATGGGTCAATTCTGCTAAGCGTGCTTGCTGCTCTTGTTTCGCCGTTTGCATGGTATTTTGATATTCAGTAACCACTTTTTTCGGCTCTGAATCCAATGCTAAAAATGCGCAAGTAATCACATTATCAAAATCACTTACTCGTTCGGCACATTGCACAAAACTCGCTCTGGCTTTTATTTCAATCGTGCAGTTACCTACATTAAAAGGCTTTAATGTACTCTGCACTATGGCACCAATCATTTGTTCGTGAATGTGCTTTTGATGTGCAAGAGAACACAAAAAAACAAAATGAAGGCCACCTAAATGAGCAAGCTTAGACGCTTCGCCGCCATGAGGGATAGCCACAATATCTACATTTTGCAGATGTTGTTTAATTCTGTTTGCTGATTGTGCTAGTAGTAGGTCACCATATTCTCGACCTAAATGAAAATTAACCTGCTCGAACCCTTCAAGCCTAATCATCACTAAAACCAGTGGTGAAGTGTCTTTTTCAACATGCTGATAGTACGCCTCTCTCAATCCAGCTCTATCAGGCAAACCAAGAATATCTTGCTTTCTTTCAGTTGCATGTTCAGTCGAGCTCGTATGCTGTTGCCCTACCGCTCTCAAACTAAACTCGTATAACTGAGAGATATAAACAAGGATTAAAGGCAAAAGCACCCATTGCATTGGCCAAAACCAGACAATGGAACCTGAAAGTAAAAAGAGGTAGCTTGCCGCTGATACAAAGGACGCAATGAGCAGTGTTTTAGAGCCATGGCGCAGCGCTAATAACAAATGACCGAGTAACACCAATGAGATGGCATAACTCGCCCAAATATTAGGGAGTAAGGCAACGAACGCAACAAGCATAGTCGCAATATGAAGCGCTCGAACAGATTGCAAGTGTGTGAGAATAATTAAGGCAATACTGCCCATTAACACTAACCCGCCCAGAAATGCGGTTAGTAGTGCCAGCTCCCCCTGTTGCAATCCATTGAATACAGGAAAGCTGGTCAATGTACCGATTAAGGTCATCACCAACTTTCACCTATAAATTAAATACTTCTTATTGGATCAGTTTACCTGAGATCCACAAATTTGATAGTTCATTTACACCAAATTGATAACTTAATTGTGCAGGCGTAGCCACATTCCATAACGCTAAATCAGCGCGCATACCCACTTTTAACACACCGCGATCTGCCAAACCTAGTGCTTGTGCTGCGTGCACTGTTACGCCTTGTAAGGTTTCTTCAGGGGTTAATCTAAACAGGGTACAGCCCATATTCAGCATCAATCTTAGAGAGCAAAGTGGCGCGGTGCCCGGATTGAAATCACTGGCCAGTGCCATAGGCACTTTGTATTGACGCAATAAATCGATAGGTGGCATTTGTGTTTCTCGCAGAAAATAAAAAGCGCCAGGCAGTAACACTGCAACAGTACCCGCCTCGGCCATTGCTTTTACGCCAGCCTCATCTAGAAACTCAATATGATCTGCTGATAAACCTTTAAATTCAGCCACGAGCTCTGTGCCATGCTGATTAGAGAGCTGCTCTGCATGGCATTTTACAGGGAGCCCTAACGATTGCGCCTTTGCAAACACACGCTTAGTTTGCTCATAACTAAACCCTACATTTTCACAGAATACATCAACGGCATGCGCAAGGTTTTGTTCTGCCACCGCAGGCAACATCACATCACACACTAGATCGATATAAGCATCAGCATCATTTTTATATTCAGGAGGCAGCGCATGCGCACCTAAAAAAGTGCTTTGAATGTCAATTGGGTGGTTATCATTTAAAACTTTATTGACTTCTAGCAGCTTGATTTCGGTTTCTAAATCAAGGCCATAGCCCGACTTACTTTCTACCGTAGTCACGCCTTCATTCAATAAACTGTTTAGCCTATTTTTACCAGCAACAAATAAGGTTTCTTCATCTGCTTCACGAGTCGCACGCACAGTGCTGGCTATTCCCCCGCCCTGCTGCGCAATTTCTTGATATGAAACACCATTTAAGCGCTGTTCAAACTCCCCAGCTCGATTACCTGCAAATAATATGTGTGTGTGACAATCTATTAACCCAGGTGTTAACCATTGCCCTTTGGCATTGATCACAGGCGTTGCTAGGGCATCAAATTCAGGCAGGTCATGCTGTTTTCCAAGCCATGCAATTTTGTTGTTTTTAATTATCAACGCGCCCTGCTCTATTGCCCCATAAGGCGCGTCAATATCGGCATCCATGGTTGCCAAGTTTACATCGGTGATCACTAAATCTGCTTCAAACATATCAGCCTCATCTGAATTCTTTTTAATTGTCTACAAGACTATCATGCAAACTTGTATATACAAGAAAACTGTGCCATTTTTAAATAAGATCCTAAAATTATATTTTCTAGTATGGCCAACGAACCTAAGTTTGCATTAATAAAACAACACATTACTGAACAGATCCGTACCGGCGTTTGGAAAGAAGATCAACGTGTCCCCTCTGAAAACGAACTTGCAGAGCAATTTAGTGTAAGCCGTATGACCGCCAGACGCGCTTTAAGCGAGTTGACTGATAGTGGCGTATTAACGCGTAGTCAAGGTTTAGGTACATTTGTAGCCAGCTTCAAATCACAGTCTTCTATGCTGGAGATAAAAAACATCGCCGATGAAGTAAAAGAGAGAAATGGTGAGTACAGTGCTGAGGTCATAGCCCTCGAAGAAATCGCCGCAATGGCCCCTATCGCTATCGCGCTCGGTGTTGATATAGACAGTAAAGTCTATCGCAGTGTGATTGTACACCACGAGAATGGCCAACCACTCCAAGCAGAAGAGCGCTTCGTAAGCCCACATCTGGCCTCGGAATATCTGCAACAAGATTTTACTGCCATCACACCACATGAATATTTATCGGTTGTGGCGCCACTGACTGAAGCGAGGCACACCATTGAAGCTGTGATGCCCAGCCAGGATGTTTGCCAATGGCTAAATTTATACAATGAAGAACCTTGCCTCCAAATGATAAGGCGCACATGGAGTTCAAGCGGTATAGTTAGCTTTACTAGGCTTATATCACCTGGCAGCAAATACCGCTTAGGCGGTCATCTTACTTTTAAAAAACAAGTAAGATGATTTAAATTGTGGCTTGATATGCAAACCCTAGCGCTTCAATGGCCGAGCCATCAATGATGCGAACACTCGCCACATCGCGCGCAAAAGTAGGTGGTTGGGTACCTAGCAGAGCACATTTCTCTTTATAATAATCTTCACGGGTTGGGTGCCAAGGGTGGCAAACATTATAAATCGTATCGGCCTGCGGCCATTGTTCCAACACCGTCGAAATTGCAGCAACCACATCATGCTGATGCACCATGTTTACAACCGCTTTGCTGCTACTTTTAAGCGCCTTACCTGCAACAAACTGCCCAGGTTCACGGTTTGGCCCAACTAAACCAGCTAACCTCAGCACTTTGCCACCCGCTTCCAATACTTTATTTTCAGCTGCGATGAGCACTTTTTTCCGAGCTGTTTCGCTATCTAGCTCACTGTGCTCATTGTAAATCGCATCTTTTTCTGCATACACGCCCGTACTCGAACACAGTAAAAAACCTTTGCACTTTAGCTGCTGCGCAAGCTGCAATGCTGAACTGAGAGTGTCGAGATAGTTACTTGCCACATCACGTGCTCTTGGAGGAATCGCGCACACCCAATATGCATCTTTTAAATCAATAGAATGAACCAATTCACCTTCTTGAATCGCAAACTGACGAATGATGCTGCTGGTGTTTGTATTGCTTCGACTTGTTCCCTGAACTTGCCAGTGCTGCTGTCGTGCCTTTTCAATAAATGCACTTCCCAACCAGCCTGCTCCTAAAATTACAACATTCATCTCATACCTCTGTATTAATTTCTCTCTTTAAGTACCAAATCAGAAACAAACTATTGTCAATCTAACGTTTACAGTGGTCAAAATGGCTTAGATATGCTTTGATTGTAGGTAGTGCGATTTCCAATAAAAAGAATATATCATGCTTAACAATCTATCTCTCAGGAGAAAAATACTCCTGCTAATTGGTGGTACTATTTCAGTGCTACTTATCATTGCGTCTAGTTACTTTGTAAACCATCTTGCCAGCCTTTCACGAAATAGTGTTGAACGCGAAGCGCAAAGCTATTTATACGCAGAAAAACTCACTATGGAGTCCTTTTTTGCACAGTACGGTAAGTTAGTCAGCACATTTGCTCAAAGCGCCCATGTTTTAGAGTTTTTCGAGCAATATACTGAACGTGAAAGTAAGCTTGCTGGACTGCCGACTTACGAGCGCGTCAATCAAGATTTTGTGCGCTTAACAAATACAGATAAAAATGTGCTGTCGACCTTTTTCGCTTCAGCGATCACCGGTGAATACTTCAAAGAAAATGAGCGAACATCACAATTTTCTGATGGTCGCCCTTATTATGCTTATAAACGCGGATGGTGGCCTGAAGCTATGGCTGTCGGCAAATTACATGTAAGTCCAGTCTCTGTCGATGCCAATACTGGTGATGTATCCGCCGTAATTAAATTACCTGTTTACAACTCAAGCCAAACACTACTCGGGATCGCGGGTATTGATTTACAGATGGAGCAAATCAATCAATTGGTTGAGCAGATCCGCTTTCAAGGGCAAGGGTATGGTTTCTTGCTAGATAATAATTTGAATGTAGTTCACTTATCTAAACAAACAGGCCATAAGCTGTCTATCACCGACGAAGGACCAAATGGCAAAGAAGGGCTTGATGGACTCGAAAAGCAATTCTCAAATACGTCTGGTTTTAAAGAATTAAATTCACAAATTAAGCGCAACTCGTCTGGCACATCAACAGTGACATTCAAAGGCAAAGACTATTATGTTGTTTATAACAGCGTCAAGTTAGACGAGCCATTACTTGATTGGCACGTGGGTGTCATGATCCCAGTTTCTTTTATTGAAGAACCGGTCAATAAAGCGGTTATGAGCACCATTATCGCGTTCTTAGTGATCATCACCATTATTGTATTAATGATACTTTGGGCCACGCAAATGATCACTAAGCCTATCGTGTCACTTGCAGATACCATGCGTGATATCGCGTCAGGCGAAGGCGATCTC
>CEPZ01071827.1_pt1 | contig 10835 bp, 11 predicted proteins | sample 530461 | NCBI WGS metagenome assembly CEPZ01 (sample SAMEA2620106, study PRJEB7988) | marine metagenome | isolation source: saline water (ENVO:00002010), including | reverse complement strand
ATTAGGACATGCATAAATTTCAACAGAACTATCATCTATCTTAAAAGAAACTGTTTCATAGGGCACACTTGTTTCCATGTATTTTATTGATTTTTTATATTATTTAAACATTTCTAAGGTTTAAAATCTATAAGATATAATATAAATATCAATAGCGGGGGCAGGATTTGAACCATGCGACCTCCGGGTTATGGGCCCGGCGAGAACTCCAGACTTCTCCACCCCGCTATATATTAAAATTTAGCTACAAAATGCTTATAAATTTAACTATCTTGACATATTTATAAAATGACAAAAGTTCTTGGAATTGACGAAGCGGGTCGCGGGCCTGTAATAGGTCCAATGATTGTTGCAGGTGTTATGATAGAAGAAGGAAAAGAAGGCTCTTTAGGAGAAGTAAAAGACTCAAAATTAGTATCACAAAAAAATAGAATAATCTTAGATAGACATATAAAAAAGAATTCTAAATCAGAAGTAATAGTTGTAAGCCCAGAAGTAATAGATGCAGCAGTTCTTTCAGGAGAATTAAACCTTAATTGGCTTGAAGCACATAAACAAGCAGATATAATCAATAAATTAAAACCAGATAAAGCAATAATTGACTGCCCAAGTATTAATTGTGAAAAATATAAAGAATATTTAAAAAATCTAATTAAAAATAAAGATATAAAACTGATTGTAGAGCATAAAGCAGATGATACCTATCCAGTATGTTCTGCAGCTTCAATACTTGCAAAAGTAGAAAGAGAAAAACAAGTAGGGGATATAAAAAGAAAATATGGAAACACAGGTTCTGGATATCCTGCAGACCCTTACACAAAAGAGTTTATTAAAAAAAACTGGAAAAAATACCCAGAAATTTTTCGTAAAAGTTGGAGTACTTATGAGAAATATGCAAAAACAGATGGGCAGAAAAGTTTAACAGGATATGAAATTTAATTAATATCATTTTAAATAAAACTTTAAAAACAATCCTTCTCTTTATAATTCATGGCTTATGTGAAAAAACTGGTGATGAAAGGCTTTAAGAGCTTTGCCAGAGAAACAACAATGCACATGGATAGACATGTAAATGTTATTGTTGGTCCAAATGGAAGTGGGAAGAGCAATGTTACAGATGCACTATGCTTTGTTTTAGGAAGACTTTCTATTAAATCAATGAGAGCTGCAAAAGCATCTCATTTAATCTTTGCAGGTAATAAACAGTTTAAAGCAGGAAATGAGGCCTATGTAGAAATAACTTTTGATAATGAAGATAAAGTCTTTGCATTAGAAGAAAAAGAAATAAAAATAAGAAGAATGGTTAGAAAAAATGGGCAAAGTATCTATAAAATAAATAATCAAGTAAAAACAAGACAAGAAGTTTTAGAATTACTTTCACAAGCAGGAATTGACCCTCATGGATTTAATATTATTTTACAAGGAGAAATAGAAAAGTTTGTTAAAATGCCTCCTGATGACAGGAGAGAAATTATTGAAGAAGTTGCAGGAATTTCTGTTTATGAAATGAGAAAAACAAAATCATTAAAAGAATTAGAAAGGACAGAAGAAAGATTAAAACAAATTAATGCTGTTTTAAAAGAAAGAACAAATTATCTAAGAAATCTTGAAAATGAAAGAGAACAAGCACTAAGATTTAACAGATTACAATTAACAGTAAAAAAATGTAAGGCATCAATAATAAACAAAAATATTCAAAATCAACAAAAACATTTAACAGAAGTTCTTAAAAAAATTGAATCAAAGAAAAAAGAAATAGGGAAAAAACAAGAAATAATAGACAAAACAAATCATGAAATTACTTCTTTAAACGAAAAAGCAAATAATATTTCTAAAACAATTCAAAAATCCTCTGGTTTAGAGCAAGACACACTTAACTCTGAAATCTCGTCATTAAAACAAGAAGTTGCAGGAATGATTGCAAGAAAAGAAAACTTTGAAAATCAATTAGTTGAATTAGACAGAAGAAAACAAGCCTTACAAGATGGACTTAAATCCTCAGAAACTGAAATACAAGAAATGTCAAAACAAAAAGGGAAAAACAAGAAAAAAGAATTAGAAGAAAAAAAATTAAAATTAGAAGAATTAGAACAAGCTAAAAGACAATCTTATCTTTTAAAATCTAACCTCTCATCAATCAACAGTCAAGTAGAAGATAAGAACAAACAAATTCAGAGAACAAAAAACGATTTAAAGCATATCCTAAGTCAAATAGAGGAAACAGAATCAGAAATTAAAATAAAAGAAGATTTAACACAACATCAAGATGCATTAATTAAACTAAAACATTTGTTAACAAAAAACAAACAAGAAATCTTAAAATTAGAAGAAAAACTTTTAGAAAAAGAAAAAATACAAGCAATAAATAAACAGATAATTAATGAAAAACAAAAAGTTAAATCAGAGGTAAACAAGCTTGATATCTGTCCTTTATGTAAAACAAAAATAACAAAAGAACACATTAAAGAGGTGATTGATAAATCAAATGAGGATATTGAAAAAGCAAAAAAGATAATACAAGAATCTGAAAATAAAATCAAAAAAACCAAACAAGATTTAGAAGATATTAAAAAACAAATATTAAAACAAGAAACAGAAACAAACACAAGAAAAATAGATATTATTAAATTACAAACTATTACTGATAAAAAAGAGCAATTAAAAAGAGATAATAATCAAATCAAGATTTTTGAAACAGAACTTACAAACTTACAAACAAAAAAACAAACTATTGAAAATAAGTTTTCAAAGATTAAAATAAGTGAAGAACAACATGAAAACTTACAATTAGAAATTAATGAATTGCAAAGAAGTGAAGAAAGAAATTTAGGTATGGAGATTACAACAAAACAAAGAGAATTAGATAGAATGAAACTTGCTATTAAGCAGATTACAAGAGATAAGGAAAATATTTTAGAAGAGTTAAAAGATATTGAAGATAGTTTAGAAGAAAAGCAAGAAACTGCTGAAGAAAAAGAAGAACAAGCAGAAAACTTGAAAAGAAAATATCAAAAAATGTATGCAGAAAAAAATCAATTACAAGACAAAGTTAGAATGTTTGAAAGCAACCTGCTTAAACAACAAAATGAAAAAAGAATTTTAGAAGATTCAGTTAATACTTTTAACATAGAAAAAGCACAATCACAAGCTAAAAAAGATACATTTAAAGAAGAATTAAAAGAATTTGAAGGTGTTGAATTCCTTTCATTAACAATAGAAAGATTAAAAGAAAAGTTGCAAAATTCAGAAAGCTCCTTATTAAGAATTGGAAGTGTTAATCAAAGAGCATTAGAAGTTTATGATGATGTAAAAGCAGAGTATGATAAGGTTAGAGAAAAAACAGAACAATTAGATAAAGAAAAAGAACAAATTCTAACAATCATAGCACAGATTGATAGAAAAAAGAGAAAAGCATTTCTTCATACTTTAACAGAAATAAATGAATTATTTTCAAGAAACTTTGCCCAATTATCTTCAAAAGGAATTGTTACATTAGAACCTCAAGATAAAAAAGAAATTTTTAATGCAGGTTTAGATATAATTGTAAAAGTAGGGGCAGGTAAGTATTTTGATGTAACCTCCTTAAGTGGAGGAGAACAAACACTTGTAGCTCTATCATTAATTTTTGCAATTCAAAAATTCAGGCCATATTGCTTCTACATTTTTGATGAAATTGATGCAGCGCTAGATAAGAGAAACTCAGAAAAACTTGCATACCTTTTAAAAAAATACATGAAACAAGGACAATATTTAATCATCACTCATAATGATTCTTTAATCTCAGAATCCTCTAATAATTTATATGGTGTAACCATGCAAGAAGGTATTTCTAAGATTTTGAGTTTAGAGGTTTAATCATTTTTAGGAATTAAAGCAACACCCATTTGGTGATGTTCAAATATAGAACCTTGACTTCTAGAACCTGTGCCAAAAAAATTATGTTGATAATTTACTACAACTTCTGCTTTATCTGGGACTAAATCAGCAAAATTTGTAGGATTTCCTTGTTCATCACGTAGATGGACTCCTTTTAAATCATAGCAAGTAATGTTTTTATATCTAGAATCACAATATTCTCTTATTTCAATATTCAATATTTTTTCTATATTTATTGCCATTTTATATTAATTATCACACCCTTCTTTTTTTCACCTTAAATTAAAAAAAAGAAACAAGAAAAAATAAAAAAATAAAAATAAAATTAGTAGTAACTTGTTTCGCCGAATTCTTCAACTTCTGCAGGTTTCTTTGTTAATAGTACAATTAATACTATTAAAAGAACAACGAAAACGATTGCTAAAACTACTGTTAAAATTAGAACAGAGTTACTTGCAACACTATTTTCAACATTTACAGTAAAGTTAACTTGCTTTACTAATCCGCTTTCACTATTCACGTTAACTGTAACTAAATGTGTTCCTTCTTCTGCACTGTTAGTTGCTTTAACCTTTATTTGAACTGTTTCACTTGAGTCAGATCCAACAGTAATAATAGGCTGAGCAATTTCTACAATTAATCCAGTTGATTCTTCAGGTGTTATTGAATAAACAACCATTCTATCATTTGGATTAACTAAAACAACATCAAATGTTGCTTCTTGTCCAACAGCAATTGTCTTAGTAGTAGCAGTAGGAAGAACTCCTGCTTGAGCACCACTAACAACAATTTTTTGTTTTGCACTTGTACTTGCATCATAGTTATAAGCTTCTATTTCTACATTGTAGATTCCAGGAAGAGCGTTTCTTGGAAGAGATAAGTAGATTCTTTTGTTAACTGTGTCTTCATTGTCACAGTCATCTTCATCTGCTTCGTCTTCTTCACATTCATCTTGAGGAAGTAAATCTCCAAAATAAACTTTTCTTTCAACACCTAACTCTGGGATTGAAGCTTTAACATATACATTCTCAAGTTCTTCATTACCATTGTTTTCTACAACAATATCAAGAACAAAAGAACTTCCTGCAACAACAGTTTGAGCAGTTTCTACAGATAAAATATTAAGCCCATACAAATCTCTTTGCATCTCAATATTATATTCTTGTTCAAGAGACTCTTCACCTTTAGCACTGATTCTTACTACAAGTTTTAAACCTTCAGTAAGTTCATCTAAATCCATACTTGATGGAAGTGTTAAAGAAAATCTCTTAACATAAGAACTACCATCTACAATATGAAATCTATCAGTAGTTTCTGAGATTTCACTTCTGTAACCTTCTATGTAAACTTTAACCTTTACATCAGAAGCGTCTTCTAATGCTTTAAAGTAAACTTCAACAGGCACAGTTGTAGAAACTTCGCCAGCAGCATTAATACTAGTTGAAAAAACTGCAATGTCATTCATATAAACATCAGTCACTTCAACATAATCAACACTGTCGCTTGTTGCAACAACTAAATTCAAGGCAAAAACTATAGCGAAAATTGCTATAAGAGAAACCAAAATTGTTTTGCTTTTCATGTTAAAATATTTAAAATTTAATTAATAAAAACACCTATTTTCCCCTTATAAACACGTATATGTTGTAACAACTATATAATAACAACACAATCAAAACATTTATAAGGGCTACCTGGGTATACCAAGTATGAATAACAAGATAACGACGATAAAAGTACAAAAAGAAACAAAGCTTAGACTTAACAAACTTAAGGAATATGACTTAGAAAGTTATGAACAAATATTAAGAAAGATGTTATTTATCTTAAGTATGTGTAGAAAAAGGCCTGAATTAGCTAAAAAAAAGCTTGAACAAATTGATATTTCTATAAGAAGAGCAAGAGAATATGAAAATCATAAGGAGGATTTAAGTTAAAAATGAATCCTAAAAAAAACAAATCAGGTTTAGTAGATTTATACACTTTTGATGCTCATTTAGAGCAAAAACTTATCGAAGATTTTTTCTTAGATGGTAAATTTCAAGAACATATTGATAAATCTGGGATGGATGGAAGAAGTTTATATTGTTTTTATAAAATAAACGATGTAGAACTAAATGATTTTTTAGTTGGAAAAAAACATGAATATGAAATTAGGAATAGCAAAACAGGAGAACTAATTAAAGTAAAAATACTTCCAAGAAAAGACAGGTTTTCAGTTAATTAAAACAGCTTTAATTTTATCATCAATATCTCTTTTCTAATATAAATCTATACAGATGAACAACTTTTAAGAGGGGTTGACTTGTTAAGGGGATACTTCCCCTTACGATGCTCATCTACAGAGCTTAAAATATTTATAAGATATAAATAAAACATAAAATAAATTCAATCACAACCCCTCAAACTCTTCTCTTATCTCCCCAACATTTTGCAATAAATAATTATGCATTCTTTGAATAATAATATCTTGTAATTCTTCTTTTAAAACTCCTGAACATCTTGAAATATCTTTTTCAGGAAATCTTGATTCTCCTTTTTGAAAACTACAAGTCATGGTTTTACCTTGTAATTTTTCTGATTCAATTGTTCCTTCTTTCATTTTTAATAATACAACTTCAATTTCACAAGCATCTCCATTTATCCCTCCTTTAATTTTATAAAGCCAAGATGCTTGAGCATCTTCTCTTATCCATGAAACATCCCTACAATTAGCCATTGCATCTAAGAATTCTTCACTAGTATTAACAGGCCTTGAATAAAAAAACAAAAAATATCCTGAAAATGCGATTAGTGCAATAATTATTATAGTTAATGCAAATCCAACTCTTTTTTGAGGATTTTTATATCCTTGAGATTTTAATAAACCCTCCATCCCTTTTTCAACATCTCTCAACTCTTTTTTTATGCCCATGATTATAATAAATGAGTATCTTATTTAAATGTTATTAGGGAGGTGTTATTAAAAATAAATGTTTTGAGACCCATGGTAGCTTCTATCTGTAATCCTAACATCTTTTCCTGAAATTGGGCAAGGAACTCTTGTTAAGCCATCTCCAAAAAAATATTCATCAATTCTTGTGGATAATCCTCTTAAAACTTTTTTAGAGATTTTAAGGTCATTTTCACAAATTATAAGATCAATTAATCTTTCTCCTTTCTCTTTTCTAGGGACTTTGTCAAGAGCCATGTCAATCATCTGAAGAGCCTTTATAGAATCATTATAAGATTGTGCAACCTTAATTAATTTGGGTATATAAACAGAATCTAAATAGTTTCCAACTTGCCAACAAATACTGTCTAAATAAGGGACAGCTTCTTCTTCAATTCCTTTAGACTTTACAGAAGCCTTTATCTTTCTTGAAATAAATTTTTCTTGATTTTTCATTTTCAATAAAAACCTCTTAAAGATATTAATTTAAACTTAAATCGAAACCAAATTAATATCAGTTTCAGTTGCAACAAAATTTGTAGCAATTAAATTACTACATCCTAATCTATCACAAGTATCTATAACTCTTGGAGTTGCAGTTCCATCAATCGCAATAATATATGCATCTTCATCTATTCTAATAGAACCTAATCTTGCTAAAGGTAATTTTCTAATTCTTTCTAAATCTTTATTAAAAATCATTGCGCCCTTACTACCAATTAAATCATCAATCTCTGATTTAATTTTATCTTTTTCTTTAGCTGTCATTTTTTTAATTTTTCTTGGTTCTTTTTTTTCTGTTTTTGTTTCTATTTTTGTTTCTGCTTCAACAGCTTTACTTTCAGAACTTTTAGAATCATATTTTCTAACTCCTCTTGTTCTTTGATTTCCTGAATAACTATCTGCTTTAACTCTTTTTCTTAATGCTTGTAAGATTTCCTTACCTGTTAACTCTTCAACTTCTTTTCCTTCAGGAGCCATTGCAATAAAATCAATTTTAGCTTGCCCAGTAACATTTTTAATAATTAAATTTCCGCCCCTGTCTCCATCAACAAATAATGTAGCTTCTGGTTTTTCATTAGCTAATTCTACAACAGTTCTAGGAAGCTTCATCCCATTCATAGCAATTACATTTTTAATACCATTTTTTAACATATTAATAACATCTGCTCTTCCTTCAACAATAATTACTTTATCTCCTGAAACATCTCCAGAAGGTAAGTTTTCTGTTCCATAGGTTTGTAATTTAGAGATTCTTGAGGAAGTTTTTATTTCATCTGTCATTTCACTTATATCGCCTTTAGAGTCTCCTAAACCAGCCATTAGTTTTTTAGCTCTTTCAAGAATATAATCTCTTTTACTTCCTCTTGAATCTTCAATCTCTTCAATAGTAATTTTAGTATCACTTGGACCCACTCTTTCAATAGTTTCCAAAGCAGCTGCTAAAATTGTTGTTTCTGTTTTATCCATTGCAGAAGGAACTTCTATTTCTCCAACAGTCTTACCATCTTTAGGTTCTGTTGTAACTTCAATTCTTCCAATCTTACCTGTTCTTTGAAGATCTCTCATTTCAAGCTCTTCACCAAGTAAACCTTCTGTTTGTCCAAATATAGCTCCGACCATATCTGGTTTTTCAATTGCTCCTTCAGCTTCAAATTTTGCATGTATGATATATTTTATCGATACAGGACTTATTTTTGCCATTTTATTTATTTTCTCCGTTTATTTTACTTATTATAAATAAAATTAAATACTATTTAGAAAAAGAACTTTTGACTATCATTTTATAGCCTCTTTACTTCTAATCTCAATGTTTCCGAAAAATAATCGAATATGAACGGAATATGTGATTGTGATTTGTGATAATAATCAATATCTCTTTCTGATAATATATTTATCTTATTTATACTATTTTAAACAAAATTTGATTTATAAATTTATGTATTTATAAGAATTTACATATCACTCAACCCATTAATATCTTCTAAAATTTTTAGATATGAAGATGAACAGTTAGCCAATCCTCTTCAAAACTTAAATAAAAAATAAGATATCAATAAAAAAGATTAACATTCATAAAACATTCCTCAAACTAGAAAAATTTGGATATAGATTTCTAAGAGATTAAGGGTATTTAAATTTAATTTTTCTGTAAAACATAATTTTTTCTAACGAAAAACTTTAAATACTCATTGAATAATATAAATTTAAGAAAAATGAGGATGAAAAAAATGACCCAGGATGAGTTTCTCGAAGATTTAGAGAGTTTAGATTTAGAAGACTCTGACGAGGAATAGCATCCAAATAAAACTTTACTTTCTTTTGCCCCAGAAGTTAAGAGATTCTGGGTTTTATTTTTTTGAAAATATCTACCTTTTTTTATTTTTTTAAAAAAATAAAAGGGACTATTTTAAAATTATTTTAATCTTCAATCAAGGCTTCTGTAGAAGGAAGATAAATAGTTCCGCCCATAGCAACACCCTTATTCATGACATCAGAAAAATCAATTACAGGATGAACCTTACCAAGGTAATGTTCTCTATATAATCCTGCATGAGATATAGGGGATTCTTTTTCTAATCTTTTTATATTTACAAATTTATCAAGTGCAGACCTATCTTTAGAATCTAAAAACTTATCAAGGCTTACTGTTCTAAATCCTCTTCGAGAATATTCTTTTTCCCAAGATTCCCATCTCCTTAATCTTTTTTTAAAATCACAACACTCTCCAACACCCAAAAAGTCTACTGCTCTTGCAAATTTAAGCCCTGCAGCAGCATACTCTGATTCAAGGATGGTATAAGGAAATACTTTTTTAAAATTAATTCTGAAATTCGTATCTTAAGCTATTAATTTTTATTTAAAAATATTTAGGTAATCTAAAATAATTATTCTAATTTTTCTTCTAATTCTAAGATAGTTTCTTCTACAACCTCTTTGGCTATTTCATCTCCATCAAGATACCTTTGAATATCAATTCTTCTTAAATATTCTAATTGATTTAGTGCACCTTTATAATTCTGTTCTTCTAGATAAGAGCTTGCAAAAGATATAACCTCATAGATCAAATCAGATGTTGTTATATTTGGGTCTGGTAATAATGCTTCTATTTTTTCCTGCTCACTTAATTTTTCTAAACTCTTTTTCCTTCCATTATATCTTTTAAGAATGTCTTGAAAAGTGCTACCTAATTTTTGAACATCTTCAAAACCCTGAGATTTTAATTTTTCAGTCTCTCTTCTAACACTATCCATATAATTTTGTTTTAAAGTTTTATCAACCTCAGAAAAAAGAGGTTTAATAATCGGGACATTAGAATATTTTGGATTATTTTTTAATTTATCTTTAATTGATTCAAGACCCTTATAAATTTTATTTAAATCTTCCATTATCATCTCTTTATCAAGGGGAGTAATATTATAATCTTGAAAATTCTTTAAATTTCTTTTAATTATCTCATCTTTTTCTTCTTCACTAAGAGAATCATCAGAATCAGATTTTCCTCCACCTTCTTTATACCATTTTTGAAAATCTGCTTCTTCCTCAGGAGTTCGTCCTAAAAAATCTTCATGATTATCCATTTTAAAATTAAAAATTTAAGTTATTAATGTTGAAATTAAGCAGTAAGCTTTTTTTCAGTTAATTCAGTACAAACACCTGCTGCAACAGTTGCTCCAGCATCTCTAATAGCAAATCTTGCCATATGTGGGTTTATTGCTGACTTTTCAATAACTAAGTTACCAATTGGCTTAAACTTACAAATCGCAACATCTCCATTTTTCAAGAAGTCAACTTTTCCTTCCATAGGTTGTCCACTTTTTGGATCAATCTTATGAACAATTTCAGTTAATTGACAAGGAACTTGAGCTGTGTGTACATGGAATACAGGCGTGTATCCTTTTGCAACAACAGTTGGATGATTAATAACAGCGATTTGAGCTGTAAACTCTTCAGCCATTGTAGCAGGACTAGCAGCATCGCAAATAACATCTCCTCTTGCAATATCTTTCTTTCCTACACCTTTAAC
>CEPZ01029485.1_pt1 | contig 10840 bp, 5 predicted proteins | sample 530461 | NCBI WGS metagenome assembly CEPZ01 (sample SAMEA2620106, study PRJEB7988) | marine metagenome | isolation source: saline water (ENVO:00002010), including | reverse complement strand
TTTTGTTCCATATTAATTTTGTTTAACAAAGCAGAGAATATAGTTGAATCACATGTTTTACCAAACTCATCAAGTACAACTTTGTAACAATTGTTTGCATATTTGATAGCAGTTTCTTCAGTTTTGCATTCAATGATTTCAACTTTGTCATACTTTGTGATTCTTTTAGCATATTCATTAACAAGTCCAATGTATTTCTTGTCTATTTTGCCTATTGTTAGTATTTTTAGCATGAATTTATGGTATATTATGTTGTTTATAAAGGTTAGTTTTTTATATCTCAACTGCAATTTTCTTAGGACTTCTAATATACCTTTTTACCAAATGCAACTTTTTCAGGAACAGTATGTTGTTACCATTCAGGTTCTGGCAATGCACATGCAGCAATTATTGCTATAGATTATTTTGTTGTTTTTTATATTATAAAGGTTAGTTTTTTATATACATACTTTATAATTATATATTATGACTCGTATAGCAGTGGTACAAAAAGGAAAGTGTAACCCAACAAAGTGCTCAGAACTTTGCTTAAAGAAGTGTCCTGTAAACAGAATGGGTGAAAAATGTATAATTAATGTAGATAATAAAGCACAAATTGATGAAGAACTTTGCAATGGATGCGGAATATGTCAAAATATATGTCCATTTGAAGCAGTGCATATCATTAATCTTCCGCAAGCACTTGACAAAGCACCAATACATCAGTTTGGTAAAAATGGATTCAGACTTTTTAAATTACCAATACCAATATTTGGCAAAGTTGTAGGGATTGTAGGTAGGAATGGAATAGGTAAAACAACTGCTGTAAAGATTCTTGCTGGTTTATTAAAACCAAACTTTGGAAATCTGAAAACAGAAAGCACATACAAAGACTTAATCAATTACTTCAAAGGAACAGAAGCTCAGTCTTATTTTGAAAAAGTACATAAAAAAGAAATAACAATAAGTTACAAACCACAACAAGTTGATATGATACCAAAGTCATACAATGGAAAAGTAAAAGATCTTCTCAAAAAAGTTGATGAAACAGGGAAACTAAATGAAATCATAGAAAAACTTGACCTAAAAAATGTTTTAGACAATGATATTAAAAAAATAAGTGGTGGAGAATTGCAAAGAGTAGCAATTGCAGCAACTGTTTTAAAAAAAGCAAACCTCTATTTTTTTGATGAACCAACATCTTACTTAGACATAAAACAAAGAATAAAGGTTAGTAAATTCATTAGATCATTAGCAGACGAAAACACAGCTGTCATGGTTGTTGAGCACGATTTAATAATCTTAGATTACTTAACTGACTTAGTACATATGATGTATGGTAAAGAAACTTGTTATGGTATTTGTTCAATGCCAAAATCTACAAGAGCAGGTATCAATGTTTACTTATCAGGGTTTTTAAAAGAAGAAAACATTAGATTCAGAGATAAAGAAATAAAGTTTACAAAACATGCTACTGATAAAGTCCAAGGAAATCTTGTTTTAACAGAGTGGAAAAATATAAAAAAGAAATTAGGAAACTTTAATCTCCAAGCAGACTCTGGAATAATTAACAGGCAAGAAGTTGTTGGCATTTTGGGAGAAAATGGAATAGGTAAAACAACTTTTGCAAAAATCTTAGCAGGTGTTACTGAGGCTGATCAAGGACAAATTAATAAAAGTGTAAAAGTTTCATACAAACCACAATATTTGGAAACAAAATCTGATGAATTGGTAATTAACTTTTTACAAAAAGCATTTGATAATTATAAAATGCAATTAATAAGGCCTTTAAACATTAAACAATTGCAATATAAAAAATTGCATGAGTTAAGTGGTGGAGAATTACAGAGAGTAAGTGTTGCACATTGTTTGTCACAAGAAGCTGATCTTTATTTATTAGATGAACCATCTGCATACCTTGATGTAGAACAAAGATTAATAATTTCAAAATTAATACAAGACTTTATGGAACACAAAGGAACAACTGCTTTAATAGTAGATCATGATTTATTATTCATTGACTATCTATCACACAGGTTAATTGTTTTTGATGGAAAACCTGCAGTACACGGTGTAATACATGGACCATTTTCAATGCAAGAAGGTATGAATAAATTCTTAAAAGATCTTAACTTAACATTTAGAAGAGATCCTGAGTCTGGAAGACCAAGGGCAAACAAACCTGAGTCAATCAAAGACAGGGAACAGAAAGCTGATGAAAAGTATTATTATGGTTGAAACTCTTCATATGGTTGAAAATTATCAACTAATGTATCAATATCATGTTTTTTTTTAAAATCTCTTAATATTACAGAACCATCAATTAAAAGTGATACATCTTTTTCAAAGTCAGTTATTCTATCATATAAATTAGGAAAATCTTTGAATATCTCTGTATAGAAATCAGAATCTTCATCTAAATAATCTAATCTTGCTTCTTTAAAATTCAAACCTTGGCTTGTTTTTGATTTGGAAGTATAAGCAAAGTAATCAACAAATCCGTCCATGTTAGAATCATACATATAAATTATTAATCCTGTAAATTTATTTTTGTAGAACACACTTAAAGACAATACTTCTTTAACAACTCCTGCTGTTTGAACAATTTCATAACAACATTTTTCTATAATCTTTCCATATTTACTTGTTGGACATAATTTAAACCCTACTTTTGATAATAAATCATTTTGTTGTAATTGGTTTTCTAATTTGTTTTCTAATTTAATTGGACCTTTTTTCTTAGGCAACACTTTTTCTTTTTTTTGTAATTCTGGAACTTTTTTTAATTCCTGAGATATTTTTAATCCTTGAACTAATTCTGTAATGATTTGGTTTTCATTAAAATCTTCATCAATTTCACCTTCACTTACTCCTGTTATAACATTGTTATGCATTTTCATATGTGCAGGAATATCTAGTTCCATATTTGTTACATATCTTTGGTCATCTTCAAGACCAGGGTAACTTAATGGGAGATCTATTTGTGTTTGTTGTATTCTTTTAAGAATGTCATAAAGTTTTTCTGTATGTCTATTAAATATTGTTGTTGTATTTATTTCATTATTAGGTTTGTTATGTGGTGTATTATTTATGTTAGTAATTATACTTACAATTGATCCTGTATATGGTACAATCCTTCCTTTGTTTTGATTTTCTGTTGAAACTTTGTCTGTGATTATTCCTGCAACTGCTCCTCTTGTAATAGTTCTTTTATCACCAATATTTTGACAGTTTGCCATCAAAGTACTTGTTGCTGTTATAAGTGTAAAAAAGGTTAGAATTTTAAGAATACTTGTTTTAGGGTTAACATCTAAATATTTATTTCTTATTTTATATTTGCTACCTTGCATTTAATTATTTGTTATATTCAGTTTTATAAAGATTATTATACTGTGGTATATTCTTTTTTTTAATTAAAAACATTTATATATAAGTATTCCTCAAAAGTATATATGGTAGATGAAGTTCAAAGTGTAACATTTGAAGAATTATTAACTGAAGCCAAAAATATTTTTTCTGTAACTCATGGTATGATTATAAAGTTTTTCCAAAATTCTGGTGAAATCCCTAGTATTTATACTAATATTCGAAGTAATTTTGCATTATTAGATGCATCACCATCTAAAGATGATTTAATAAAAATAATTGGAGATTTAAGTTCTCAAATTGGAACCTTTAAAAGTAAAAATTTCTTTTCTGTTGGGCCACATTCTGGAACAATAAGAAATAATCTTTCAAAACTTTCTGGTTTGTTAAGAATGATGAAAGAGCATGATGCAATACAACCAAAAAAAATAGCTATAGGAAAAGTTACTGGTTTTTTTTCTAAATTATTTGGTTAACATTATTTATATAATTTAGTTTATAATCTTCTTACAAAACTAAGAAATCCAGAATGTCCCATCATCTTTGACTTTGGTCTAACTTTTCTTTTTTCAAATTCCCATTCACGTTGGATAAGTTCAATAGTTTTCATATGAAACAATTCATCGTGTTTGTTAATTTCAGAAATAAAGTCCATAACAGAAGGAACACTTGGAGAATAATTAATAATAAACCCTCCATGTTTAAGTGCTGTAATGCAATTTTTGACAGCTAACCATGGTTCGGGAAGATCAAGTGTTACAACATCTACATTTGTTTCATCAATTTTTATATAAATACTTTTGTTCTTTATTGTAATGTTTTTTATTCCTAAAGTTTTTGCATTTTCTTTTACAATATCACAATGTTCTTTTTTAATATCATAAGTTGTAATTTTTTTAACAATATTTGCCAACATTAAACACAAACCACCACTACCACTACCTGAGTCAACAACAACACTATTTTTGCCCAAACCTGTCTCTGTTATTATGAATCCAATATCTTTTCTAGGAATTATTTGTGGTAAACGTTTAATATGTTTGTAATCATCAACAAATTGTGAAGGAAAAATGAAAAATTCTTTATCAGTATTAGATTTTGCTTTTCCGATTTTATTCAAATCTGACTTTTTAATAATGCCATATTGGGTACTAAAATCTTTATCAGTATCTCTAACATAATATTCTTTTTTTTTTGATATAGATACTTCTTTACCTAATTCTTCAATGTACTGCTTTTTTGGTTTTTTTATGATAATTTTAGCCATTTTTAACAATTTTTAACATATTATTCGAAAATCTTTATATATTACTGGAATATAGATGAGTATTTAAATATATCATTTTTTTATATATAAATTTTAGTGAATTTAATCTCTTTCACTACTTGTTAATAGAATCCCAAAAACACAAACTATTTATATAATTAATCATATAGGATGTATAATAATGAAATTTTTGCAGGGGGTATTAAAGGCAAATTTGCCTAAAAAATCAGTAAAATTAACTGTAGGATCAGTTCTAGATAATATAAATTCTTTAATTAAAAAAAATAAAATAGAAGGAGAAGCAATCTTAGGTGGTTCATATGCTAAAAATACTCATTTAGAAAATTTTGATTGTGATATTTTTGTTAAATTTGATATGAAATATAAAGAAAAAAATTTATCAATAATGTTAGAAAAAATTCTTAAATCATTTAAACCTGAAAAAATTCATGGATCAAGAGATTATTTTAAATTTAAGAAAAAAGGTGTTCTTTTTGAAGTTGTTCCTGTATTAAATATTACTTCTCCATCAGATGCTCAAAATGTAACTGATGTTAGCCCTTTACATGTTGACTGGATTAATAGCCATGTTAAAAAGTTATCTGATGATATTAGGTTGTCAAAATTATTTTGTAAAGCTCAAGGAATTTATGGAGCAGAATCTTATATTAATGGATTTTCAGGATATATATTGGAAGTTTTGACAATTCATTATGGTGGATTTAAAAAATTATTAAAAGGAGTGACTGAATGGAGGCCTAAACAATGCATTGATGTTGAAAATTATTATCATTCTCGGCATGATATTTCTCGTCGATTAAATAAAGCAAAACTTCATAGTCCTTTAATTATTATTGATCCTGTTCAACCAAATAGAAATATTGCAGCATCTTTAAGTAATGAACAATTTTCTAAGTTTATTCTTTCTGCAAGATTATTTTTACACAATCCTAGTAAAAGTTTTTTCAAATCTAAAGAAATAAAATTAACTGAAATAAAAAAGAAAGCAAAACAACTTGATTGTACACTTATAATGCTTAATGTTGTTCCATTACAAAGTAAAAAAGATGTGGTTGGAAGTAAATTATTAAAAGCATATGATTTTGTAAAAACCCAATTAGAAAATAATGATTTTAATGTTTTGGATTCTGGTTGGTCATGGTCAAATAAAAGTTTTTTTTGGTATATGGTTTATCCAGATAAGTTGTCTAAATTTGAAAGGCATCCAGGACCTTTAGTTTATTCTGGGTGGCAGTTTTTAAAACCTTTTACTAAAAAATATCAAGATTTTATTATTGATAATTTTAGAATTTATGTTTTGAGAAAAAGGAAATTCTATAAACTAAAAGATGTTGTTAATTTTATTCTAAAAGATGAATATTTAAAAGATAAAGTTAAGAAAATTAGGATTTAAAGAGTAAATATTCGATACTTTTATAAATAACCTATTTTTTCTATATATTACTTTAAAAATCACCGCCTATTCTATATTTCGGATATACAAATTCCGAGACAACATATAGAAAAATTATAAACTAGCGAGAGCTATCCCATTCAAACTAGTTGCATTATGTTACTTAATCATAAGTTAAGTAATGAGTAAGAATAGATCTCCAAATTATTAAGAACAAAGTGTTCTTAACAATTCCTAATTAAAATAAAAATTGCGACCAAATAAACGATAAAGGATAGAAGTTAGAATTCCCGTTGATCCTGCGGGAGGCTGCTGCTATCAGGGTTCGATTTAACCATGCAAGTCAAGGGGTCCTTCGGGACACCGGCAGAATGCTCAGTAACACGTCAATAATCTAACCTTAGGTCTTGGATAACCTTGGTAAACTGAGGCTAATATGAGATAGAAGAACAATTCTGGAACGAGGTTCTTTGAAAAGTAATGCCTAAGGATGAGTTGGCGGCTGATTAGGTTGATGGTGGGGTAAAGGCCCACCATGCCTACGATCAGTAGGGGCCTTGAGAGAGGGAGCCCCGAGAAGGGCACTTAGACACTTGCCCTAGCCCTACGGGGTGCAGCAGGTGCGAAACCTTTACAATGCACGAAAGTGTGATAAGGGAACCCTGAGTGCCTATACTTTGTATAGGCTTTTACTAAAGGTAAATACTTTAGTGAATAAGCGGTGGGTAAGACTGGTGCCAGCCGCCGCGGTAACACCAGCGCCGCTAGTGGGAGCCGCGTTTATTGGGCCTAAAGCGTCCGTAGCTGGATAAATAAATCTTTTGTGAAATTGTAAAGCTTAACTTTACAGCGTGCAGAAGACACTGTTTGTCTTGGAACCGGAAGGAGTCAGAGGTATGGAAAGGGGAGCGGTAAAATGCTATAATCCTTTTTAGACCACCTGTGGCAAAGGCGTCTGACTAGTACGGGTTCGACAGTGAGGGACGAAAGCCAGGGGAGCGAACCGGATTAGATACGAGAAATCATGTCTGATTTCTGGAGTTAGCTTTGTAAAAGATTCGTTAAATCTACTAAATTACGAGCGAAACAGAAGTTGCTATATGATGATTTACTCGCTAACTACCCGAGTAGTCCTGGCTGTAAACTCTGCGAGCAAGGTGTTGCACATTCCACGAGGATGTGCTGTGTCGAAGCGAAGGCGTTAAGCTCGCCGCCTGGGAAGTACGGTCGCAAGGCTGAAACTTAAAGGAATTGGCGGGGGAGCGCCACCAGGGGTGCGGCGTGCGGTTTAATCTAATTCAACACAGAGAATCTCACCAGGGGCGACGGCAGAATGAAAGTCAGGCTGAAGACCTTACTTGACAAGCCGAGAGGTAGTGCATGGCCGTCCTCAGCTCGTGCCGCGAGGTGTCCTCTTAAGTGAGGTAACGAGCAAGACCTGTATCTACAGTTGCTAACAAGTTCTTTAGAATGATTGAGCACACTGTAGAGACTGCCTTGGAAACAAGGAGGAAGGTGCAGGCTACGACAGGTCTGTATGCTCCAAATCCACTGGGCTACACGCGCGCAGCAATGGTAGGGACAATGGGATACAACTCCGAAAGGAGAAGTTAAACCTCTAAACCCTACCCAAGTTCAGATTGAGGATTGTAATTCATCCTCATGACGATGGAATCCCTAGTAATTGGACATTATCAGTGTCCAGTGAATATGTCCCCGCTCCTTGCACACACTGCCCGTCAAATCAACCGAGCAGGGTTTTGATGAGGCTTAGTCATTAGATTGAGTCGAATCTAAGCTCAGTGAGGTGGGTTAAGTCGTCACAAGGTATCCGTAGGGGAACCTGCGGATGGATCACCTCCTTTTATTTTTATATTTATTTTATAGAAATAATTCAATCTATTCTTACTCATATTTTTTCATAAATTTATTATGGGCCTGTAGTTCAGTCTGGTAGAATATCGCCCTTGCATTTTAGTTATTTATAACAAGAAAGGCGGGGGTCTCGGGTTCAAAATGCTTGAACTTTATTGTTTGGCTTGAATTTCCCGACGGGTCCATTTATTATTATTAACATTTTTAAATTTATTTAATGCAGTTCAAAATCATGAGATTTTGGATCAAGGGTTGAAACTTTTATTTTTCACTAATATCATGTTGATGAAACCATGCATAGACAAGATCACATTTTAGGCTAAATGATATCAGGTGGATGACTTGGCTCAATATGTTGATGAAGGGCGTGGCTAACTACGATATGCTCTGGCAAGTGGTATGCACACTTTGAACCAGAGATTCCCGAATCTGACATCAGCTTGAAACCGTTAAGGTTGAGTAACTCAGGGAATTGAAACATCTTAGTACCTGAAGGAAAAGAAATCAATTGAGATGCTGTGAGTAAGAGCGACTGAAAACAGCACAATGCAAACTGAATTCTTTATGGAAACATAAAGAAGATGTGGTGTTATAAGACTACTTTTTATCCTAGCTAGGGAACTTGAAATCTTCTGGAAAGAAGTACCTTAGAAGGTGATAGTCCTGTAAAGATAACTTAGTGGATTTTAGTAGTATCTTGAGTAGTGTTTTTTGGATTTGAAGCACGAATTTAGGAGGCATTAATTTCTAACATTAAATACATTTTGAGTCCGATAGCGTACTAGTACTGTGAAGGAAAGTTGAAAAGAACCTTTAATAGGGAGTTCAAAGATCCTGAAACCTGATAGCTATGGTGGGATAGTGCTCTTTGGAGTTCTATCGTGCGTTTCGAATAACGTGCCAGGGAGTTTATCTAAGTAGCGAGAATAATCTTTAATAGAGTATTCGTAGGGAAACCGAATTTTCGCAGCTTGCAATGAGAAAGGTATTAACGTGCCTAAGTTATTTGGATATGACCCGAAGCCGAGCGATCTAACCCTGGGTAAGGTGAAGCAAGGATTAAACCTTGTGGAGGCCTGAAGAGGTGCTGCGGACATGCGTTCTTCTAACCTGGGGCTAGGGGTGAAAAGCCAATCGAGCTCGGTGATAGCTGGTTCCTATCAAGTTTGACCGTAGTCAAGTCTCGAATGAAGTAACTATGAATGTAGAGATACGGATTAAGAATTTAGGCGTCGAAAGATGTCGGTTTTTTGTCCAACTCCGAATTTTATAGTACTAAAGATTTCGGGAAACGGTGGTCAGGGGTAAGCTCTGATCACGCGAGGGGAACAACCCAAACTACAGTTAAGGTCCCAAAATATCAACTAAGTGTTAAAGGGTGAAGAATGTTTATGCCCTAAGACAGCGAGGAGGTTGGCTTAGAAGCAGCCATCCTATAATAAGTGCGTAACAGCTTACTCGTCAAGGTTATAGGCTTTGAAAATGGACAGGGCTAAGTTGATTACCGATACTGTAGGGTTCTGAAAAGAAATCAATAGATAGGTGTTTTGTTAGGGTAGAAGTATTTCTGTGAAGAGATATGGACCTGATAAAAATAAAAATCCTGGCGGTAGTAAGATCTTAGCAGAGTGAGAATCTCTGTCACCGGAAGGGCAAGGGTTCCTTGACAATGTAGATCAGTCAAGGGTTAGTCGATCCTAACCAATAATCTAGCAGATTTTTTGGGAAAGGGAAACAGGTTAATATTCCTGTACCACTATAATATGTGCGGTGACGCAAGTTTATTTTTTGACTCTTTTAGCTAAGCTAACACAAATTATCTTTTGTGTCAACCAAAATAAATCAAAGGAGTATTATAATGATGAGAATTTGATTAAATTTGGGATGAGTAGATCTTATGATTTATTTAGCTAATGCTTAGAGACCTTGAAAAAGAAAATAAAAAAAATTTATAGTGTTCGTACCCAGAACCAACACAGGTGCCCCTGGGTGAGAAGCCTAAGGTGTGAAGGTTTAATCTAGTTGAGGGAATTCGGCAAATTAGCCCTGTAACTTCGGTTTAAGGGGTCCCTACGTTAGTTGTCATATGATTGCTATTGTAGGGTGCAATTACAAGGGAGGTCCGACTGTTTAACAAAAACTTAACCAACTGCTAGCCTGTAAAGGTGCGTACAGTTGGTGACGTCTGCCCAGTGCCAGTACTTTAAAGCCTTTTTCAAGGGGCCTAAGAGCTGGTAAACGGCGGGGGTAACTATAACTCTCTTAAGGTAGCGAAATGCCTTGCCGTTTTAATGACGGCCTGCATGAATGGCGTAACGAGATCTCCACTGTCCCCAACTAGAAACCACTGAACTCTCTTTCCTAGTGCAAAGGCTAGGGATCTCCAGTGGGAAGTGAAGACCCCGTGAAACTTTACTGTAGCTTATGATTGTAGCATGAATTTTGTTGTGCAGTGTAAGTGGGAGTTGTTATGTTGCGGTCGCCAGATCGTGAATAGACGTCAATGAAACACCACTCTTCAAAATTCGTGTTGCTTACTTTTTTTCGGAAAAGGACAGTTATAGGTAGACAGTTTAGCTGGGGTGGCATCCTGTTGAAAATGTATCAACAGGGCCCAATGGTTGACTCAATCGGGTCAGAAATCCGATGTAGAGTGTAAGAGCAAAAGTCAGCCTGATTGGAATTTTAATAATATGAATTCCAAAAACGAAAGTTTGGTCTAGCGAACCTCAGTACTTCATTAATGGGAGTCTGAGATGACTGAAAAGTTACTCCGGGGATAACAGAGTTGTCGCGCCCGAGAGCTCCTATTAGCTCTAGGCGACAAATAATTTTTTTCAGTTCGTTCGGTTTGAACTTCCTGCATTAGTTTAATGTTTTAGAGTTAAGAGTAAATCGACGGCGCGGCTTGCTACATCGATGTCGGCTCTTCCTAACCT
>CEPZ01049857.1_pt1 | contig 10857 bp, 4 predicted proteins | sample 530461 | NCBI WGS metagenome assembly CEPZ01 (sample SAMEA2620106, study PRJEB7988) | marine metagenome | isolation source: saline water (ENVO:00002010), including | reverse complement strand
GACTATCGCCAATCAGGGATTGACTATCGAAGTACTGTTTATTCCTATCGGGGTGTCACAACTCATGCCATTACGGCGGCGGTTACTGGTACAGCAACAGTCACAGCAACGATAGTTGAAGAGGCGTCCATTGCGGCTGCGGTTACTGGTTCAGCGACTGTAACAGCAGCAGCCCAAATGGAAAACTTTATTTCGGCTGCGGTTGCGGCTGCCACTACGGTGGTTACGGCTGTTATTGAAGAGGCGTCCATTGCTGCGGCGATTACTGGTTCGGCTGCGGTTACGGCTGCGATTGTTAGGGAACGCCCGATTGCGGGTGATGTTACGAGTTCGGCTCTTGTCGCGGCTGCGATTGTTAAAGAACGCCCGATTGCGGGTGGTGTTACAAGTTCGGCTGCGGTGGTGGCCGATATTACTTGGTATAAGATTCTTCCGAATGTAACTATTACAACAACGTTACAAGATGATGTTACACTTGCGGTTGAACTATTAGATGATGTTTCTATTACTGTGGGGGTTTAATGGCTACATACGATAAAGACGATCAGGTGCGGGTTACTGCAACATTTACTTCTAATGATGTGGCAACAAACACAACTTTAGATCCTGCGAATAAGGCATTACATCATAAGCCGTCAGGTGACAACGTAGAGGTAACTGCGAGTAGCGACGAGACTGGCATCTACTACGCCGATGTTGATTTGGATCAGATCGGTACACATACTGTCAAGTTCACGGGTACTACACCCGTCAAGGCGATGGAAGTCGTAGAATTAAAAGTCGGCAAATCCGTATTTGACCATTCGTGAAGAAACTGGCCTACGTTCTGCCAGATCCGAACCCCTCAAAGGACAGGGGTGAGGCAAACCGCGCCATTTTTCTGGCGGGGTTAGAGGAACACGGCAAAATAAGTAAAGCATGTGCCATAGCAGGGGTGACACGCTCCGCTTACGACAAGTGGAGGCAGCGTATACCGGGTTTCGCGGAGAAAGCGGACGCTATCCGCCACAAAGCCCTCCTTGAAGGCGGTACCGAGACATGGGATGGGACGTTTGCGTCGTTTAGAGGCGACTATTTCGGCCATATGTCCCCTTTCTTCCATATTGAGGCAATAAACGCCTACGAAAACACCCCGCCGGGGAACATTACCCTCATTTTGTGGCCTCCGGAGCATGGAAAGACCACGTTGGCGGAGGATTACTTCTGCAAGAAGTTGGCTTTGAACCCAGAGTTCCGTATCACCGTTGGTTCAGAGGGAACTGATATGGCTCGTAAGATTCTTGGTCGTATCCGTAGCCGTATGGAGCCTCATGGCCCGTATCCCCGGTATGTAGCCAAGTTTGGGCCGTTTGTTCCCCAGAATCAGTCTGGTCGTAAGACGGTGCAGGCGTGGGGTGCCGATTACTTCAATGTGTTCAAGAAACAGACGCATGATGAGCGCGACTATTCGATGGTTGGGTTGGGTTGGCGGTCAAAGATCGCTGGTACCCGTACTGATCATCTTCATATAGACGATATTCAATCAAGGGTGTCGTTGAATTTGACCGACCAGATGTTCGAGGTGTTCCGGCAGGACTGGTTGACACGCCCCGGTGAGAAAGGACGAACCAGTATTAACGGTACCCGTGTCGGGTCAGATGACTTCTATGAGCGGGTGATGACGGAGATCGATCCTGATATTTTGCAGGTAATCAAGTTTCCGGCGATTGTCACTAATGATGAGGGTGAACCGGAGCCGTTGTGGCCTGAAATGTTTTCGTTGGAATCGTTGGATCGTATTAAACGCAAGGTGGGGGAGGAGGCATGGTCGCGTAACTATATGCAGGAACCTACTTCGTCTTTATCTGCTACATTTACGGATGATTCTATCCAAAAGTGTCTTAATCCTTTACGGTCGGTGATCCATGACCCACCCGAAAATTGTAGTGTTTATATCGGCGTTGATCCTGCTCTTGGTTCAAACAACTGTGTGGTGGCTGCTACGCCGCATGAAGGTAAACTTAAGATTCTTTTCATTCGGGAAGATACTGGGTTAACTCGCAACGAGCAGATCCTCGGCGTTGTTGAGGACGCTATTCAGCGTTGTCTCAAGAATGGGTCAACTGTTTCAGATGTGATCATTGAAGCGATGGTGTTTCAGAAGGGGTTGTCTCGGGATGAGCGCCTTATCGAGATGACGGAACGGTACGGGTTTCGTGTTCGTGAGCATTTGACTGGTGTCAACAAGTACGATGAAACGATTGGTGTGCCGTCGATGGCGCTGTCGTTTATGCGAGAAGAGATTGAGATCCCTTACGCTGATGATGGGCCTACCCGCCATCAGGCCGATCAGTTGATCCGTCAGTTGAAGGCGTGGCGTCCGTTGAAGCGTGGCACACGGCTGCGTCAGGATCAGGTGATGGCGTTGTGGTTTATTTGGATACTTTGGCGGCAACGCAAACAAGCATTTGATGTAGACTCTTCACAATTCAATTATAGTGGACTACCGTGGAGGACATCTGTGGCTTCCAGTAGGGCGTTTTGATGTATACCTTTGAAGAAATCGTGGGGATCGTTAAGATCCGACAGCAAAACGCATCGCCGCTATTGGCGCGCATGCTGGAAGTCAAGGAACGTTACAACGGTGACTATGTTATTCCGTTGCCGTCGATGGAGAACGAGCCTGTTCTTCCTCCGTTGACACCTGCGTTGATCTCGGAGAACATTGATGCGGTAGCCCAGCGTGCAGCATCGGTTATACCGTTCATTGGTTGCCCTGCTGTTGATGGTTCCAAGGAGCGTGGCGTCCGGTCGCGCGAGTATGCTGATATTCGTCGTCGTGCGTTGGCTTCTACTTGGTACCAGTCGAAGTATAAGATAAAGATTCGACGGGCTTACAGGCATCTTGCGGGTTATGCGACAGCGTGTCTGGTTGTGCATCCTGATTTCGATAAGGGTATGCCTCGTATAGATGTCCGCGATCCTCTTGGTGTCTATCCTGAACCTAAGGCTTACGAGGATGTGGATCCTCCTGCGAACATTGGTTTCATTTACGGCAAGTCCGGGGATTGGATTCGTAGCCATTACCCGCAAGCCATGTCGGAGAATGGTGGCGTTATCCCACCAGACGGCAAGAATGATCAGGAACTATGGGACATTGTTGAATGGCTTGATGACGAGCAGATCGTTATCGGAATCATGGGGCCACGGTACGAACACTTCAATCAGGTGTACGGTCATCATGGAGCCACGCAGGAATTGTCGCGTGTAGCCAATAGGGCAGGGATGCCATGTGTGATTACGCCGGGGCGAGTTACCTTGGATCGTATCGCATCGTCGGTTTCGCAGGTTGTCGGCATTGTGGATCTGATGTCTAAGATGATGGCGTTAGAAATTATGGCCCAAGAGAAGGCTATCTTCCCTGATAGGTATATAATCGGACGGTCGGGTCAGGTGCCGATGATTGTCGGCGGGGAGTGGAAAGACGGACGCGAAGGCCAAGTCAATGTTCTACTTGACGCTGAACAAATCGGAGAACTCCGGTCGTCACCTGACCCGACAACCAATATAGCCATCGACAGGTTGGAGCGTAATGCGCGCATCTCTACCGGAACCGTACCTCAAATTGGTGGTGAAACATACGGGGCTTTGCGTACCGGACGAGGTATCGACGCCCTCATGGGGGCAGCGTTGGATCCGCGTATCCAAGAGATGCAAGAAATTATGGAGGCTCATCTTCCTCATCTAAACGAGTGTATCTTCGCTACCTACAAGGGGTATTTCGGTAGCAAGAAGTTCTCCATGTTCACTGGCTATGCCGGTGACTTCGGTCAAGTTGAGTTCACACCAAATGAACACTTTGAGATTTTCGATAACGTGGTGTCGCATTCGATTCCCGGTGCTGACATTCAGGGAACGACTATCCAGTTGGGCCAGTTGTTGGGCATGAAGGGTATTAGTCTTAAAACATTCAGGACCAAGCATCCGTATATTGAGGATGCTGAGGCAGAAGGTAGGCGTGTCGATGAGGAACAGTTGGAGGAGGCAGTCATGGCTGCGATCCAGCAGCAGGCTTTGTCGGGTCAGTTGCCTGTGGTGTATGTCTCTAAGATTGAGAAGCATCGCAAGAAGGGGTTGGATATTTTTCAAGCCATTGAGAAGGCTGACGGGGAGATAAGGGAGGAGCAGGCTGCTGCGGCTCCGCCTCCGGGCGAGGGTCAGGTTATTCCCCCGGAGATGGCTGCTGGTTTGGCTGCTGGCCCTGAGGGGATGGCTCCACAGCAGGCCCCGCCTTCTAACGAGTTTTCTCCTGAGGCTGCGCAGCAGTTGGTTAGTGCGTTGAGGGCTGGCTGATGCCCCGTAAGAAGAAGACACAGACGCCACAGACTCCGGGCTTAGAAGCAGGTGCAGCATATGGTGAGGTAAGCGACAGTCTGGCAGCGCAAGATCCCAATAAGGGCGGGATTCCTTTGCCTATTGGTTCGGCTCAGATTCAGGCTGGGCCTCCTGTTGAACCGGAACCGTTGCCGATTGATGTTGCGCAACAGTTTCCGAACACGGTTACTCCGTTGACTGCTCCCGGTCAGGGAATGACTCGGCCTTCGAATCCGCTGCGTATCACTAATGAGATGAGAGCGGCGACTCTTCTTAAGGAGTGGGCTGCGAATAGTGGCGATCCGATTGTGAAAGATGCTGCTATGCAGATGGAAGTTTATTTGCGTAATGGCTAAGTGGCGACCAACGGTTAGTAGGCAGCAACTATTTCCCGATAATCCGAATGCGCTGAACAGCGAATATTACGGGCAGCGCATGGGCATGATTATGGATTCTGGCGCGGGCCGATTCTTTGAGCAGGATCCAACATCGTTGGTTAATCTTGCAGCGTCGTCGTTATCTAATGATGACATGCTTGAAACGCTGTTCATGGCGAATGATCAGATTTCTTTGAATACGTTGCGGCAGCAGTTTGAGAATTTGCCGCCGATGACAAAGAAGGCTGAGTTTAATCGTCTTCCTCCGAAGACGCAGAATCTTTTGTTGGCTTCTGGTTTGAAGTCGCCAAAGGAGGAGGAAGATCAGGGTCTTTTTGAGAGAATCTTTACTTGGGACAATCCGCTTCTTCCTGAGGAGTTCCTTAGGGATAAGGGGGTGATAGCGGATTCGTTTGCAGGTACGGCTTTTAAGGGGTTGTTGGCTCCTGTGTCTGCTGTCGGTTTTGTGTTGGGTAAGGCTGCCAGCACTCTTTGGGAATACGGTGCAGAGAAACCCAACCGATTTGCGAAGCGGCTTGGTAGATCGTTGGCCCATATGGATGAGACTAATGATCCGTTTGTATTTGCGAAGCCTCCTAAGTGGCGACGTGCTTGGAACGAAACGAAGATCGAAGAGAATTCCTTTACTGACGAATCGGTAGAGAAGGCTGTCGAATTGATTGGTACTAAACGCACGATGATGCTGCGGGCGTATCTTACGGGCGGCGTCGCTGAGGTTGAGCAGCGTCTTATTGATCGCGGCGAAGCGGAAGGCTGGTCGGAGGAACGGGTAAGCGAAGAGTTTTATAGGTGGCAACGCGAGTCTGATGATGCTGCGCATGTGAAGGCGAAAGAGATTTTGGAGTCGCATAGGCTCGACGGATTTAATTATTCGATACGGGCGTACAACAATTTGGGTTTGATACCGGATGTGACTCCAGATTCGTGGCAGGGTAAGACTGTCGGGTTTACTGGCGCGATGGCAACAGAGATTTTGTTGGATCCGTTGATGTACGCCGGGGGGATATTCACAAAGATTTTTCGCCGCGCTAAGGCTGGGATACGCGGCGGGGGTTCGTATGAGCAGATTCATTTCTGGCAGCGGATGACTGAGGTTGAGAACGCTGCTACATATTTGAGAACTGCGAATGGGCGGATTACGCCTGAATACACTCGGGCGTTTAAAGAGGGATTAAACGAGTACGCTGGCGAGGTAGCAGAGTGGACGGCAAGTAACTCTGGTCTTGCGACGCTCAATGCAACGAATTTGAATATTCGGATTCAGGCGCGTGCCCAGAACCGAATGATCAATCGGATCAATGAGGCGTTCGATGCATTGAACGCGTTGGATGATGAAATGATCACGATCCGTAATCAGCGCGCTGCTGACGGGTTGGAGCCGTTGAACCGGTGGGAGTTGGAGCAGGCTGCTATTCAGAACACCGGTAAGACCGATTTACTACACCAGTTGTCTCGTGATTTCCCCGGTATTGATCCTGTTATTGACGATATGCGGAACTGGCATGCGTATCAGCGAGACAAAATTTTTCTTCATACGGATGACGCGGATGTGTTCAAGGTTAGTGATTCGTTGTCGTCGGTTCTGAAGGAAGGCGACGAGATTCTCGGCGCTAATGGTGAACGCATTGTTGTTGATGCAGCGATGTTAGAGAAGATGGATCGACGGTTGTTTATGCGGGCACCGGATCTGTCTACCCGTGAGGGGTATTGGGCGTTTCTTCAGGACGCGCCGGGTCGTAAGGCGCTAACAACGTCGTTTGGTGGAACCGATCCGGGTGCGATGTGGTTGCCGCGTATCGGGGCTGCGGGTGCGCGATGGGTTGAAGGCAAGCGGTACATGCGGAAGATTCTTGATTTCGGAGCGAAGACTCCTGAGGTCGATGAAGACATGGCCCGGTTGGCTGCTAACTATATTGCTAGGCAAACCGATTATGTCGCGGCTCGTGTCGCTGAAGATATAGCCAACGGGGTGATTACCCTTTCCCGTGTCGTGGATGAGGATGCGTTGGCGCGGATCATCAATCAGGGCGATTCGCAGATACAGAGTTCGTTGGCTGAGCAGTTGGGTTTAACAGTTGACGATATGACAAAGATCCAGAAGTCTGTTGATGAGGCGATGAAGGATGCGCCGAACATTATTCTCGAAGACGGATATTTGGATCCTTTGCTGAGGTGGTATCAGGATCAGGGCTTCGTGGAGGTGAAGGGGAAACTTAGACCGGCTCGTATTCCGATTAATGTTCCGTTGTCGGGGGCTGCGCGTGCGGCTCGTAACCATTTCTACGATCAGTTGCATGCTGTTGGCAGCCTCAATGGTGAGGTGTCGTGGGCGACTCGTGTCGGGATGCATGGAAAGTCTGCGTTCACATTCTTGGCGTACCATCCTGCGCGTTGGGCCGAGAAGTTGACAACGTACACACCTAAGCAGACTTACATCGACGTATTGGGCAAGGATGCGATTTCGGATTTCAAGGCGCTTATAGACATGGGGGTGATGTCGAATGTGCCTCGTATCCAATTAGATAACTATTTGCGTATGTTTATTACTGGCAATGAGGCGCAGCGTTGGTGGGTGCAGACCCAGTTCACTCTTGATTTTCTTGGACGGAGCGGGGCGTTAACGCAGGGTGGGCGCGATGTTCAGGACTTCATTAAACGGTTTATTCAACACGGCAATGCTCACTATTCGGCGCTTCAAAACGATTTCGTGGGGGTGTACGAAGGGCTTGGGTTGAAGCGTGCCATTCTGGGTTCGGCTGCGCATGATGCACAGTTGTCGCGTATGAATGTGATACCAAACTACCGCGAGTTGGCAGCAGTTTCTAAATACATGGCGTTTTACCGCATGGCGGGATGGGGTATTCATCTTCCGTACATCGATAAGTTTTTGGCGCGGACTTGGCGACCAGCGGTGTTGTTGCGGTTGGGGTATGTTGCGCGCAACGGCGGCGAGGAATTGTTTTCTTGGTGGCTGCGTGAAGGTCCGAAGCATTGGGCGCATCAGAAGGCTGCGCGTAAGGCACAAGGCAGCGTTATTGTGTGGGATGAGTACGGCCGCAAGGTGGTTAGGGCGGCTGAGGATCTGGGTGAAGAAGCATACGAGGCGATGCTTTGGAAGCCGGTGTCTCGTTTGTGGCGTTCATTCAATGAGGTTGCTGGTATCGGTGACTTTGCGATTACGGCGAAGGCTATTAAGAAGGCTGCTGAAGAGCAGGGGCCTCGTTGGGCGTTCTTGTCTGCGGATGAACGTATGCGTGTTTTTGAGAAGGCTCGATCTGAGGAGTTGCGAAGGGTTGAACTGAATCCGTTTTCGAGGGTTGGTCGTGGCGCGTTCGAGTTGGGTAATGCGATGGCGCGGTCGTATGCGAAAAGGATGTCAGAGTTCGGGGAGTGGCTTGGCATGCCGACTCGCCGCGAGTTGGCGAGACACTTCTTGGAGAGAACCGATCCGGATCACGAGTTGCGGATTTTCTTGTCGGGGTATGCGTTGACGAATCCAACGATTCTTGATGAGCAAATGAAGAACATTCTTGGAACATTTGATACTTACACGAATTTCGAGAAGAACGCTATGAGTTCTGCGATGCGTCGTGAGGGGCTTGGGTCTACGGTTCCGGAACTTCTTAAGTTGCCGATTGATTACACACGCACCGCAATGAAGTGGGTTACTAACGCGGGTGCTGATGCGAATCAGGGTACTAAGGCTATTGCGATGGCGCAGTATTTGTCTAAGTTGCCTGACGATATTGGTAGCCGGGCGATGCTCGCTGAGTTGGCTCATTACGTTTCTGAGGTGCAGGATGCGTCGCTGAAGCCTGTTGCGGATCGGTTGATTGCGTCGTTGTCTCCTGCGGAGCAGGTTCGGTTTAGAGGCACGGTGGGTAGGGCGGCTCGAACTGAGCCGTTCGATCCGGGTCTTCTCAAGTTTGAAACCAGTATTGCTTTGTCTGAGTTGGAAGAGGTCGCGGAGCCTGTTGTTGTAATGATTACTGGTTCACGGTTTGTGCCGAAGAATCGCGCTCCTTTGCCTAAGGCTGAGATTGATCGAATCAAGCAGGCGATTAGGGATTCGTTGAATGCGCTTCCTGATGGGTCAACTGTGCGTGTCGGTGGCGCTGCGGGGGTTGATCAGTACGCAGAAAAGATTGTTCTTGATATGCAGAAGGCGGGCCGTGACATCAAGTTGGAGCGGTACTATGTGCCGAAGACTGGTCCGGAGTCGTGGTCGCGTGGGGGTAGGGCTGGGCCGATTCGTAATCGTCGCATGTTGGAGGGCCGTCCGCATGATGCTCCGGATACCCCTCCGCGTGGAAACGCTGACGTTTTATTTGCGTTTCATCCGGGCAAGGGGATGGGTCCGCAGACTCCGACTGTTTCTGTAAGCGGGTTGACTGGTCGTGGCGCGAAGGCGTTGACCTATGGGCTGGGTCATCAGGCACATAATAAATATTTTTCTACGAAGTTGGTTGTTCCGTTTGCTGAGTGGGCGCGGCTGTCTCCCGGGGGTGTTCAAAACCCCGGAGCGATCATTGAGGTGACAAGTGTTAGGGGTGATCGAATCCGGTTGCGTGTAAAGGCAAGGGAGATCATTACCGACAAAAACAATTTTCATGAGGTTAATCCTCTTGATATGCATTTGTCGAAGAACCCTCAGAAGGTATTGCAGAGCATGGTGGCGCAAAAGGCTGCGAAGGGTTCTCGGCAGTTGGATGAGCCGATCAGAATTAAGCGTGGAAAGAATCTGGATGTAGAGCAGACCGCTGATTTTTTAACTCCTCAGGAAGCAAACCGGTTGATTTCTTTCGATGTGGAAGTTATTAAACCGGATGCGCTTACTGCGGCTGATCGCGCTACGCGGGCTTCGGGGAAGCGTGTTGGTTCCGGTACGGAGGATGCGATGCAGGCAGCGTTTTCTGCTGGTGTCCGTGTCGATGATGGTGCCCGGCTTGGTCGCCCGGAGACAATCAGCAAGGGGGCGCAGCGGGCAAGCCATTACAGGCGGTTGCGTATCGGTGCGTTGGACGAGGGGCATTTTGTTGATGAGTCTGTCGAGGGGGGACAGACGGTTATGCGGGTGTATAAGGCGGGTACGCAAACGGATGAGCGTTTTATTCCTGCGGTTGAGGCGGTTCCTGCGTTGTCTGCTTCTGCGACGGTTATTACGTTGCTGCGAGAGGCGGATCCTAAGGTGTTGCGCAGGTTGAGGGAGGCGTTTGATACGAGTGCTTCTCAGAATACGCGGCTTGCGGTTGTATGGGAGGATGCGCTTGACGAGGTTTTAGATTTTCTGCCTAGAGAGCAGCGAGAGATTTGGCTTGATTTGTTTCGTCCACGGTATAGCGGGCCGGTTGATCCGGTTGATGCGGCTTTGCCGGGTAGGCTTCTTCGGTCGGCTGAGGCCGGTCCTGTTGATGAACCGTTTGGTTTAACGCAGCCGACATTGGATGTGTATGGCAGGTCGTTTTCAACTGTTGATGATTTGCCGAGCGGATATAAGAACGAGTTGACGGTTAAGTCTGATCCGGAAACAGGTGAGGCGTTGTATACCAATGCCTTTGCGCGGCTTGATGACGCTGGGCAACCAGTGATTTATATGAATCTTGCGCAGATGGAGAAGCATTATCCGAAGTATGGAACAGATCGACCGTTTGAGCGGTACAAGTTGTGGGAAGCAGGATTGGGTATTGATTCTGCGTTTGTTCGTGAGAATTTGGAACCGGGCGGGCTGATTCGAATCACGGCTCAGGATCTAACAAATCCGGATGAGTTCTTGAGGATAGCCAATGAGCATTTGGGGGAGGGGGTACTTGCTCTTGATTCTCCGTTGGAGGGGTATCTTGGTCATGCTGCTTTAACTTGGGAGCATGAGATGATGCATGTGCGGTTGGGGCATCCGTATGCGCGTAAGCATTTGGGGGATGATTTCGATTCGTCCAAGGAGGCGTGGCGTGCCCGTGAGTTGGATGTTGACTCCGAGGTGTTTAGGCGGCTAGGTATTGACGAAAGCCAGTTGAATCCTGATCCGTCACGGGTTCGGTTGCGTTCGGTTCCCGCTGAGGCTGTTGCTCGGGCTGCGGATGATGTTCCGGCCGCTGCTGCTGGAGCC
>CEPZ01014485.1_pt1 | contig 10865 bp, 6 predicted proteins | sample 530461 | NCBI WGS metagenome assembly CEPZ01 (sample SAMEA2620106, study PRJEB7988) | marine metagenome | isolation source: saline water (ENVO:00002010), including | reverse complement strand
GGTTGCCTGTGACGATAGCGGCCTTACTTATTTCTATTGAGCCACTGATTGATATGGCGCGTACCGCGTTGAATGTATCTGGCTCAATGACAGCGGGTACGATTACCCATCGTATTTTGGGTGATGCAGCCAATGCAGAAGTCGAATCGCATGACGCTGCAGCAGCACAAACTAACGAGCAGTTTTCAAAAGCTTAATTATTTAAAGCATTTTTAACCCTCTTCTTTTTTGGTTGGGAGTCTTAAGGGCTCCCAAACAGAATATCTAACGCACATTTACTACAGTTTCCCCTTCAGGTATAAGTATTAAATATTCACTTTTTAAACGGACTTTAATATGGCTTCAATGGCAAGACATGCACTAGATATCGACTTGGACGACAAAACTTGGTTTCGATATGCGGCTTTTGATGGAAAATCTTCATTGCGAGGAAGCTCTGTCACTAAGTTAGATTCGCTTCCTGCATTGGCACTGCTATCTGGTGGTGCAGAAATCTTCTTTGCTTTTCTGATGTTTGCCATCTGGATATTTAGTTATTACTTACAAGCGAATGTAGCGCCTCTGTTGGCGTTTATGATTGTCCTTGGTAGTGCTTTATTTGTATTTATTGCAAAGCGTATCGCAATTTACCGAAAGTACGGTTTTGGCTCTCAATGGGTGATGACCGTTAGTAAAGAAAAACTTGAAGTGGCCAAACTTGCGCAGAAAAATAAAAAAGCTAAAACTCTCACTATCAAGAAATGTGACATTGACGAAATTGCCTTTAACTATACGATGGATAAAAAGTACAAGCACCAGATAGGAGGAGGCACAGTTAAAAACTCGGCGAGAGTGCATGCCTGTGAAATACATTTAAAGAATGGCGAACTGATTGATATAGATGGTATGCGAGTTGGCTTGTTTAACCTGCTTTACTTGCTAGTTTTTCATGAATACCCCTTGGTTTACCGATACTGTTTATCTGGTGGAGCAGGAGGTGCGATGATCATGGTGTTGCGCTTACTCTCCTTATCTGCGGTAGCGAGTGCTGTCGCTATGCTGTTCTTTAACTTGAAGTAGCGGCTTATTTGCTGTAGTTATACCAATCCTCAATAATACTTAATCATTCTGAGGGACTAAAACTGCCGCTTGCTTCGTTAAAAATTTCTTATTTAGAACAACTAAATAGCAAAATTTTTGCCTTGCTATCGACAAGTTTTCCTCGCCTCAAAATTGATCACTTAGTTTAGAGAATTGGTATTACTTTTAAAAAAGCTGAAAAGAACGGAAGCGAACACAATGCCACAAGACACTGAAATTGCAGTGGAGAGTGAGTATGGGTGTTCAGTAAAAATCGTAATGAGCCAGTAAACTAAGTTGAAACTGGTTAGGCTTATTAGAAGTTTTATGTAGATATTTGAAGGCATTGATTTTGCTTTTTAAAAAAGACTAATTATTTGTACCTAAATTGACGGCGTTACACAAGCCATCCATAGTAAAAAGTATCACTATGAATGGCTTAATAATTAGGCTGTTTAGCCTGAGTTCAGGCTATTAAGTTATAACTGGCAAGCGTTATTCGCTAACTGCCAAACTCCCCATTGACCTGTTGTGCCTGGTTCTTCGCCTTTCGTCCACCAACCCGCTTTATAGATGTCGCCTTTGTGACTGACAAGTTGGTTTGCTAAGTACACGGTATTGCGATCCCATGGCTGTGCACATGAGGCATCAGACACGGTAATTGTGCGAACGACTGTCGTAGTTTGCTGTGCACTATCAGACACACTATAAGTCAATTGATATTGACCTGCTGTATTTGTATCAACGCTGCCTGTAACAATGATATTTGCTGTTAAATCACCGTCTTCTTCATCAACTGCCTTAACACCTGCAAGAGCATCAAAGCTTGAGCCGACCGCTAGCTGCACATCGCTAACACCACTAAACACAGGCTTGTTGCTATACACTTCTACTGTTCTGGTCGCCTTTGTTTCGTTGCCAGCAGAGTCACTTACGCTATATACCAATACGTATTGGCCTGTTGTTGAAGTATCGACATTGCCTGAAACGAGAATATTATTGGTTAAGTTGCCATCTTCTTTGTCGGTAGCACTGACACCAGCGAGTACATCGAACACCTCACCTTGGCGAACTCGTGCATTGCTCACCCCGCTGAATACTGGCGCATTTTTAGGTGGATCAATTATTTGACCATGAATAAATGGGCCATAGCTTTTTATAAAGCTTTGGTTGTAGGCTGTACCTGCCGCATTTGTACCCATATCCCAGTTTACCGACCAAGTCATCACCCCTTTAAGTGGCTGGCCTTGCTGTTTTAGCTGATTAAATGCGTTGTACAGATTATTCGGGTTTTGAATATAGCCAGATGCCGCAGCGTCGTTATTGGTTGGAATACCAAATACTAGTTTATCGTGCGGGATTTGATAGAAGCCACGGGTGCCGTTGGCAAGTGAGTCAGACATATAATAAATAAACTCTTGCTTGAGCGATTCGTTGGTTTGCGCTATCCAACCCACACCATCAACATACACGCCATCACCACCTTGGTTGTAAAACTGTGGGTTGATCCAATCGTAATAACCATTGAGTGCTGTGATGTAAGGAATATACTTACCCGCCTGCGTTAAATAAGGGAATTCTGGCGCCATAGTCACCAAAAAGTTTTTGCCTTGCGCAGCATAATGATCTTTTACAAGACGTAGTGCCGCAGGGATCACGGTTTGGTTATCGTCTGCAGTCACTGCTGTTTGCTCAAGGTCGATGTCTAAACCATCAAAGCCAAACTTATCAGTCAAGCGGATGATCTCATCGGCGAATGCTTGTTCGTCACCGGTTTTTAGGCCAATTAATGCGTCAGCGCCACCTAGGGCAAGTAACACACTACGGCCTTGGCTATTCAGTTTCGCAATTTGAGCAATGAAGTCTTGCTCAGACAGCCCAATTTTTGGGTCAAGTTTAAAAGTCGGAATACGCCCTTCTGCAAGGTCATACACCTTCATAAACGAGACGTTCACGACGTTATACTGGCTGTTTACTTGCTCTAGCGTCACACAAGGCGCATTACCACCTTTGTAACCTGCGCCATCACACCAGTTATGCCAATAACCGACAACGACCCCATTGGGTTGGTTAACCATAAGGTCACCACTGCTCGCTAACGTACTGCCTGAAGCGAGTGATGAAAGGCCCATTGCAACTGCTGCAACTAGGCTATTTGATGTTTTCAACATGTTAAAAATTCCTTTTGATGCTCTTATTTATGCCGAACTAAATATGTTAGGCGATAGAGTGAATGAAGCGACTTAGTCAAAATTTAGGTTAAATTAACGTAAATTGACTGTTATAAAAATTACCTTCTATGTGGGGTTTATAAAAGTGAAAAATTTCTTATTTGGGTACTTGTTTTAAAGCTTCATTAGGCAAGGTTTTAAATAAAATGTGTGTACCAGAAATTAGCCTTGAAATTAATTTATGATGATGGGATTTAAATCTTGAAAAGGGTATATCTTTCTATTGTTTGTTTATTTTCAATAATTTGTTTTGGTATTTTATTTTTAACTATATTTTTCAGTAGGTTTTAATTCGATAATTTACTATTCTTAATTTTTGTTCAGCAAGTTGCATTAATAAGTTTGGTGGTGAGTGTTTTTTTGATTTTTTCGCATTATTAAATTTTTCAAAGCTATTGACTTTTTTTATACAAGTCAGTAACAATTTGGTTGGTTTTTAAAGCAACAAGGAAAAGAAGATGAAACTTCAACTAAAAAAATCAAAGTTAAAATCACTAACGCCTAACAAAAATGTACTTGCAAAGGATCTAACACCAAATGTAGCCGGTGGTTTCATTCCTACTGCACGTCAGTATTGTCAGACTGATATTAACTGTGCAAGCGAAGGATGTGATTCAATTGCACCTAACTGTGGTACTCAAACATATACTTGTTTCTAAGTACGCAGTAAGTCAGGCCTTTGTGCCTGACTTTAAAATAATAGCTATACACTTATTCAATTTCTTTCTCTTCGCTTTATTTTGCCTTTATCGATAGCGTGTTTCACTGTTCTGTTTTTTTAAGTAATTGTCGTTGCTTTAGTTCTTGATCTGGTAATTTCCTACCATTTTTAAACATGTATTTTCTTCATTTTATTTCATGTTTTTTATAAAACGCTTAATTCACAGGACTGAAATTAGCGGCTTAGCGCCATATACTTTATAGGTAAAGCTAACTTAGTCAGAAAAGCTCCCCTATATATTTTGCAAAACTTTACGCCGTTCATGTAGGCTGAATGTGCTTATATCAATTTAGTTTTCATTGTTTATAAAGGATTTATATGCGTCGACTTTTTATGATTAATTCACTTGCTTCCTCCTTGCTATTCTACTGCTCAGTGACATCTGCTGAGCCCGCTGAACTACCAGACACACTTTTGTTACCAGAAGCTATTCAAGAGATTTATCCAACAGTTATTGGCAGTGAAGTCTGGATAGCCGGGGGCATTTCATCAGAGTTACCCGATCAACAGGGTAATATGACTGCAAAAGTACATTACTGGTCTCCAAAGAATAAAAGCTGGATGGAAGCGCCTAAATTACCAGAAGGGCGACATCATACTTATTTACAAGCTGTGGGCGAGAAGATTTTTGCTTTTGGTGGTTTTGTGCAAACTCACCATGGGCAGTGGCATAATTCCAATGATGTGCTGATGCTTGATGAAAAGCGCACGCATTGGCGTCGAGTCGCAGCACTCCCTATGCCGATAAGTGAAACAGTGGGGGCAGTGATTGGCAATAAGATACATTTGGTGGGTGGACGAAGTCCCAAAGGCAAACTCAATGGTCAATGGCAGCATAGCACTGATACTGATGTACATTTGGTGTTTGATCCGCTGACTTTTGAATTTACTCGCAAAGCTTCATTACCTGTTGCTAGAAATAGTGCCGCAACGGCTCAACTAGGCGAACGTTGGTTCGTTATTGGTGGACGACAGATAAATGGCAAGCTATTTAATGAACTGCTCGAGTATCAGCCTCATGAAGACAAATGGCTTGCACTCGCTGAAATGCCAGAAGCTCGAGCTGGACATGCTGCTGCCATATTACATGACAAGCTTTATGTATTTGGTGGTGAAAATAGGCAAGGTATAAATAAAGACATTCTTGAGTTTGATTTTAAAACCAGTCAATGGCAACGCATAGCAGGCCAAGAAGTCGCGAGACATGGTCTTGGAGCCGTTACGGTAAATGACTATATCTTACTTATCGGCGGCGCAAAGCAAGTGGGATTAAAGCAAACTTTAAAGACCACTCAGCGCTTCACCCCTCAGAAAAACGTATTTTAGCTCCTAAAATAACGATTCAGCCTTTTGCACTTTAGCGCACTAATGGGTCTACGCTAAAGTGCATTTCACGGGCATTTCAAAAATACCTGTTATCAGTTGTGTTTGTCATTAAGTTGTATTTTATTTGTTGAAAAAACATGCAAAGTTAAATCTTAGCTGTCTTATGAGTAAATCCATCCAGATATTTTTCATTACATAGTAGTTACATTTTTACCTGATTTGCTATTTATTTATATGTTTTAGATAAAAGTAAATTTTAATTTTATTTAATAAAATTTCTTATCTTGTTGTTATTGTTGGTTATATTTTTTAATTTTGTTTTTTAGGAAAGAGTGAGAGCGTTTTTTTAACGTATTTTGATTTGTTGCAAAATTGAAAACAGGAAAATAATATAGCGCCTTATTTTGGAGTGAGGCGTCTATGAAAGGAAAATCGACATGGCTCATGTTGTCAGTGAGTGCCTTAATATTTGCCGTGGGCGGATATTTTTGGTTGTCACCGAAACAAACTGAAGCTGTAAAAAAAGCAATGCCAGTTTTAAATTTGGCTGTGCAACCTGTGCAAAAAGAATTTCACTATTTTGAGATCGAATCGCAAAGTTTGGTGCAACCTACTGTCATTTCTCATTTAGCTGTTGAAGTAGCAGGGAGTGTGCAGCAAGTGTCTTTACGAGAAGGTGACTTTGTTCGTGCAGGTGAGGTGTTGCTAGAAATTAATCCACTTGTCTACCAAGCAAAATTAGCGACCGCTAAGGCGAATTTAGCCGCTAAGCGGTTGGCATTTTTAGAAGCGAAAGCGACTCATGAAGCAGCCATTGAAGAGCACAAACATAGTCATGAAAAAGCAACGCCTCTGGGATTAAAGTTACCTCACTTTGAACTAGCTCAGGCGCAATTGCATGCGGCTGAAAAGACGTTAACTCATGCAAAGTATGAGCTAAAAGCCACTAAAGTGATCGCACCTTTTGATGGGTTGATCATGAAACGCGCAGTGGATCAGAGTGAGTTTGTTGAGGCCGGAGAGGTTTTGTTTGAGCTTGCTTCGCTTGAAAATGCACAAGTCAGACTACCAGTCACTCAAAAAGAGCTAGCGCTGTTAAAAATAGGGCATGGTACTTTAGTTGAGCCACTTCAAGCTCGGCTACAATGGCAAAACGGCAGTGTAGTTAGTACGCTTCCAGCCAGCGTTAAAAAGACACTTTCTGCAGTCAGTGAAGATACACATCAAACGTATTTAGTTATTGATATTCCAACCCCTTATTTATTTCAACAAAATGACAGCGTTGTCAGCAGTGTGCCGTTCGGTCAATTTGTGAATGCGACTGTGCGGGCTAATGAGCCTTATGAAGTGGTGAAGCTACCCGCAAAGCTATTAAAGCGAAATCAATCTGTGGTTACAGTTGCTAAGAACCGATTACAAATTACTGATGTAACTGTGCTACACAAAGATGCTGAGACCGTATTTATTAGTGATGGTTTGGCTTCTGAGCAATGGGTGTCTTCTGTCAGAGTGGCGAACCCTGTACCTGGTACTGAAGTTAATTTAACAAATTTAGCCGAAGTACAGAGTGCAAATGCGAAGTCGAGTAGGAGACAGGCGCTATGAACCGCGGGATCATCGCTTGGTTTATTGCGAACCCAATCGCAGCAAACTTTCTAATGGCATTGTTGATTATCTCGGGTGTGGTCTCTGTTTTTAACATTGCAAAACAATATGAGCCTGAAAAACAACAAGACAAAATATTAGTCTCTGCAGTTTATCCAGGAGCAGTGCCACAAGAGGTTGAAGAGTCGATTGTAGTGAAGATCGAGGAGCGGACCAAATTTATAGAAGGCATTGAAAAGTTCGAAAGTACCAGCCAGTTTTCTGCGGGCAGTGTGCTATTTCACTTAGCTGACGGTGATGATATGGCGCGCGTACTGCGTGAGATCCGCTCAGAGGTAAATGCTATTTCGACCTTTCCGGTTGGTATGGAAAGCTTGGTGGTTCAAGAGGTAAAAAATTGGCGTAGACTGATGTTTGTGCAGCTCTACGGTGAAGCCGATCCGCAAACTATCAAAGAGATCACCAAAGATATTCGAGATGACATCGCACAACTCGAAGGAGTCTCAAAAGCCCATATTCCGTGGATCGAAAAGTACGAAATTGCCATTGAAGTGTCACCCGAAAAAATCTTGCAGTACCAACTTTCGCTAGATGAGATAGCGAGCAAAATTCGCCTTATTTCCCAGAACATTGGCGGTGGTGTGTTGCGCAGCCAGTCAGGCGATATCAAGGTGTATTCGAACAATAAGGCGCGGCATGTACATGAGTTTGAAAACTTAGTCATAGTTCAGCGCACGGGTCGCTCAATTAAACTCAAAGACATAGCGACAGTTACCGACACCTTTGAAGAAAAAGGCAGCTTTTTTGGTTTTAACGGTCACGGCGGAGAAGCCATCGCGATTGATTCGATTGGTAATCAAAATGATTTAGCGGTTTCTGAGCGCGTATATGCTTACTTAGAGCAAAAGCGTGCGACCTTGCCCGATGGTATCAAACTTGAAGTTTGGTCAGATAACTCCTACTACCTCGCTGGTCGTTTGATGTTATTGGTTGAGAATATACTGGTTGGTTCGGTACTCATCTTTATTTTCATTGGTTTGTTCTTAAATCTACAGCTCGCCTTCTGGGTGGTACTGGGTGTGTTCACGACTATCTCAGGGGTGGTTGCGCTGATGCCTCTTGACGCCTTGGGGAGTATTTCTATCAATATGTTTAGTTTGTTCGCCTTTATTTTGGTACTTGGAATAGTGGTTGATGATGCGGTGATCATCGGTGAAGGTGCCTATCAAGAATGTGAACATGCCGGTAACACCAATGCTGAAACAATATACAAAGGAGTGAAGAAAGTCTCTACTCCAGCCATCTTCGGGGTGCTCACAACCATACTCGCATTTGTGCCCTTGGTGATGTTGCAAAGTGAGTCATCATCACTGTGGAATACCATAGGCATTGTGGCTATTTTGTGTTTATTAGTGTCTTTAGTTGAAAGTAAATTAATCTTACCAAGCCACCTTGTCGGTATGCGATTACAGCGTAAACAAGACAGTAAATTGAGTCGTCAGCTACAGCAGTTGGCAACCCATCATTACCCGCGCTTTTTAAGTAACTGTTTAGATAATCGAGGTATGGTACTGCTGTTATTCTGCGCGGTATTTTTCAGTCTGTATGCCTATTACAAGTCAGGCCATATTAAAACTGTGCTGTGGCCTAAGCTCCCAAGTGACTACATAAATGTGGTGATCAAAGGCAATGAAGGGCTGCCGAATCGTGATGCGCATTTAATTGTACAAGATGCCATTGCTGCATTAGATGAAGTTGAACAGTCGTTGTTTGACGCTCACGGTGTTGAGGTTGTGAAACATCATTTATATTGGCGCCAAGGTGATTCTGACTCCGGGATTTTTGTGGAGTTGATCAAGGCTGAAGATCGTCCCGTTTCAACGGATGACATTATTGTTCTATGGCGAGAAAAAATTGGTATGCCAGCTGGAGTGAAAAGTATTTCAATCGATCAAGCCAGCAGCTCAGCGGGGCCAAATTTTGCGTTGTCGATCACTTCTCAATCTCCTAGTCAATTACTCAATGCAGCAGCAGATATTAAACAGTATTTAATTAATACCAAAGGGGTAATGGAGGCGTTTGACTCAAGTCATGGAGGCACTGAGCAACTCAAACTTGCCATCCTGCCACAAGGAGAATTTTTGGGGTTAACTGTGTCAGACATCGCTTTGCAAGTTAGGCAAAGTGTATATGGCATTGAAGTACATCGTTTGATCAAGGGATCTGAAGATACCAAAGTCATGCTGCGTTATCCCAAGGCATTACGCATTGAAGCATCTGATATTGATGACGTGTTGATCAAAACGCCCGCGGGTCACTTTGTGCCTTTGCAGCAAGTTGCCACTTATCACTATGAGAGTGCCGTTTCTCAAATTCAGCGTGTTAATGGTGTCAATGCCATTCATGTTAGTGCATATGTAAACGATGCCTTAGTCAGCCCAGAGCAAGTTCAGCAAGCGGTGATGACATTTTTTGATACGCAAATTAAAACTCAATATCCACAGGTTGCGGTCAAACTTTCTGGCAATGCCCTCGAAGCACAGAAAACCATGCTGCAAATGTATGGCTTATTTTTTGTTGTGACTGTGCTGATTTATGGTGCATTAGCTATTCCGCTTAGATCTTACTTTAAGCCGTTAATCATTTTATTGGTCATTCCGTTGTCGTTCTTCGGCGCGTTAGTTGGCCATATTGTGTTGGATATCAATGTCTCACTACTGTCTTTTATGGGGTGTATGGCATTGTCCGGGGTGGTCGTCAATGACTCTTTGGTGTTGATGCACCAAATTTATCAAACCCCAAATCCAACCCGTGCAGAAATCATTCGTGCGTGTGCCTCACGCTTTAGACCCATTTTCATTAACTCGTTTACCACTTTTTTAGGTCTGGTGCCGCTGTTAATTGAGAGTAATCCGCAGTCGCAATTTATCGTACCGATGGCGGTGTCGTTGAGTTTTGGCGTGTTGTTATCGTCGATGATAACCCTGGTGTTGATACCGCTTTTAGTATCAATGAAGTTTAACTTTAAGTTTAATTTGTATCGGACTGCCTAATTAAAGCGGTCGGTCTTGTTCTCAAGGAGTGAACATGCGTGACGTTGGTTTAGATTACTTAAAACTGATTATGTCGATTATGGTAGTGGGCATTCATGTTGGATTTTTGTCTTATCATGACCATTTACTAAGTTCTGTGTTTGCACAGGGTCTGTTTAGGATAGCGGTGCCTGTGTTCTTTATTATCAATGGCTTTTATTTGTATGAGACCTTTGTGAACAACAAAGAAAGCAAGGTGTTCTCTTACTTATTAGGGTTATTTTTAATTTGGCAATTTGTCTATTCTTACTTTTACATTGGGTTAGCCGCTGAGAATTTTGGCAGTTTCTTGCTGACGTTCTTAATGGGTTACAACCACCTTTGGTATATCTCAGCGTTGATCGTCGGCGTAGTATTTGTACGTTTTGTGAGTGGCTTCTCAACTCGAAGACTCACAACCATCGCATTATGCCTTTTTGTGGTTGGGTGTTTCATGCAGTACGGTGATGTATATGGATTTATTCCATTCGAGTCGGGGTACCTGTATTACCGCAATGCGTTATTTATGGCGTTTCCATTTTTGATTATTGGCTTTTTGTTCCGTCGTTTTGAAAAGCAGGGCGGGCAATTGTTTCAGGTCACTTGGTTACACCTGAGTGTGGCATGTGCTTTGATCATGCTCGAAAGTGTGCTGAATTTTCAATATCACGGTGAAATCAAAGGTTACGATATTCCGTTTTGTTTGATAGTTACTGCACCGATTGTGTTCTTATTTTTCTATCAGAAATTCCCAAAACGCCAAAGTACACTCAGTAAAGATATCGCCACGTATTCGACAGGGATCTACTTAATCCATCCATGGTTTAACTACTTTATTCACACTCAAAATAT
>CEPZ01087100.1_pt1 | contig 10879 bp, 17 predicted proteins | sample 530461 | NCBI WGS metagenome assembly CEPZ01 (sample SAMEA2620106, study PRJEB7988) | marine metagenome | isolation source: saline water (ENVO:00002010), including | reverse complement strand
TGCAGCGGTTCCCGGTACTGATCAAACTCTTTACAACATGAGCAACAGACTCATTGATTGTATCTTTTGCAACAACGTCTGGATCCTCGAATGCTTTCCAGTTGTGTGATCCATTGGTTACGTGGTGTCGCCGGTGTTGAATATCAACAAGAGTACCATCCATATCTAGAATGAAGTCCATGTTATTTTTCTTTTTGCTGTCTCACTATCTAGACATTATCAGATTGGATAGAAAATGTCAAGAGGTTATTTTTGTTGTTCAGTATGTTGAGGTGGGTGTGATTCTAATGGCACTCCGACGGCTGTTGAAATAGCTACGAATGCAATACAGATTAATAATGTGTAAAAGGACCATTTTAGTAATGTTCCAAGTAAGCTGAATACTCCAAGTTTAGCCAGCACCCAGACGAAGGCTGCTAGAATAACAAGTAAAAATACAAATCCCATAATCCTTTCTCCGAAATTAAAAAGAGGACTGAGAAATTTCTCAGTCCTCTTATATTTAGTCATCTATATTAAAGTCTATTATCTATCATATTTAAAGTGATCAGGTACTCTTATTTTCCTTCATCAGCTCCAAAAGGCCTCCAGAAATTTAGAGTTTTCTAATACGATTCAAAGTCTTATTAGAGGACTCCTATAGCCCTTAACTGTAGAGGGAGAATCGAACCCTTTTTACTACCCACATAGGATAGTCCGGCACCCAGCCGTAAGTAAGTTATAATACCTCCATCAACTTACAATCTTACATTACAACATTAATGGTGTAATGTCAAGTAAAAAATTAGTCCCAAATAACACATTTTTCACAAATGGTTCCATCGACATTTTTCTTCAAATGGCATTTACGAAGTTCTTTGAATTTGTCAGAATGCCATGCTTCCATGAATGACATGTCATTCAAATTTCCCATGTCGAATCTTGTGTCATGATCAAAACAACATGCAGAAAGCACTCCATCAAAACTCACATGACCTTCTGTGAAGATGCTCCAACAAGGTAATGGGTCGCGCATATTTTCAAGACGCCCTCGATTTCCTTGAACAAACTGCCATTCGTCATTCTCAACTAAAGCGGCCTGATTATATAAAGGGAGAGTATACATTTCATCTACAAATGGACGGAGGGCATCAATATATTCTTTTATGCGTTCTCCTTGTTCTCCATCATATTCAATGTATGAACCATAGATACCACAATCATATCCACCTTCTTCGCGGAGTTTCCAGGCTGCTTTTACATTTTCTGCAATGTTGTCAAACAATGCTGGTTTCACGCGCGCAATATCTGTGAATTGGTCCCTGTCTGCATAGTTCAAGGAGAATTTCAATGAATCCAAACCTGCTTCCATACATTTTTCCATTTTTTCTGGTGTAGAAACAGAACCGTTTGTTGTGATGAACACATAAGGATATCCACAATCTTCTTTGGCCCACCGAATAGCTTCTGGTAGCCATGAGCAAAGGAATGATTCTCCTAAATAGAAAACACCAAGTTCTTCTACTCCAGCCTCTCTCATTTCTTTGGTGACTCTCTTGTAAAATTCTTGATCCATTTCACCAACAGACCGGAGTCTTTGTTCGTGTGCGCAAAAGAAACATCTAAAATTACAACGGCCCGTCAATTCAATTTTCACACTTTCTGGAGCCGGCGGTTTTGTTACAGCATACTCTGGCCGAATACCTGTAATATTGTCAATACGTTTTGTTATATTATATTTTTCTGACATTATTACTCCTAATCAATTATGTCACTCACTGTAAATTCTCGGCTAAAGGTTTTTTTGAATTCATTTTTCCAATAATCTGAAAAATCTACATCTTGTTTATTTCGAAATAATGGTGATCCTAGTGTATGGTGTATGTTGAATGGTAATTCATCAGGAACATCTTGTTCTTCTACCAGAAAATTGAATTCTAGAGGAAGATTTCCTATTTCTTCATCTTTCAACCATTGAAACCTATGGAGATATCTTGGTGTTGCTCTATTGACAACATAATTTGATAATTTTCCATTTGAGGAATGGTCACAATTATAAATTACTGATGCACTCCATTGTTTCCTAGGGTAGACAGTTTGTTTCAATCCGTCCATTTTGTCTGTTGTTTTAGGTATATAGTCGTGTTGTGGTACTTGGACTGCATATTTAGGATCAAAAAGATCAAACATTTCTTTTATATCGCGAGTAATGAGCATATCTCCATCAAAGAAAATCCCCACCCCATTATAATTCATGAGGTGAGGAACCATAAATCTGGTGATGGAAAATTGTGTCGATCCTCTAGGATCGAGCGGCCGCGTACAGATATTATAGGCTAACAAATAGTCGCGGATAATTGGAACAATTACAAGATCATCATAGGACATTCGCCGGCGAATAGAGTCGGCACACATTTTCGCGGCCAAATCTTCTCTAGGATCGTATCCAATAAAAACTGCTTTGGATGCATTCTTTGCATCTTCTATTTTGTTGAAAAAAACTCTACTCATTCAAGTCTGTGGTTAGCTCCTTGAGTTGTGAATCTAATACTTCATAATAGGTTCCATCAACATTTGTCGCAGCCAATTTTCTCATAGGCCGGCCAAAATTCTTTGGAACAACAAACCTAAAAGATATTGTTGGATGCTTCTGTCCACAAAACCAATCAAAATATCTTAATCTATTTAGTGTATCTGTATATGATGCTCGTGTGGAAGCTTTTCCAGAAAACATGTTTGATGTACTTTGATCATCATCAAAAATGAAATCCATTCCTAGCAGGTAAATATGGGTTGCGCCGCGATCAATGGCATCCTGCATGCAAATCATGCCGGCATTTGATCTAGGACGATGAACTGCGCCATTATGATAGTCGGCATCTTCTAGGAGCATTTCCCCGTCTGCTGCAATCTTCCGATCTTCTGGAACACCTAAGGTGACATGTTGAGCTTTTCTGTACTCTTCCATGGATACAGAAATATGAGGAACCACAATTTCAGCAAATTTGTGGCCTGAGAATTTTCCTTCCTTTTTCAAATCAAGCAAGAATCTATCTAATTCTTCCTCTGGGATTTCCGGCCCATGATTATCTGTTTCATATTCTAACAGAAGAAGGTTGCAACCATATACTGTACCATATGGATTTAATTCACGTAAATCAAATCCCTTTCTGCTTGTTCCGTTACCAATAACAAATGCAATTTTATTCATAATAATCTAAATCATCAACCAATGATTCAACATCGCGGGTACATAAGTCCCGGCGAATTCTCTTTTCTTTTACTCTTTGAACGGCCCTTCTGATATCTTTCTTTGATAATTGGCCTTCTTTGTGGGCTTCTTTGATTGTTCGTTGTCTATGATATGTCTTACCCATTATCTATTCTTTCCTAAAAATATCTGGCCAAACAGCATTGACTAATTTTTCAGTAATCTTAGAATATTTCCCAGTGAACTTACCATCTTTGGCCATATCCAGAATTTTTGCATCTTCTGGATCAATTGATTCCAATACCTCAATCCACAATCGTTCTCTACGTACCTGTTGAAGGCCTGGATATCCGCCTGTTGTGAAAATTTTCAGCCGGCGAATTTCAGAATATAGTCGGCCTTCAAGCCCGACAAGTTTTGTATCTTCGTAAGGTGTCGGCCCTTTTGGTAAATCCCATGTTATTCTAGGGCTGAAAGCATATTTCAAAATTGTATATACAGCTTTATCGTTTCCGTATTTTTGTAACAATTCTTGTCTGATCTTGAATGATTTTCCCTTTGCAATTTTTTGAAATCGCTCGGAGACGCTTAGTGGTACTGGCATTATCTCTCCTTAAAAGTCACTAATATTATCTAGACATTGCCTCATTTTATGTTTTGCAAAAAATGGCATGAGCTTCGATCTATCTTTAGTTTTTGGTTCTTTTTCAAATTCTTGGCTGATCCAAGTTTGAAACATTTCCGGAACAAAATCTAAATCAATCAATTGGATATTTCTAATCCAATTTCGATATTCTGTGTCGGTAAATTGTGTTTTATACCAATCTAAATTTGTCAATGATTCTCGATATATTTCGTCAATTCGTTTTTGGTAAAGTTTTCCTTGTCGTTTGGTATCGTTGACGAATGTATCATCATCTGATTTAATATTGGGAATACCATCACCAGAATCTCCGCGTAAAATATGCTCAAATAAAAATTTCTTTGGATCATTTTCATTCAAGAATACTTTTCGTACAGGAGACCATTGGTCTACATTTTGATATTTTTGTAATTGAAGAAAATCTTTGTCTGTTGAAATGATTAGGATTTTTTCACCAACATCAAGAACTTCATTGCCTTGCAGCTTACATAAAGTTGCAATAATGTCATCGGCTTCAATTGAGTTTGCTTGAAGTATTTTGTATGGGAAATTTTCTCTAATATCAGATTTTACCATATCAATGGCAGCAAAAATTTCATTCCAGTTTATGACAACTCCTTTGACTTCTGAAACCTTTTTTCTGTTCCCTTTGTAGTATGGAAAAATGGTGCCGCGCCAGTAGTTTCCTCCGTCGCAGCAAATTACTAGTTTTCCATATTTTTCTCTGAATTTAGAATTGTAAGATCGCAACATGTTGAACACCATGTGACGAACAAAATTAGGATCGACGGAAGGTAATCCTACCCGACCCATCTGACTCATTAATGATGCAATAACAATTTGGTGTAAATCAACTAATATCATGTTCTAGTATTTTCTTCCCAATCACCACACCAATCATTATATTCTGTGGTTTTCCAATTTCGTGTATATAAGGCAAATTGTTGTGGTGCATGTTTTCGACATTCTCCGTCCCTGGCCAGGCGCCGTGATCCATCAGTAGAAATCCAGTCTGGGTTTCTTTGCCAGACTCCACATGTTTCACATATTTTATTCATCTAAATCACCTTCATCTTCATCATCAATATCGTCTACAAAAAGGTCCAACTGTTCCGAGATTTCCTGGCCGCTAGGTTGTCCTTCCATTTGCCGTGTAATCATAGGCAATAATTCTCCACGATCCATCAAATCTTGAATAGGATGATGAACCCTCTGTTGTCGTGAAATTGCAGAAATCAATCCTTCAAGAACAAGAACATTATCGTGGCGAAAAATTGGGTCTGCAACATTCACACCAGCAATGGCTAGTGTTTTGGTTAATGATGCTGCACATGCATAAACAACTTCTTCCACATATGCATGTCGCATCCTGTGTATTGCTTCTAGTTGTTCGTCTGGTGTTTCGGGTGGTGTAACCCGTTTCTTTTTAGGAAATTGAAGGATATTTGTTTCGGCTGTATTTGCCTGTTGCTGCATCATTTGACAATCCTCAGCAAAATGGTTTCCTTGTTGATACGACCATTCATTGGTTTTTCCTTTGCTTTGATGCCTGGGAGAATCTTTTTCAGGGCCACTTTACCAGCTTTCAGGACCTGAGGTAGTGTAATATCAGGCTTTCGGATTGTTTTTGCATATGCTCCTTCTTTCCAATTTTTGAGTGTGGTTCCTTTGACTTTGAAACCACCTTCATATGCAACATATGCTCCGAGGGTCCGATATTTCGTATTGAAGACCCAAAGCTGACTTGCGCCGATAATATCTAAAGGCCTCTGGGACACAAGATTGAATGTTGGGTCTTCTACCTTGTATTTGATATTTTCGGCCTGTTCCACCACAGACTTAGGTTTTTTGACTCTAGTTTTTCGAGTAACCTTCTGTCTTGTTGCATTCACATTTGCAGCATCGACAATCGAAGTCAAAAACTTGATTGATTTTCCAAGATTCTTTTTTCCGACATGCTTAAAGCCGTCTTTCAAATCCTGGTCTGGATTTTCTTTCGCGTCCGTAACTTCCTGGAGAATTGCGGCAAAAAACTCTCCAACCTGTCTACTTTGATTTGCTTTCATTCCGTTTGCAACAAACCATGCGTTTGGGTCAAATTCGCTTGCATATCCAGCAGTCATGAATGAATCAAATTCAACTTCAAGATTGCCGATGGCATCATCAACCTGGGCCTTGATTCTTGTCTGAATATTTGGTTTGACCGATTCATCATTGGCCGTTTCTTTTACGTCTCCGGTTGTTCGTTCTGCAATTAATGCATCAACTTTAGCCAACCATGTGTCCTTGTCTTCTGGAGTATCAAATTTATATCCCATCGTCTGCATCCTGGCTTTCCAACCAAAATGATTTGGGATATATTTTCCGGTCTTGAGCACTTTGACCGCTCTCTTGTCATATTTTTCAGAGGTGACCAAAAAGTCGACCAAAAACCCTACGGCATCTTCCGCAGTATGGAAAAAATCATACCAGTTATATGTAGTCATGATTGCCACACGGCCGCGAGGAGAATCTTTCTCCCAGACCGGTTCATCACCAATCACAGTTTTTGCAAACCGCTTGGCTTCTGCGGCAGACATGCCTTTTTGTTTCTTCTGTGTCTTTCTAGGTCTCAGGTCCATGGTATATGTTCCTTCTCTCACTTATCTATAAGGTACTATACCTTTAATCAGGAGTCAACCCAAAATTTAATCGAGTATATAACAGCAACAGATAAAGCACTGGCCGCGACAAATATAAGAGCCCATTGCAATACTATCATCCGTTTGCTACTGCCATAATTAATTGTTCCCACTGCTTTGCGCGAACCTCCCAGCTATAGAAGGAGTCTGCATATAATTTTTCGAAATTGAGGAATTCTTGGTGATCGTCTTGCCAATAAAAATTAACAACATCACGTAATTTATTTGCAAACATGGATGCATGGACACTCAAATTTTCATTCCAAGGGTAGGTGTGTGCAAAATTCGCTGTTGTCTCTGGTAGTGCACCAAATTCAGGGCAAACCATGGCCAACCGAGAGGACATTGCTTCCATTGCACAAATACATGATGTTTCCGGCCATGTGGAAGGATATGAAAAAATATGATATTTTTCCAAATCTTTTCGGAGTGTTGCATTGTTTACCGTATCATGAACCACAACTTTTGGGTGTGCCTTCAATTCATTAAAAAGAGGTTCAAATTGTGCGTCAGCATGTTCCCAACCATATAATTTGAAAGATGAATATACATGTAATTCAATATTATCTACTGTTTTGCAAAGTTCTTGGAAGGCCGCATTCAAAATATTCAATCCACGTTGAGGTGTCGAGAAATACACCATGCGGATCAGCCCATCATTTTTTGGTTTATTGTGTGCTGGAATTGGTTCAATTGCATTTCTGAGAACAATACATTTTGAATGTGGAATTCCAAACCGGGCAATATATTGTTCCATTTGCCAGAACGACACAAAAACAAAAACAGAAAAGAAATTCTGATCTTCTTTTTTGGCCAAAAATTGAACTTCTGTATCCTCGGCTAGATCATGGAGCCATAGAATTTTTGGTTTGTCTGGATTTAGAGTTCTTACCCGCGAAGGTATAATTTGAACTGAATTCCAAAGAGAGGGGTGTATCCTAGATTGTAATGAATGGTACATTAATTCTGTACCACCCATGGCGTTTTGGTTTATGATGCTGAGATTTTCGGCGTCTTGTGTGAACGTGAAGGTGTCTTGTTGTGTATCGTCAATAATGTTGAGTTCCATTAATTACAAATCCATGCTATTGTGTTGTTCTTCTTATTTATATAACAGGCGGGTAAAGCGACACCCGCGTTTCCTAGGCCAACCGAGTAAACTTCGCTGTTCCGGGGTGGTGGAGGCAATGGCAGCAGTTATGCCATATATGTTCCAGATTCCACTCTTTGCAGAACTAAATGCCCTTACCTGCTACCTCATTAATCGATGATTGCAATTGAATCCCACCGGAATGAACGCCAGCCAACATTATCTAGATCATAGAATGCCTGGACTTCATCTGTCTTTACAGGTCCGGTTCCTTTTGGTATTGCTTCCTCGGGGATATAATCAAAATTGAGAGTCGCCCTGGCGGCCCGGATTGTTCCATCCTTTTTCTCAAAATGGATCAATGTTGGTCCTGCGCGCAGGCGCGATAAAATATTTTCTTTGATTTCAGGTTTCATATTTTCTCCTATCCTCTTGGTTTTTCGACTGATCCTACATTGTCTAGAATTTTGATCCGATTGAATTTTGTTTCAGGAAGACCGTGATATTCTGAAATTTCATGAGCAATTGGAGTTGCTTTAATCAAAATGCAATCATTAACTTCTGCATTAAGGGCTTTTGATGCATTAGTGAAAAAGAATCCCAATTTATCGTCAACATCAACAAGTTTCCAAATACTACCCCAATCTTTGTTAATGATTTCGATAACCTTTACAAAGAATTCTCCACGAATTTTAAGACTCCCTATGAATTCAGATTTTGCATATCTTTCTTGAAATTCCTTTTTCTTTTCTTCTTTTTTTGCTCGTGAAATCCAAGTGTTTACCATTGCAACCATCATGCCACTGTTGAGCGAAGATTGGCTAAGTGTATCCGTGGCCATGAGTGTTTCTGCTAATACATTAAGTTTTTCAATATATGTTGACTTAAATGGTGCATTGAAAGATATAAAATAGAGCAACATTTGCGCAACTTCAACATCAGTAATAGTTGTTAGCCATGGAGAACCATCAGTAGTCACAGTATGGTTTTTTACAATCCACTGTTTGAACAATTCACATGTTGGTACGATACCTCTGCTTTGTGCCTTTGTTTTTGAAATGAATCCATTAAGTTTTACAAAAAGAATGGCATCAGCCAACAAGGAAACTGTATTATAGGTGATCATTTCTCTATCCTTTTGTCTCTCATTTTCATTATAATGAACCCCAAAAGAAATGTCAAGCCTTTATATGCGCCACCCTCGTGCCACCAATTTTTCAATCCTTTTTGTTTTTCCTATTCTATGTCGAGTTTTGTCATAGTGGGGATTTTGGATCAATTGCAGATTCACTATTGATTCCATTGCCAATTCGCTGATGAATAATTCATTAGTACCAAAATTATAATATGGTGTACAATGCACATAATCAAATCCGGCTGGTGGTGGGTCTTCTCGAAAGATAATATCAAATGATGGAGCCGTTGGTGACCGAGAATATAATATCCTTTTGCTGGTTTGACTATATAAATCTGTCATATTGTGTTTGTCTTTTGATAATTTTTCAAAAACTTTAAATATTGCTTCACGTTCCTTTGCTGTACCTTTATGAAAGAAAATATCAATATCAGAAAAATGTGTAATATTATTATATTCATCTGATCGATGTATTTTTTTACACAGAATATGAGGAATTATTCCTCCAGAAATATAGAAAGAATCTTCTATTTCTGGAGGAACATTTATATTATCAACTCTGGCACCATAACATAATGAAATAAATTTTTTTGCATTGTACCGCAACAAAGGTTTGGCAGAAATGATTTCATTTTGATATGTCTGTAAATAATTTGTTTTCATAGGCTTATATCAACTTCATAGATTTCATCAAAACCTTCACTCTTCTTTGGTTTTGTAAAATTACTCACCATGTTGTCAATGGCTTTTTTTGGGATGGTTTTGCCTGGCCGGCCCGACAACCTTTGTTCCAAAATTTCCCACTTTTCTGTCCCAGGGGTAGGATGATTAAAGACAATTGCAATCTTTTCATATTCAGGATCAACAAGGTCTAGTGTCTTTTTGCGACTCATTGTTGTTGTGTTTGTTCTGTCATGGATAATATCAAACCCATAGAAGCAATTTGTTATGATTGCTGCATTGACATAGTTTGTTGCATCTTTGATAGAATCAAGAAATATTTCAGTGTATGTTTTGTTTTTTTGGAGAGCAACCGCTTCAATATAATCATCCGAAGAAATCACAACAGGATTATATAACTCTTGAAGGACTGGGTGTGAACCAACAGTCCTCCAAGTAGTTTTTCCGATGCCTGGTATACCAACCAGCATAACGAATTTTGGTCTCATTCTTTAGTCCATTCTAGATTCGGGATAGGCTCTGATTCCTGCGGCAGACAAGACATTTGCGAAAGCCGAGGCATATATAGCCTTTTTCTGCATCGATTGGCCGTATTTGCTGATCCAATAATCAACACCACCATCCCAGGCCTTACGGCCGAGGCCATTATCTTTCATCCATTTTGCAAATCGTGAATTTCCGGGCACAACCTTCACCCATGCAAATCCACAAGGGCCATCTGGAACAAACCAAGTCTCGCCGCTTGTTGCGCTTTTAACTGTCATAGGCTGAATATGTGCCGTTCGGACCGCGGCCCGGCCAGCTTCATCTGCATCCTCCCACAATTTTTCCATTTCAGGAACAGTCAATTTCGGGGACTTCATGACACGTTCTCCTTTGTTGAGTTTCGGTGTGCCGGGGTGGAGTTAAACCACCAAATCTATTACATCTTTCAACATAAGACCTTAACCGTCTCTTTGCGGGCCCGGATTGTATTGTACATTACTTTCCGCGGTATCCTATGCCTACTCAAATACCTCTTTCAGGCGGCACATTATTAATATAGTGCATCCATCATAAAATGTCAAGCAAATAAATACACCAGAAAGGGCGTCCATGAGTGATCTTGATACTAAATTTGAAAAATTGATAGAGGGAGAATTTGATTCCAAAAAGTTGCTTGAGCAATTTAAGAAGGACCTCAACAAACACAAGATAATTCCAGAAACCATCAAAGAGGAATTGGTTGCGGAAGTTGCATCAGATATTGAAATCATTTCTGAAAATGAGGACTTGTCACTTGCAGACAAAGTTTCCCTCCTTGAGGATACACAACAGCAGGTCCTTAAATATTTGGAAAACCTTGTGGATCCAAATGTGGATTCGAAAAATGACTTGTACAAGCAAAATCTGCATGCTGGCCAGCACAGTGCATGGTTTTGATAGATTCGCATAAAGGAAACAAAAATGTCAAAAGAAT
>CEPZ01037008.1_pt1 | contig 10879 bp, 12 predicted proteins | sample 530461 | NCBI WGS metagenome assembly CEPZ01 (sample SAMEA2620106, study PRJEB7988) | marine metagenome | isolation source: saline water (ENVO:00002010), including | reverse complement strand
TTTGGCTCATTTTCATAATAGAACCTAGACCATTGATAAACTTCTTTTCTTTTACTTGCTATCTGCCAAGACTGAGGAGTGTGCAATGGGGAAAAGAACATAGGCTGTGTAAAAACAGTCGATGGAGATCCTCCCATAAATTGAGCCGCCTTAGTTAATGGCATATGAATGGAAGCACTATTTGCATACTCATTCCCAATAGATATAGATACTGGTGCACCAGTCTTTATTGAGCCTTGTGATGATGACTCTTTTATATTGCTTTGTTTTTTATTAGACTCTTTTGCCATTCTATACTACTACCTATTCTACTTTTTCGGGGATTTTCCAGTTACTAACTCTATTTTTACGCCAGAAAGATCTGCAGAACAATTGTGACACTTATTATTATTTTTTAAAGAATCCGCAGAACACATAGAATGACAAACAGGGCAGGTTTTTGCCATGTTTTTATACATATTCGCTGAACCATCTTGAGGGTCAGGTCTAAAGATATCTAATTTGGGAACCAGGTTTGAAGCCGTTTTTTCAGCTATCTTTTTTTTTTGAGAGGTTAAAAACCCTGTTACTAGAAGAAAGTTTTATTTCACCTATCTCTAGAGGGTCGCTTAGTCTATCTTTCTGACCCCTTGCCGCCTCAAATCTTGCTTCATAATTTCCATATTCTGGCATATATGGTCTACCTCTTCGGTTGGGTGCTATTTGAAGATTGTTTCCCTCAGGGACCCATTGGTTAACTTCAAATCTCTTGTTAATGTACCCACCAACCCATTCTCCTTTTTCGTTTTTATATGGACGAGAATATTTATCCATAATATTACCTCTCCAAATAGCTTCAAAATCAATATCTAAAATATCATCAATTTTAAGACCAAAACCTTTATTTTGTTCAATTAAATGCAATCCAGATTGAATATCTCCAGTAAAAGGAGAGATTCTGGTTTGTTCTGGACCATAAAGAAACATATTATGTTGAAAAGCATGAGCTTGAGCTGTTTTTGATAGGTTAAAAACCTGATTATTATCATTTGACTTCAACTTAGACAAACTCGATGCGATCTTGGAAATAAGAAGATCTGTATCTGAAACGATACTTGCGACTACTTCTGTTTCGTTTCCCGTCATTGTTGGCTGAGAATATTCTTCACTCTTAAATGAAAGTGGGAGTGAATCAAATATACTATCAGATATATCTAATTGATCTTCTGGGGTTAATCCAGGAGAAAAGAATCTCTGAATCCCATCTTTTATTGTTTGTTTTGGATTTACTATAGAGCCACTTTCTTCATCAACAACTGAGTTGTCTTCAACTTTTGACACGAAAGCATCATTTGCTGATTCAACGGTCATAGAAAGCAAAGTATCCCTTAAGTGGGCATGATCTTTTATCTTTTCTACATTATCCTCGTCTCTCATTAAGGTTTCTTCCCCTACTTCAAACTCCATGCTATCCAATGCTGGTTCAGGCATTGGAGCGTCTAGTGTTTCTAGTTGAGAATGTTTAGATAGATTAAATGTCATTTTATCCCTCATTGTTTTTTATTAGATTGTATAAATTGTCTAATGTTTTTTCGGTAAAAGTAGATCTATCTACCTCATTAGACTCTAACTTTGAATACAAACCATCAACTATATCGCTAGATGTGATTTGTTTTGATATTGGACTTGAATTAGCTTCCTTCTGCACATCTTTTTTTAACTCTGCGCTATGAATATTTAATCTCTCAAATGCCTCACTATCAAAAATACTATTTTCATGACCGGGGACTAATCCACTACTATCTTCATCTGCCGAAGTAGAAACCAGTGATGAAGAGCTCTTTTGAATAAGAATACCTTCTTCCTCTTCAGATGGCTTATTAAGTAATTCAAATGAGTCTTGAGCTTCCTTGCGAGAAAAGTTATCCTCACCTTTTAATCGTGCTGTTTTTTCTCGTGAATCCTCTGATATTGAATTATATATGTCCTTATCAAACATCAAAGCAGACCTAGATGTCCCCATGTGACTTGATGATGTCTTTGCATTTATAGAATCTTCAGAGGTTGATGGTATAATTGAGTTTTTATTACCTATAAAATCGTTTGGATCCAAATTTTGTTTTGGAGTATTTGATAAATCCATTTTTGCTGTATCCAATTCAGATGCAATACGTTCTAAAGCATCTCCAAAAATAGAGCTATTATGTTGATCTTGATTTCTAAAAAGCATTATTGTAGATTCCTTAATTTGTTATATAATAAATTTTTTCTCTCTTCAAGCAACTCAGAAAGAACACTTGCTGTTTTTGGTGTCTTACCACCCAATTGGTCAAATGAACTCTCTGGAGCTGATTCCTGTTTCATCGTATCAAATTTAACCTTATAGTTATTGTTGACCTCTTCTATTTGCCACTCTAAAGAGTATTTAGTTGAAATGCTATTTGCCATATCTGTTGCTTTCTTAATAGATATCTTTCCCTCTGCCGTAAATGTTGGAATAAGGAAAAATCCAGACAGACTTCCATCACTTTTAAGAGTTTGGCTAAAAATACTATCATGCTTCTCTCTTATAACTCTAGGCGACAGCCCTATATCTTCAAGACTTTGAAAGATAGATGACTTTAAATCTTCCTCATCGATACTAGCTTCATTGCTAACATCTTGTGGCTGATTAGAAAAATCTACTGGAATATTTACTCCAGACATATAATCAGAATCTAACTCAGGTAAATTAAAATCATCCTGAGCAGTTTTAAACACTTGAGATTGCATTGGACGCCTACGTCCAACAGGTAAAAAAGACATAAAAACTCCTACTGTTTTTTATTGATCTATAAGAAGAGAGTCAATATACCCTTCTGGCCAAACTGAAGCCCAATAAGATTTAAAATAATCTTTTTGACTATCTGTAAGGTTTGCGACCTTAACAAATTTTCCATAATCATTAGCATAAGCACATGCCTCTTCGATTATTTCTTCTTCGCCATCGGAGCACTCTAGACACTCTTCCTCTGCAGGTTCTCCGCCTTCATCTTCCTCAAGTTCAGCTAGAAGTTCTTCTATTCCCGCGCTCTTATCAAAGCTAACAGTTACTGTTCCGTCGTCATTGGAATCAATAGAAGCAACCTTTAACGGATCAGTATCGCTGGCAAGAATTTCTGATGATTCAGCGTCTTTTAGCTCGCTAAGTGCATCCATAAGCTCTTCTGGAACACCTTGATCTCCAGAGTCTGTTGATTCGACCACTGGTTCAACTACTGGTGCTTCAGCAATTTCAGCCTGAGCTACCTTAGTCATTTCTTCATTCTTTAATGAAGCTTCTTTACAAAGATCCCCAAATGTCTTTGGTGAGTCTTGTAAATAAATTTTGTTACTAACAAATTTCATGCGCATTTCTCCTTATTTAATTTAAGATTATGAAACTATAGTTTAATTATAAATTGAGTTTTATTTTAAAAAACCCTTTTTTGATTATCATTAAAGATCTAAAGATCCTCCTATGTCCTCAAATGTTCCTTTTATTTTTTTCCTGAATCTTCCGCCCGAACCTCTCGATGCGTCATCTTTTACTGCATTATTTAAGAATGAGATAAATTGACTTTTACCTAAAATATTCATTAATTCTGTTAAAAATCTATATGGATTACGTTTTACCAAACCCATCATCATGTCTTTTTTCATATCCATCTCTTTTTTAGGTCTATCTTTAATGGCATCACGTTGTGCCCTTAAGGCATCCATGCTTCTTTCTTTTTCCAACATTGCTGATTGATCTCTAAATTGAGATTCTTTTTTTAGATTAAATGACAAATCATTAAGGCTAGACATTCTAATTCCTAATCCACTAATTAACTTCATTATTTGTTCTTGTCCTTCTTCTGATTGATTCATATTATTTAGAAGTGTTGTAGCAACATCTTTTGCGGTATCTATGTTGTCAGAAATAAATTCACTTGGACTTCCTGAGCTTGCAGATGGAGATACTTCAGTGTCTATATCAACATCGCTCCCAACTGCACCACTGTCTTCTATAGTGTCGGGCAAAGAACCTACACCTTCTTCTAATGATGGCATAGGATCACTCTCAGATAAACCAACATCTTCATTGGGAATCGTCCACCTCGAATATGGTAGATTTCTAATTCTATCTAAAACTGGACGAATGTCATATTGTATTGACACATTATCTAAAAGCTGTATTGTTTCCTCTCCAGCATCTTTTAATCTTGCACTTCCTGAATCTGTGGCTGTCCTTGCAACATTTAATGTCTCCTGAACCACGTCATTAAATCCCTTCATTGCATCATAAAAATTCTGAAGTTGAGCAACTGCATTGTCTGACAGTCTCTCTAAAGTCCCCCTTACTCTAGAATCACCAATGGCATCTTTCCCATAAGAAACGCCACCCTTTAATGTGTCTAATAGTTTTCTAAAGAACCCCTGAGCTTCTTTCGTTAAAGCTCCACTAACATCAACAAGAGACATTGCATCTGACATGTTATTGGACTTTATATCTTCTGCAACTTTTAATATAGATATTGAAATTTCAGACACCAAGTCAGTATAGCTTGAGCATTGCTTAATAATAGCACCTGCGACGGCAGACTCAACATTTTCTCCACTAGCCATAAGATCATCCATCATCTTATCAAACTGGGTATTTATTAACTTGGCTTGATCTTTTGACGCGATTTTAATATCATTAGATTGGGAAGCATACTTGCCCCAATCTGAACCTTCACCTCCATATAAGGAGCCAATAAACTCACTATGACAATCATTCCAGACTTCCTGGATTGGTTTGTCTGGATTGCTAGACCTTTTTTGTCTATAACAATTTTGCCAGCATCTTGAGTTTCTAACCCAATAACCCTGGACTCCATCATATTGAGCTTGTTTAATTAGATTGAGATTTGATGCGCACTTATCCAAGCTTGATGCTTGGTCCTTAAAACCAGCACCATCCAGTTTGGACGCTATTTTTAAGATTTTAATGATTTTATCATTCATATTTAATATCGCCTTTTTAAATTACTATAAACTTAGGAGTAAACTCAACTCCATTAAAAGAGTACTCAAGAATATTCATTACAATAAAAGACCTTGGTGCTCCTACCTGCCTATCAAATGTTGCCATTACCTGCCTACGTGTTGTTTTTGCAAAAAACAGATCATGGGGCTCAATTTCTCTCGAAATTATATTTCCCTTAATCGTTTTATATTTTATTAACATTGTTTGATTGTTTTCTTTTCCCCAATTAATAGCCTGAAATACACTTCCAAATCTTGGTATATGAGCTAAATCAGTTGGCACCCCCTTGGTTTCATCCTTCTTATCTGACGGTTTGTCTAAATACTCCCTCGCTCCATCAATAGCGTCATCTAATTCCTCCAATGTTACATCTGACTCATCATCAACAAAACCTTCATTATCAACTAGGTAGTTGGATTCTGATGGGTTAGAATCGTTCAGGAACTCGTCTCTTGAAATAAGATCCAATTCTTCATTAGTTGGTTCGGATAGATCATCGACATCATCACTGTCTAGTTGAGCAGTCTTTACTGAAGATTGCTTTTTGATAAAAAACACCTTTGGAGAATTTCCTAGGTTGTCTTCAAAAATCTCAACAAAATCACCATTAGAAATACCATTTCTATCAAACCACCCTTCGTTTGCCTCTATTGCATGACAACATTTATTTTTACTTTTTACAGATGTTAAATCGTGAGGCTTTATTCTTTGAATGGAGTCTATTTTATTAGAGTTATCTATAAAAGCTATATCTAATGGAATAAATGTATTCATTCCCCAGAAACTTAACACATCATCTTTTGGAAAAGAAAATATCATTCCATTGTTGCTTGATAGTTTTTCCCTAAACATTAAACCCTTCTGCAGTTGTTGTGGAGTTTTTGCAACCTCTATATTTAAAAACTTAATATCACCCATCGTAATAGTTCACTCTAAAATCATCCAACATATCACATAGGTCTTTTTTGTCCTCATCTGACACTTCAATTGTAATGATGGTTTTATTATTATATTTATATTTACCTAACACTAAAATGTCAGAATCTCTCTCGATTCTATCCATTACATTAATGTTTGATTTATTTGACTTTGTTTGCTGTATGTTTTTAGAAACAACGTTCAATTCACCCTTACTGTAGTTGAATCCGATTTCACCATCAATCTCTATCATTTTTTTAGAGCTAGCGTCATACCATAGTTTTTTATTGGGCACAGCGTTGTTGGTGACGGGTTTAGTATCTATTATTGTAATGTTAAGTATGCTTGTCATTTCCTATGATATGATATTGAAAAATCATCCTCGTCTAGTATTATTTTTTTAATTAAATCAACACCATTAGATGTAATCTCTATCTTGTTACCGTCGTAATCTACTAAGCCTTTTTTTTGCATCCCAACGACATTGTCAATTGAAAGATTTAGAGGTCTTGTAAAAATAGTATCAGAAACCTTGCACGAAGCATCGCTCCATAATTTATATAAAGATTGAGCTTCTTTTGATAAGAGATCGTTCTTTTTCATATTAGGAAATAAGTTTAATAAAATATCTAATGTTCCCATTTTATGACTCCCAAAGTACATTTCTATGAGGATATGGACTTTCTGTATCTGAATCCGAAAAGAGATAGGGTTCATTTCTTAGTTCTCTATAGTAGTATCCGACTTTTACGTTTGGATCATTCATATCCTCTAGTCCCATCACATATCTTCTTTGCTTCTGTATGTCAGCACGACGACCATATGTTTCCTCAGAAACATCATCCCACTTAAATACCCTCTCTTGCATTGGTAAGTCCAAATTACCCCACGGACCTTGAATTCCGCGAGCCATCTTGTGATGAGAATTGGGATCTAACTGTCCAGCCTCTTTAAGTGTGTTGCTGACCAAATCGTATAAGTAGATATCTTTCTTTAAAAGATAATTCAGCCATTTAAACGTCATTTTACATAATATAATATTCTTTCTTGAAAACGCAGATAAATGCAAGCCACATCTATTTAATGTAGACGCCATAACGCTCTGCTTTGATAAGTCATAAAAAGAGATAGAAGATACTTCTTTTAAAAAGTATTTCATTGCGCCAAGAGATGGACAACTTAACTCCAACGAAGTGTCTCGAACTGAATTGTAACAAAACTTATTTACCTCAGAGATAATATCTTTTTGTAAATCTTGTATTTTTTTATATCTTTCTATTATAGAATTGAAAAAAGAATCTACAGATATTGTCTCTCCATTTAGTAAAATTTGATCTGGAGACAGTATTGTTATTCCGAAATGTTCTAATTCTATATTGGTAATTTGATCAGTCACACTTTTTACCCACCAACTTACTTGCATAGTCTGATGGATAGATGAGGGACCAATACCTACACAAAGTGTCTTTATTGCTTTGTGTCTTGGTTTTTTTCTTTTTTTTCTTTGCCAATTTTGTATTAAATTTAATCAAACTAACCAACCTCATTGTTATTATCAACAAAAATAATCCCGTCATCGTCCACTTCAGGGAAAGAGATGGTAACGGTATCCATTCCTGAAGAATTATTCTCATTTATTGAGGGTTTTTCCTTGTTTTTATTAGACTCCAACTCGTCGATGTTTTCATTGTCTAATTCCACCTTCTTAGTTGCCTTCTTTTTTGAGGTTGTTTTCTTCTTTTTTGAGGTTGTTTTCTTGGAAATCTTTTTAATGTCATTCTTTGGCTCACTGACAACTATCTCAATCCAGCCTTTCTCTATCATCATAGAAACTTCTGATGAATTGAAATCATCGTGAGATAAGGCAAATGAATGACCAGGCTCTAATGTTTTATTAATAAATGATAAATTCAATAAACTATTTGATATATTTTTTATATTAATATAATCATCATCTCCAATCGAAACGGCATCTGATGATAGATTTTCAACCTCTACGTCTATAAGCCCCTTTGATACAGCCCACAATATATCTGGATCACTTGCATACGAATCGTCTATTGTTACAGACCTACCAGCCCTTAGCGTGTGTCCGATGGCAGATATGTACAATTCCCCTTTTAAATTGTCTTTTGTTGTTATTAGCATAATAATCTCCTTAAAGTTAAAGTCCCTCTATAAGGATTTCGTCAATTTTCTAACTTTTGATTGAATATTTTGCATACCCATATTTGATGTTAGAGTTTTTCTATCATAAGGCTTATCTTTATATTCTTGGTTTAATCGATTAATTTCGTTTAACCTAGAAAGTGGACTATCATCATTATAATAATGTTGACCGTAATTGGAATTTCCATATTGATCATTGCTTCCATCTACGTCGCCTGCTCCAAATGGGAGGTCAGGATCGCCGCCATTAATATAAGGATGTCTAACTGGTTTTTCTAAATTTTCTGAAAGAGGTATATCATTTCTGCTATATTTACCTCCCGACGAAGATATATCTGGAGTCTCTCCTGGAAGTCCCTGATTCATGAATTGTGTTATTCTTCTAGATTTTCCATCATTAGGTATAAAATTAGATGGATATGGGTCATCTCTGTCTACAGGAGACTGAAAAGCAGTTGGAGTTCCAGATCCAAATCTAGCCTCCTTAAAAAGAGTAATGTCAAATACCCTCATTAGAGATTAATCTCCTGTTATTGCTTTTAATCTTTCACTAATTTCTTCAATTTTTGCAGAAACTTCCTCTTCGAAAACGTCTGCATGTTCATGACATTCAGAACATAGGTCACTATCTGGATGACCAAATGGAGCACCGCAACAGTCAGTCATAGGTTCTCTATCGCAGTCTTCCGCAGAAGGGATAAACCCCTCCATCTCTTGACTATAATCTTGTTCCATCATCTCTCTATGAAGGTCATCCATTTCTTCTTGTTTGTAAAAATCGTTTTCTAGCTCCTCTTGAGCAACTAGTTGATCTAGCATCTCGTGAGACATTCCGATCTCTTCTTGAGCCTGCTTGAGCCTTAAGGACTCTACTATCATTGTTTTTGCAGACTTTAATTGAGATAGTTGAATGGATTCCTCTTTTCCAATAGATTTTCCATCTCTTGCTGCTTGTGTTTTAATAATAAGAGACATCGCATCCGCATCTCGTATCATAGACAATAACTCATCTGATGTTTTTAATGATGCGAATTTCATCGGAGTAATTTCTGGATTCTTGCCATAGTTTTTTAAGTTATCTTTTGCATCTGGACCTGGAGTTTCTCCAAAATCCTTAAATCTTTCTGGAGCAATATTTAATCCACTATTTTCCAATGGAACATTATCAGATATCATCTTTGGCTCTCTATTTAATTGCATTCCAGCCATTGATTCAAAAATATTCTTTTTCTCTGTAAGTTTTGACTCCGCCTCTGCATAGGTATCTCTAAATTCTCTATCTCTCTTCTCTGATGCAACGCTAATATCTGTTGCTGAATACTCTTTTTCATCATTCTTATGAGCATACATTCCGTCATTAGATGGCTCTGACATTCTTTTTTCAAGAGACGTCTCTGTTGAATCTGTGTTTTTATGACTACCTTCAGACATAGATCCCTCACATATAACCGGCTGAACATCTTCATTTTTATGAACATCGCTTAAATTATACTGATATGATAAAGAATCATCGTCAGATGATAATTTTTGACTGTCTCTATTTTCTTCTAAAAGTTGTTCTCTAGATGCTTGTTTTTTTCTTTTAAAAATGTTAAATATGCCCATCTTATTTATCCTGTGTTAAAATCTCCTTGGAGATTTTCTATTTAATTCGTTGGAAACTCTAGACCCAGGTCCCATACCGAGGGGTCCCTGCATTCCATTCCAAACCATGTTATTATTTGAATATACATCAAATCGCACTAATTTTCCTTTAGGTAAACCGTTTGATTCCTCTTCTATAGACATATACGCTGATCCAGCTAAGGAATCAACCAGATCATCAGTTCTAACTAATCCATCTTTTTTGGCAAAAACCCTATATCCTGTTGGTAAATATCTCCTTTGAAGATATAACATTTCATTTTTTAATAATTCGTGATGTGGGAGATCTATTTTATTTGCAGATACTAAATTATAAAGATTGTCATAAATAATGATTTTATATCTTTTTGTAAACCTAGTCATCTTTGCTGGGATTCCATATTCCCTAAGTCTATTAATAGATTCTGTAGAATTCCATTGATCAAAAGTTACTAAAGCTAAATAAAATCTCCTACTAATATATAAGATATAATCTTCAATTTCCCTATTAACAATAGGTTGACCTGGCTTTGGTATCCAGTACTTTACGTGGTCCAACACAACCTTCCAATCCATTTTTCCTGTTTTTTCATTAATAAATCTTTCTTTGTGACAAATTGTTAGTGCATAGTTATGAGAGCTAGTAGCTGGATCTAAATGCATGAAATATTTTGCATTTGGCTCTCCATTAGATTTTAGCTTTAAATTGTTTTTAAATGCACGTTCAATAAGGTCTCTAGAAAAGAATGTTTGACCAGCGGTTCCCGAGAACGTTGCTCCAAATTCCATAGAAAATTCTTCTTCCGTCATCTCTGGAAAAAGATTATGAAGAGATTCTTCTGTATGACTTGGATTAACCTTCCAAGTAGGCATTCTACACATTAATCTGTGCTTTACGTCTGGAGAATGTCTATATAATTCATAAAAGATCCCCTCCTTACCACGTGGTGATGAAATACATATAATTTTACCATCATAAATTTCTTTTTGAACAACCTTACCATCGTCATCAATTACTTGATTTCCCTTTTCGTCTAACATATCTTCCTTTCTAACATATGTTGCAACAGCAGGGGTTAATGTTCTAAAGATTGCGTCTCCGCCACTTGCGCCAGCAGTCTGTTTATACAAACCAATCTCATCAAGTAATAGACAAAA
>CEPZ01010227.1_pt1 | contig 10887 bp, 13 predicted proteins | sample 530461 | NCBI WGS metagenome assembly CEPZ01 (sample SAMEA2620106, study PRJEB7988) | marine metagenome | isolation source: saline water (ENVO:00002010), including | reverse complement strand
CAAGCATCTCTCAATTATTCGGGACATCAAAACATTGAAGTTAAGGCAGAAATGGATATTGTCGCAGACGGCATGGCTGTTGTTTCCAACACTAATGATGAAATGGTCGGGGCAGTTGAAGTGGTTGATGATGAAGACGATGACGAAATGGTGGAATTAAGCATTCAAGATGAGAATATGGAAGAAATCGGTAGTTTTACATTGGATGATGGACAAATTATGGATGACTACGATGACTACCTTGCAGAAAGTAAAACACCGAGCCTTATGACATTGGGTATTGGTGCAATAGCGACTATCTTAGCATTCCCTTATCTCAAAGATGGTGTCAGCAAAGTATTTGGAGCAGATAACGAGGTTCAAGAAGTCTTAGAAAATGACCCCGAATTGATTGAAAATCCCGATACAGGAGATTTAGACCCTGCCGCTTACGAAGAATTAGTGGTTGAATCCACCGGATATGCTCTTGATGTAATTCCTATGGGTCTTGATGGTAGTTTCATGGGTAGTCGGTTCTCCGCTTTACCTACTGAAAGATATGTGGACTACAATGACCCCGGAATTGGCGCACATACAGATATTGCCCTTGACCGTGATGAAATTTATCGTGAACCCGAAATGTCTATGGTTCAAGCCGCAGAAGGAGATACAGCCATAAAAGAAACTCAAGCACCCGGTCAATCTCCGTATTTCCAAATGGGCGAAGAACCCGCCGACATAAATTATCGTGTAATCAAAGAAACACACCCTATTTCTCTTGACCCTGCTGTTAAACCTTTCATTCCTCAATCCATGACAGGATATACAGGAAATAAAAATACTCCGCCATCGGTGTATAACAAGATGTTCAACATTGGTGTTCTCGGTCAAACCCCTGCTTTCGTAGTGGGCGATACCGATATGGGCGCAAATCACTTTGGTTCAAGAGATGCAAAACCCGATATGTTGGGACTCGGAGGTTCAGTCGGTGGCCCGCTTTCCGACCAAGTAAATTTGTCTTATACAGATGGAACCACTTCAATGTCGCTTGCACAATGGGCGATTGAAAATACAGTCAGCCAATCATCCGATACAGAAGCAGTAGTCATTGATAGGTCATCGGGAGCCATGAAGCGTATTCGGAGAGTGTGAAAATGGCCGAGTATGCGATGGCTTTTATCATCACCGATTCCGAAATGAAAAGAATAACTGCTAACACGGATGAAAAACAAATTGTGAAGCGAGAAAATTTGACCACCAATATGTTAAATGATTATGTGCCGTTTAATGGGGCGGCTATTGTCGGAGAAGAAGATTTTTTTGGAAGAATTATTCAAAAAATTGAAGGAAATAAGGATAAAATAACAGTAAGTGGAGTCACGATGGTTGGCGTTATGCCTATCCCTTGGACGCAAGATTATGTCGTGGGAGAAAATTTCACCGCCAAAGACATTTTTGAAGTTAGCGAAGACGGAAGTGCAAAAAGAGAAGGATTTGCGAAAATTGAAAAAATTATTCTTTCCAAAACTCAAAATGACTTAGATGGATTCATCAATTATTGTGCTGAAGTTAATGCGGCACATGGTCGGCCTATAATGTATGCTGAAACCAATTATGGCGATTATACACCACCTGCGGCAGAATTGCATAAAGCCGAAGAAGAAAGTGACTTTTTCGGTGCTGAATATGAAGCCCATTTGGTAAAATTAACCCAAAGTCTTTACCCTCAACACAGAATGTATGAATCAAATGTTTGACTCGTTGGTTTTAGATAACGGGAGGGACAATTGATTACTATGTCGGATTTTGATTCCTTGTATGCTGAAGGTGAGGCTACCGATTATGGCGCAGACGGACAACCTGTTCCTCAAACAGAAGTAAATACTATTCAAGACAACATTACACAAGTTATGGGAGATAATGTTTTGAATACCGGCGGAGAAAATTTGGCTTCCGAAGATGTAGGCGAACCTCAACCGCCCGAACCTGTTGGAATAACAGGACAAGATGGCCCTTCGCCCGAACCGACAAATCAATTCATGGATAATTCCCCCGACCCCCTTGAATCCTTCATGGAAGCACATTCCGAAGACTTCCGAGATGTTTCAGCCATGAAACTTGCAGATTACGAAGAATGGTTATTCAAATCCGAAGATGAAGCGGGCGAAGTAGCCGTTGCTCGTATTGTTTCTAATTTCAAAGCATCGGGCTATGATGTTAAACCCACTTATGCGGCAGTAGCGGGGGCTACATGGAGTCGTATGAATTATGCAGGGGAGGAACACATGGAAGCATTGAAGAAAGTGGAGAGGGCTTCTGTTGCTGATTTACAACCACTTGTCGTGGAAATTGAATCGGAAGGAATTACATCTCTTATTGAGAAAGTGAAGAAAGCCGAAAGTCAAGCAGACGATTTCCGAGCCGAAATGATTACACAGATAAAAGAAGAGATGCGGGCGGAGGATGTGCAAAAAGCCGAAGATAATACATTGGAATCGGAAACTTGGCTAAATAGTGCAAAAGGACATGGGGCGGCTATTGGAATCGGCATTTTTACTTTGGTTGGAATCGGTGTGCTTGCTAAGTGGAAGTGATGGTATTCCTGTCCGAAAAGTCGGTAAAGATTGCTACCAATGGGGCAACCAAAAAGTCTATTGCGGAAAAGATGCGAAAGAAAAAGCAATAAAACAAGGAATTGCGATAGAAAATACCGGATGGAAGGAAGCAGAACAAACAAATAATTGGCTGATTATGCCTTTACTTATTGTTGGATTGTATTTATCTATACCATACTTTTTAGATAGCAGGGGGAATAAGGTATGACTATGAATCTTGACCTCGCCATTCAAAATCAAGTGATGGGTCGTTCCTTCATGGCTGAAGCCATGCACGGTGTTGCATCTAATTTGGGTGACGGCCATTATCGCTTAAATGCGTTTTATGAATCCGAAGATATAGCCAAATCTATTTTTGGTGAACCCCTTGCTTCCTATGTCCCTAATCCTGTTTCAGCCTATGTGCGCCCACCTACACAACCACCGAACACACCCAATCCCGATTCCTTTAGTCAAGAAGTCGGAGATGGCTACACGGTATCATACGAACAAGGTTCAAAGACTTGGGCATTGAATAAAATGACAGCAGTTAATGGACTTGCAGGGTTTTGGGCGAGTATTACAAACCAACCAAGAGAAAAGGCGATTGCATTAGTTTCAAAAAGTGGCCCTAATTCTATGCACAGATTTTTGACTACTATTCAAGAAATGGATTTGTCAATGGATATGAAATCTAAGATTACCGAGATATGCGTTAATAAAACAGATAATACAGGAATTAGTGAATTTGTAGGCGGCCAAGTTATTATTTCTTCAATTGACAACCCCCTACAATCCGATTCATTTCTTTATTCACAAGGAGAGCCATTAGACATTCTCGCTTCGGAATATGTTTCCCCTCCACTATTAACTACTACGCACACGCATGAGGAAAAATTTATTGCCCCACCCACCACTTCCCCAAGACAAAATGTAAAATTAACAGGGGGAAATCCTCGCCCCTTTTGAATAAGAGGTTTTAGATAACGGAAGAACTCAAGGAAGATTAACACAACAGGTGAAAGAGCATGGATATTATTCACACCGCTAAAACAAGCATCGCAGACCCATTAGTGGAAAGCGTTAAGGACATCCCTTCCGCCCTCCGTCAAACTTTTACTACTCGCTCAAAGGCCGAAACCGTTGGGTGGGCTTGTTTGGGACTCATGGGTGCAGGTGCATTGTCGGCAGGTCTTACAATGATTCCTATGCAGAAAATCCCTGTTGTTGGAACATGGGTGCGAGCAGGTGTCACCACAGGACTTGGTATTGCCGCACTTACTAAGGGTCAATCAATGAATAACGATGCCGGTTTGGGTTGGACTGTTGCAGGTTCAATCGTCTTAGGCTATGGACTCACTCAAGTTTTGGCTATTGTCGGTATATTTCCGGGACTTCAAAGGATGCTAACTAAGGATGCAGAAAGTGGATATTATGGTGATATGAACCTTGATAACTACGAAGCAATTAACTCCGTTGAGGTTGATAGGTCTTCTTACCAACCTACTCAAGACTACGGTGCTGAAACCGTTGAGCAAAAAATGACCGCAGGGACTCCCGAAGTGGAAATTGCCGAAGGAATGGTAGGTAATCCATTAGATTCTGTCCGTCAAGAGGCGGCTATGGGTCATGGAGTCACCCAATGGTTCGGTGCAGACAATCTAAACTCCGCCACTTCAACAAACCGCAGATTGGATATGAAGAAGTTTGCGGCTTCAACAGATGTTGGCGGAAACAGAACCACGACAGGCGATGATTCAATGGCTAATGTAGTCGGCGGAACTTCAATGGCGGATTCCGCCCCTGCTATGACAGCGTATGATGTCAATATGGAAGCAGGTATTATCCCAACTACAAAAGAATTAGGTGGCGGGGTGCAAGATGTTTTTGACACATATATTCTCCCATCTTACGAGATGCCCTCCGCAGGTGGAAGTGGACATGGTGTGACCCAATGGTATGCAGAAAGCAACCAAACCGGATTCATTGGAAACTTCGTTGCGGGCGCAGAAGGTCATGGGAGTGTTCTTGGACAATAAATAGGATAGTGAAAATATGAAGATAATTAAAGATGTATGCAAGCGAACAGAAACACCCACAGGTAAAATTGTTGTTGGTGCTTCGGTATTGATTTTGGGTCTAACACATTTCGGATATGGAATGGGTATGGGTGATATGCTCGGCGGTTGGGTCGGAACAGCAGTAGGCGCAGTTGGTGTCGTTGTTGGAACTTGTGTTCTTGTTAATGTAATAATGGGGAGTGCTTAAGATGATAGATATGCTAACTGATTGGACACATACCCGATGGGGTCAAGGAGTCGTAGGTGTATCAATTCTTGTTCTCGGTCTTGGACACTTTGGAAGAAGCCCAAGATTCACAGAATGGAAAGTCCCTGTTGTGGGATGGAGTCTTGGAACAGTCGCAGGTGGTGTCGGTGTCCTAATCGGTGCTACTATTCTTTATGATAGATTTACAGGTGCATAAATATGATGGATAATATCAAGGGTATGCTTCTTAACAAGTGGACTGTTGGCGGTTCTCTTGCTGTCATTGGTGGAGTCACACTCGTTGGCGGAAATTGGTTAGGCGATGTTCTAAATCGTGTTCTCTTTTCTATACCTCTCGGAATTGGTGATGTCACCATCCTCCGAATTATGGGATTGATTACTACTCTTCTTGGTTTTGCTGTCTTGACAGGATTTGACCCACTTGACCTACAAGACGAGGTTTGAGGGCAACCCTTTAGATAGTCAAAAAATCTATGAAGATATAACCTACAAGGAATGTGAAAAATATGAGTATGAGAAGTCAAGTATATGAATGGAGCAATCTTGCTACGGCAACAGCCGCAAGCACACTCCGCCGAACAGTTGATGCAGTTCCACAGTTAGTCCCGATTAACCGTGAATACGACATCTTCATTGGCGGAATCGGAAACAACATTACCAAACCTGCTGAAACAACAGCGACCCAATTTATCGTAATTGAGGACATCGCTTGTTCTGCATACAACGGCGGTGCTGTCCAAGTGCGAATTAACACAACCGACTACTTCCAAAACCCCGATGTGACAGACCAAAGTGGTGTTCCGGGACTTGCTTCCCCTTACCCAAGAGGTTCTTCGGATGCGGCATCTCTTGATGCACTAACAGATTATGTTCAATTGCTGAAGTCTTTTGACCTTTACCCCGATGTTTATGTCCTTCCGGGTCAAGTTTTCCAAATTCTTTACTCTTGCACAAGCGCACTACAAGGTGCGGCGGCGGCTAACACAATTGTTGTTGCGGCATTTGTCAAATATACCCTCTATGACGGCCCCGATGCCCTCATAGCCAATAAACTCCTTGAACTCGGCGTGACCATCAACCCAAACAATGTTGATTGGTATAAGCGCACCTTGATTGAACAGCAACAGCGAAGTCGTGTAGCGGCTACTGCGGCAAACGGAGGTAGTGCTTGAGTCGCCCATTCGGGATGAACCAAATACGGAGATGATATTATGAGTATGAGAAGTCAAATTTACGCATGGAACAGTCAATCAACAGCAGGTGGAAGCGCAGTTTGGGCTAACGCACGAACCGGAACCGCAACCTCTATCTTCATCGGTGGATTCGGAAATAACATTACCAAACCTGCCGAAACAACCGCAACCCAATTCGTTGTAATTGAGGATGTAGCAGTATCACCAAGCGGATTCCTCGCTTCCGGCGATGCCGCAGGTCAGTATTACCGTGGTCTTGAAAACGGTGCAGAAAACGGTGTCTATGGAAACCGTGCATACATTCAAGTCCGAATCAACACCACAGACTATTTCCTTGACCCCGACAATGTGGGCAACGATGGTATTCCGGGTTCAGCAAGTCCTTACCCACGAAGCACAGACTTCCAACCTTGCTTCAACCTATACCCCGATGTCTATGTGCTTCCGGGACAGGTCTTTGATGCCCTCGTCACCACCTACCAAAACGGTGCTTTCGTGGATACAGGGGCGACTTCCGCCCTACTCGGCAATCAATTGTCGGCATTTATGAAATATACCCTCTATGACGGGCCGGATGCCCTCATCGCTAACAAGTTATTAGAGATGGGAATTTCAATCAACCCCGGAAATGTGGATTGGTATAAGCGCACTTTGATTCAGTCACAGTCTGCACCTGCACCTGCCCCTACTGCTTAAATACAGTAGCGTTGAACAGTATTACCGACACAAAATGCCGTAAGGCTATTCGGATATACAAACCCTTATTAACCTGCAAGGGTTAGGGTATTTCATGGCTTGGGAAATATGGGTTGATGATGGCGGAAGAAATACTTATCGCTCGTATGCAAACATGGGTTTCTTCTGTAATACTGCCGATGTTTGTTTTGGCCCTGTATTCTATGTGGATTCTTGCTTTGACAAAGGACAATTTTATGAGATGTGGGGGAAGGCAGGGTTCACAGACCCTCGCAAGAGGGATTCCAATTTTGAATCACACGCATACCGCATCCTCACACTAATGGGCTACGATGATAATGTCACAGCCACATTGAAAGTATTGAATCGTGGAAAAGTATTGTATGAGGAAACCCGAAAAGAATGCTACGATAACCTCTCATTTACACCTTTCCAAGAGTCATTAGAGGCTGAATCGGAAGAAGACTTTGATATGATTTGCGCCCTCATGGAAGGTTGCGAGAATGATATGAAACATTTACTGCTTACAGACCCCGATGAGAATGCAACCTTCCAAGAGAGTCAATACAAATCCGAAAAGTTAGGACATGACTTTGATATTCGGGTGGAAATGAATTGGGAAGTCTTAGATGATTAAACCCTCAATGACTACTCATGTTTGATGTAATCGTTCCTATCTATCGCATCTCCGAAGAATTTCTTTTGAGAGCATTGGATTCAATCAAAGCGCAAACCATGACTGATTATACAGTCTATGTCTGCGATGGAACGCCCGAAGAACATCAAACCTATGATGCACAGGCCGTTGTTGAATGCTACGGTTTCAATTATCTGCGCCAAGACCCTGCTCACCCTCTCGTTGGTGGCGCAAGGAATCAAGCCGTATCAATGGGGACAAATCCATATCTCGCATTCCTTGATGGTGACGATTATTGGTATGAAGGCTATCTTTCCGAAATGAAAATTTCAATTGAAGAATCAAATAAAAAGGTCGCTATTTGGTCTTGTCCACTTGATTGTCATGTCCCCGTAGTATCACATTTTTCGGGCGATACATTCATGGTAAAGGGACTCTATGGCTATTGGCCTAAAACCGAATCATGGTTGAAAGCCAACCCCGATTATGCCTACTACTTCTTCTTTGGACACCCACCCGCACCGACAGGCACTATCATACAAAGGGAGGCGTTTGAGGCTGTTGGTGGCTATGACGAATCAATGGGTATGGGTGAAGATACCGAATTACTTCTCCGTATTGTGGGCGACCCACGAAAGACTTCTATTGAAGAACGCAGACATTATTCCCTTCTTGACATGATTGTTGGATTTCATTATGCCGGAGAAGAAAATACTTGTTCGTTGGGAATTCAATCGGGAGTATCGGAGGGAAGAAACAAGGAGGACATAAAGGCGTTTTTCGCATCCAATATGGCCGATTTTACAAAAAACCATCCACCACCAACACTACAAGATATGCCCAAAGACACTTCGGATGACTTCATAGACACATTAAAAGGAGTAATGCGTGACCGGATTTTGAATCCCTTGTGAACATATAGATACGCCATTTCATAATAGTAAGACTATGGCCGACACCGTTCAAATTGATACTCCAATAGGTGAAATTACTATCCCTTATTCCGAAGACGGATTATTGAATTTTGCTCGGAAGATTTTGAAGGTTAGTGAAGGTGAACCGAACCTCTTAGAAGAAGCCGTATTAGATTATTTGGATATTACCGATGTTGAGTGTTCCGAATCCGATTGGTTGTTTTGGGAAGAAAATAAGGTTCCCATTTATCTTTATGATATGTTGCGTTGGTTAGAGAAGGATTTTGAAATAGAACAAAAACTTGGATTTTCAATGAATAAAAGAAAACCTTCGGGTATTCAATATCACCAATTTGATTATCCACACGGAAAGGAAAATATGCCTATTCGGGCATCCTTTTTCGTTAAAAGAAAGAGTGATGGGGTTCCCTTTATTCTTGATTTTACCCCGTTAGATGGCTTGCATATTGAATTACAAATTATTCATCTCCCCGAAGTAAAAATGTCGGAATTCCATAAAGCCTACGAGGATTATACGACTAACTTCGGTGTTTTGAAAAACAATACTGTCAATGCAAAACTTCAATTCATTAACATTGACGAAGTAGGGTGGGAGGATGTGGTCTTGACCTCTAAGCAACGCCAATCTCTTGACCGCAACATTGTGAAGTTTATTGAAAACATTGAATTGTATGAATCAAAGGGACTTCCTACGAGCCGTGGTTGCTTGGTCACAGGCCCGCCCGGAACGGGTAAAACCTTGACTTGTTCAGCCATTATGAATCAAGTGGATAGCACAATTATTTACATTACTTCCGAAGATATTGAAGAAAGAGGACAGATTTCCGACTTGTATGAAATTGCGAGAAAAGTTTCTCCAACAATTGTGATTGTGGAAGATATTGACACACTTGGCGGAATTGATAGAACAAAGGTGGGCGACCACCCCATTCTCGGTGAGTTTTTGAATTGTTTAGCAGGTGTGGAATCTAACGGTGGAGTTATTACAGTCGCCACCACTAACTATCCCGAATACTTGGATAAAGCCCTTGTTGATAGGCCGGGAAGATTTGATTTACGCCTTGATTTTGGCCTTCCCGATGAAAAATTACGCAAACATATTTTGGAAAAATACCTCTCATCTTTCAATCATCAAAAGATTGACCTAAAACCGTTGATAAAAGATAGTGATGGAATGACGGGGGCGCACTTGAAAGAGATGGTCATGGTTGCATATATGGATGGCTTAGAAGATTCGGGCTACAAGAAAACTACCAAAATTACACAAAAAAATTTACAAGGTGCGTTGAAGACAATTGCGACAAATCGTGCAAAGTATAACCTTTACAAACCAAAAGAAGATATATCCTCAACCATTCATGGGTGAAGCGAGTCTTTAGATAACGAGAACAACAAAACAACCCTATGGGTCGTAAGCCAAGACAAGAGCCTCGTAAGGAATACCTTGAGAATGCTCGCACTTCCTTCTTGTTTTCCACCCCTGCGGAATACCGTGAATGTTTTGGGAAAATGAGTGAAAAGTATCTTACCCCTGCTACAAAGGGGACTCGTCTTGGAAAGAAAACATTTAGAGTAGTAGTCCATCTTCCCAACAAGCACCATAATGATAGAGATAATTACTTGGCTAAAATGAAAGGTAATTGGATTGATAGGACATTCCTTGACTCCAACGCCCCCATCCCTGCCTCACGGATTCGTTGGGATTCTCCCGCAAATCCGGGCGTTCATTTGATTATGCACACCGAAAGAGGAAAGCGTGTTGAGTTTTTCCTCACTCCATCGGGGACTTATCCAAAAGGAACAATGGTAAATGGGCAAATTACTTTCCCAACAATGATGCGAAATAAGCACACTTACAAGAATGGAAAATCCGTTTGGCGAAGAAGTGAAAAGTTAGTCGCTTGCCCTGTTCAATTAGGATTCTTTGGTGTTTCTGCAAGCAAAAAAGGAGAATTCAAACTTACATATCAAAAGCCTGTTGCCGACTGTCCAAAAGGATTGACGGATGCGGGACATTCCCCACCACAATTTCGTAGGGATTGGAAACCGGATGACAGCCCAATTGCTACTTCAACAGGGAGTAAGGTAGTAGCCGAAGCCGAAGGAACATTGACTCACATGGCCGAAGAACATTACCGAGCCTTTTATGAAGCACAAAATATGAATTATGACAATCTTTTAGAGATACAGGATGTTGAGATTATGGACAGCGAAACAGAACAACAAGGAATAGAAAGAGCATATTACAACCCAAGCGAGGCTATGGTTGGAACGGATGAAACACTTGACGGCTACCGCCCAATAGATTCGGCTACGGTGGATTTGACTTCAAATCAGCCAATGGCTAACTATGGTTCGGAAGGCGAAACGGCGACTTATGCCCCATCGGATGAACCCGATATGGTATCTTCATCTTCATTTGATGAACCAACAAATGCAAACTATTCCGCAGAATGCGCCTGTCCATGCGTTTGCGGTGCAGAAGAAGTCCGTGCGGCTGAAGGCGAAACTGTCGCTGATGTTGAAGCATCCGTTGAACCTGCTAACGAGCCAATCGCTGTGGC
>CEPZ01012536.1_pt1 | contig 10888 bp, 13 predicted proteins | sample 530461 | NCBI WGS metagenome assembly CEPZ01 (sample SAMEA2620106, study PRJEB7988) | marine metagenome | isolation source: saline water (ENVO:00002010), including | reverse complement strand
TCCACCCAAAATTTAAAGAACGACTCGAGGCTTTCTTCGCAGATGCCGATATTGCGGGCCGGGTCAAGGTTGTATCTGGCTGTAGATCTTATGCTCAACAGAAGTATTTTTATGACAAGTACAAGTCAGGAAGGGGCAATCTGGCCGCTAATCCTGATCGTAGATTTGGCAAGAACAATTTTTGGAGAGGATCTTGGCACATGCAACAGGAAGACGGACATTGTTATGCAGTAGACTTCAGGATTACAGGCAGGGGTATTAGCACCTGGGAAGTCAATAATATTGCTAAGACATATGGTCTGTATCCAACTGTTAGTTCTGAATGGTGGCATCATCAGCCCAGAAATGGTTCTGGTTGGTTCGATGCTCCAGCACTTTCCCAGGTTGGAGATAAGATTAAAGCCGAATCTGTTGATTTAGCCGGCATTGCTAAATACATTGCCGCTCTTGGCGCTGAGGTTGCTAGGAGTCCGCTCAGGCGTAAGTCTAGAGGGAATGCTGTTAAGGCTGCACAGAGGCGACTTGGAGATCTTGGATTTGACTGCGGAATTGCTGACGGCATATTTGGACGCAAAACAACTTCTGGAGTTAAGAAGTTTCAGAGAGTTGAGAAAATTTCTCGAGACGGGGTAATTGGCTCCGGGACTTGGGGAAGATTGTGGAATCCGCAGAATGCTTAATGTGATTAAGGAGGTACATCATGGCTGATATTACGATTGCAATTCCTGATGATAAGTTGGCAACTTTTATCGATTCCGTAGGCTTAACCAAAGAAGGGCAGGATGACGCTGCCAGAATAGTAATTATTACTACTTGGTTAAAGGATACTGCTAGAAATCATTTATGGAACTTTGAACGGTCGGCTGCCGCAGATTCGATTTCGGATCCTATGCCATAAAAGATTTTATTCGATTGTCGTATGACGTAACTAGTGGTAATATATAGTTATATAGGTAATATGATATGGCTTCTGATGAATCTCTTGACGACATTAAAAAAGAAATTATACAAGCTATCTCTGAAGGTAAGACTCAAAGAGATAAGGTTGCAGACAGCATCTCAGCTGTTGAGCATGGGGTAGAGCGTACCACAAATCTTATTGAAAAAACTAAAGACAATATTGCTTGGGTTCTTGGTCTCCCTACCGCACTTGGTGGGGCTTTTGGTTTTTTATGGGAGTCATCTTCTGAAGAGGCTGCTTTACAATATCAAGTGGAACAATTAGAGGTTGCCGTGGCCGATTTGAAGGCTAGCGGTGACCTGTTGGGAGGGGGAACAAAGAACTGGTCGTTAGATCCGTCTGCAGCTCCCGGAGGCTCTCTGACAGTAATGCTAGTTGGGCTTGGTGTTGTTATTTTACTGGGTCTGCTATTTTGGTATCAAAGCAGACGTAGACGACAATGAGGCGTGCCCTAGCGGCATTCCTCGCCGGGGCACTGGTCATGTCATCTTGTTCTGGTGACAAACAGTCGCCTACTCAGGAAACTACGACAACTGTTGAAACTAGTGTACCTCTCGAAGATCATTCGATTACGTTTGTACCCGAAGAAGATTCTTTTTCTTTTGAAAACTTCGGTGGAGGCGAACCCCCTGCGGATTTGACGGTCAATATGGCCCGTCGTATGTATGGTGACGATCAGGTTTGCCAAGATGTGGTGGACAATCAATGCACCCCGTATCCGGTGATTCTGCAACTTATTTCACAGGCAAATCGCTCAATGCGTGGCGGTTTATGTGAAGGGTTGGCAGTGCTGAGTCTTCGTCTAGAAGGCGACGCTACTGCCCTGACGACCTTTCAACAGGTGCAGCAAGCAGTTGAGTTGGTGAAAGAAGACCCTGCGCTTCTGTCTGAAATTGCCTACTGGTATGTGACACAATTCTCTCCTGAAGTTCAGGAACGCGCTACGATGTATAGATCTATGTCACCCACAGATCTAGCCGAAATCTTAATGGACGACTTTGCGTCTGCTGAGGCGGGAAATCCCCATACAGGATACACAATTGGTATCTACAGTGATGAAGGGGGGCACGCTGTTACGCCTTACAGAGCCGAAGAGACGGCGAACGGGGGGTATCGTATTTATATATATGACTCCAACTGGCCGTCCACAGAGCGGTGGATAGATATTGGGCCTGATGGGACATGGGTGTATGCTCTGGCTGCCACAAACCCTTCAGAGGAAGCTTCTGCATGGTCGGGATCTGTTGGCACGATGGAATTAACACCGATGGGTTCCCGCCAGGGACCGTTCACTTGTTCGTTCTGTCCGCAGTCGAACAGTGCTAAGTCTGGCACGATGCTAACAGTCGCTGCGACTGGAGAGAAGCAGATGAGTATTCAAATTGAGACTGAGGAAGGGCAACGTCTTGGTTATTATGATAATACATTTATTAATGAAATCCCAGGTGCGACATATCGTTATTTAATTTCTGGACCCTCAACCGCAGATCCTGTGTTGGTATTTCTCCCGCCTGAAGTAGAAGCCTTTAGTGCAGATGTTGGACAGATTGAGACGCCAGCAGATACATCAGACGATGAGGAACCTCAGGAAGAAGTTGAAAAGGAACAATTCTCTTTGCTTCTGTTGAACGAAGAGAAGTCTGTGCAGGTTGAAGCAATTATTCAAGATGAGCCTGTAGCGGAGCCTATTCCGGGGGCGCCGGTAGAAGAGACTTCCATATTGGATATCACTGAGGAAAGCATTGAGGTTGGGGAGTTAGAGGAAGCAACTGTTGCGATTGCTGTTGAGACAGTTGAGATTGAAATCCAGTTAGATGAAGGACAGCAAATTGAAGTAGAGTTTGTGCCGGCGGAGGTGGTGGAGGAGGCGGAAACTATCGATATTGGCATTACGGATGAAACAGGTGAAATTGTTGCCGAAGTTGAGATTGACTTAGAAGAGCGTCCAGTAGATGAAGCTCCGACTGTTGTTGAAATTTATTTTGACGAGGAGTCTGGAGAGATTGTCCAAGAGGAGGAAGAGATTGAAGCCTGGGTTGCATCGGACGCTGAGTATTTCCAGGCGGTTGCAGAGGATCGTGTTGAAGAAGTTTTAGGTGAAGCATGGGCTGAAGAGTACGAAGAAGAGAAAGTTTGGGAAGACGAGGATGCAGTATCTTTGCTGGAAGAGACTTTAGCTGAGATAGAGGAGGATTATTGGGAAGATGAAAGATGGGAGGAAGTGTCATACGATGAAGAATATTTTGAAGAACAGGAAGAGAAGCAAGAAAAGTGGAAAGACGACACCAGCAATCCGTTAGTTCTAGAGGCTCCGGTTCTTATCGAACAAGCTCCTGCGACTCGGACATCGGTGGTCAGATCATGGACGACGGTGGACCTGAAAACTCTTTCAGAGGCGACGGATCGAACAGAGGTTTATCAGGACGAGGCTGGAACGCTGACAGAAGTCTGGATGGATACCCACTGGGAGGTTCGGGAGACGACTTCGGAGTGGACGGAAACCCTCCACGAGACAGGAACTCTGAACACGTATTCCGACAACGGGGAACTGGTCGAAGAAACCGTATGGGAAACGGCGGTTTGGGAGGAAGACTCCAAAGAGTCGTCGGTGGTGACGGATTCGTGGGTCACATCGGACTTGGTAGCGACTGGCCGGGATTGTCTGTACCGCCAGAATCGGGAAGAGCCGTTTACTCCATCTCGGCAGGTGTTTGTTCGGCTGCCCCTTCAGGGCGACCCGTGGGACAACGACACCGAAGAGAAGCCGTCCGGTTGTGCAACACCGGGGGAGGCGACGACGGTCGCCCGCGAGGATGCGGCGACCAGCAGCAGCGAAACCACGACGACGCATGAGCGCAACACAACCGACGGTTGGTGGTACGAGGAGGACACCACAGTCACGACGACGGTGACCACTTACACGGATGTGACGACCGTGATCTGGTCCGACGGCTATACGGCCATCACTGAGGGCGATCCGTATGATGTGACTACGACCGTTACCACCTCCAGCGACTGGCTCAACGACTGTGTGGTCGCAGATTCTGTTAGTACGGCATGGACAGGATTCGGGGACTTCTGCATCGTGGATGTGGAGTCGGGTACCTTCAACCAAGATGTGGTCACCTTCGATGTGACAGAAACGACGACCATTGAGATCACTGCCTCTACTGACCTGACATGCGACGGCTGGCCTGGTACAACAGCAAACGGGGAGGACGCATACGGTGACCCGTTCATCTACCTGTACGACGGATCGGACGACTCGCTATTAGAGAGCGACGACGACGATGGTTGCACCTGCGGCAATAACTGCCCCGATTCTGGAAACTGCTGGGACTCATTTATCAGTAGAACGCTCTCGCCCGGTACCTACTACGTCGAGGCGAAGGTGTACAGCGGTTCTACGTCGGGCTGGTACAAGTTAATGATTGATACGGTATAATGGAAGTCTGGATAGATCAAGATTTATGCACCGGAGACGGATTATGTGTGGAGATATGCCCTGAAATATTTGATATGCACAGTGATGGGCTGGCATATGTTAAGGAAGTCGATTGGGGAACGATATTCGGCCCCAATGATGATGACGAACCTAAGTATCAGATGGAAGCCGGAATGGCAAACGTGCCTAATAATCTAATAGAGGCTACTATTGAGTCAGCAGAAGAATGCCCCGGTGAATGCATATTCATCGAATTGGAGTAAAATATGACTAAAGAAAAATTATTTCACTATAGTGCCAAGGTTGATAGAGTCGTAGATGGCGACACTATCGATGTCACTTTAGATCTTGGATTTGACATTTATTACAAAGCCAGGGTAAGATTTTATGGGATTAACACGCCCGAAAGTAGAACTAGAGATCTCGTGGAGAAAAAGGCCGGTCTTGCGGCTAAACAGTATGTCCTTGATTGGGCCGCCGCCAGAGATAATAGTGTAATTATACAGACAACAATTGACGACAAAGGTAAGTATGGTAGAGTTTTAGGGACGATTCTTGACCGCGAAGGCGGAGAATCCTTGAATGACAAACTTATCGATGACGGACATGCGGTTGCATATTTTGGCGGGAAAAGGTAATCTAAATTGGAGGAATGACATGTGTGACTGTGGATGCGAATGCATTGAAAATTGTGAATGCGATTGCAAAGAGTGTGAATGCTAATCGCTCATTGAGTAAATAGGCTATCGGTGATATAATGAAGTACAGGAAGTAAAGATGGATGAGGTTCAAGCTAATACAAGTAAAACTTTAACACTTACATTGGGAGCTGATCCTACTGGCAATAGTGTCAATGCAATATTGACACATGCATGGAGCGATGAAGTGGTCAAGGCATCTACTGCATGTACAAGATCAAGTGCAGGCGTGTATACAATCACTTATGGCGAGAAGGAAGCCGGGTCAGCGAATTATTATCTGAACGCGTCAGGTACGCACAGGGTTCAGTTTAGTTATACCGTAAGTGGTACGGCGTATACTACGGATCAATATATAGATGTATACGACCCATACGTTACGTCAGCTGACTTCTTTGCAATACACACAGGGCTGCAATCTGCATACAGTTCATCGTTTAATACGTATGAAAGAAAAGTAAGAAGGATTATTAATACGTATTGTGGCCAGGACTTTTACAACTACCCCAGCAAAACAGTTAGTATTGATGGTAACGGCAATCAATCACTACACTTACCTAGACCTATCTATACCTTAACAACTGTATATTCCGATTATGGAGACAGCGATCAATTATTGATACATGACTCAAGTGATTCAAATAACCAAAATCTTGAAAAGGTACGGTCTTCTGGCGCTTTTGGATCAAGTTGGCATATACGATATAAAAATAAGACTACAACTAAAGTTAATGAACGACTTCTTGGAAATAAATTCAGGGGGAAATCGGATTACCGGGTAACAGGTGATTGGGGATGGCGAACAGTTCCTAACAATGTCGAGAGCGCGTCGGAGATATTAATTTCTGACATGATGAATAACGATAGCGAGTATAGGAATCATAGAATCATTAGTGTCGATTTGGATGCCTCCAGGATATCGTTTGATGGAGATTTTTTAGGCACTACTGGTAACACTGAGGCGGATATTCTACTTATGGATTATACGACATATGTTATGGATTATGTGGTCTAATGAAGCAGACCTTTCTACGTTTTCCAAATACTGTTGAGGTTTATACGAAAACTGTTACAACGAATGCCGCTGGGCAGAAGAAGGCAGCCTTCTCGTTGAATAGCACTATAAAGTGCTCCGCCCAGTCTGGCAGTGGGAACAGAACATTGAGTGGATACATTTCTGAAATTGATTCATACACCATGATCTTTTCTCATGAAGATAGTTCTCTCATTGTGTATAATAATCGCTTTAAAAACTTAAAGGATATATCTGGTACGGTAATTGAGGTTGGGCCATTGGAGATTGGCAATATAGAAAAGAAACTTGGTATTTCTGGAAAAATAAATCATTTGATTGCTAGTGTTTCCAAAGTGAAGGAAGGAAGTGAAAATGATTAATGGCTGATTATTATGAAGTAGATGTGAAAAGTAGAAAGAAGATAGCTGATATAACGGATCAGGTTAAAATGATGAAAATGAATATGGCTCCTATGATGGTTACCACTGCGAAGATGGTTCAGCGAGAATTGAGAAAAGAATTTAGAGAAAGTGAAGAGTTTAGAACTAAATATGGCAATAAGCCGTTGGCTAACTATATAGACATTAACGTATCAAGTCAGGGGGCATACAAATTCAAAGTGGAGATTGCCCCAACCAAAAAGAGCGGAATAAAGAATTTGAAAGGCTATTTCTTGCTGGCGGGGCGCAGGGGTGGCGCAACAATTGCATCGAAGGGGAACTGGTCTATGCGGGCAATGAGATCAGATCGGCCCCTGGAGGGAACAGCATTCGGTAAAACAGTTAGGCAGGGCAAGATGAAGGGGCACCATGATCGTGTTTTGCATCTTGCGAGGCAGAAGGTAGGGGCAAAGATTCAACAGCAAATTTTCTATCGGCTTGGGCTGAACAAGAAGGGTGGCGGCGTGGTAAGAAAGCAAATTGGTGGCCGAGTTGGCCTGCAGCCATTGTAGGAGGATAGTATGTCGATTGTTGCATATGATGTAAATACATTCTTAAAAGCTGACAATACCTTGCAGACGACTGCCGGCAAGACGACTGGTAGTCCTATGGATATGTATCCTCTGATTGGCTATGGCACGGATGACCCGGATTACCCTGTTCCGTTTATAGTGTATTCTTGGGAACCGTTCAATAGAGGCGTTGAACAATATTGGAACAGGTCGGATTTTATAATGTATACTATATATGATAGCGATGCAGATAGGTGTTTCAAAATTGCAAATAGAATAGTGAAATTGCTAGGCGAAGGAGATAGCGTGTCGCAATCTGGCGGCATAACGTCTAGCGATAATAGGATTCTTTCGTCACGATTGGTCAGCTCCACAGCGGAGGAACCTACTGAAAAGGAGGGTTGGTATACGGTGATTCTTACATTCGATTTAATGTACACCGCAGGAACTTAGCGAAATAATCAATTATGGGATATACTGCTATTACGTACATAGGGAAGAGTCCCGATTTTGTCGCTAAGGTTAAAAAGGATGAATATTCCTTTGAGTGGCAAAATAGTATAGGTGTGGGAAAAGGAAGAGACGAAGTTCCAGAGAAGATTGCCATTAGGTTATCCAAATGGCGGGACAAGAAGGGCCGATGTCTGTTTACACTAGAATAATAGGAGGAAAATATGGCTGTTACAGTTGCTAATATTATTGTTGGCGAAGCGACGGTCTCCATTGGAGACACGCAGGGTTCTGAGGATGACGTTGGTGCAACTCAAGATGGTGTTGAACTTTCTTGGGAACCAGATATGGTTGACATTGAAGTCGATCAGTTTGGCGATGCCGCGAAAGTGATTCAGTCGATGGTGAAAGTTATGCTTAAGACGACTCTCGCAGAAGCGACGCTCAGAAACTTGGCTCGCGCTTGGGGATATGACGACACAGTGGATGGTCCTGACATCGTTGCAGATAGCGGGGAATCTACAAACACATTTATGTTTGGTATTGAAAACGTTTATCCACACGAGAAGGCGATCCAGACTGTTGGTAATGCCCCAGGTACTACTGCGGCGGTAACCAAGACTCGCACATTCAAAGCGAAGCGTGCGATTTCGTATGCTGCTAGCTCGCACAGTATGAAACGTGCTGAGGCTACGGTATTCCCAGTGGAATTCCGAATCTTGCCCACAGTTGCCGATACTGGTTTTGAGTATGGCAAAATTATTGACGCTACCTAATTTTATTAGGTTTTTGTGATATAATACAATCAAGTAATACAACAAGGAAAGGTGTGAAAAGTTAATGGCTGGTAAAAATGATGATCTCCGCGGGGGATTTGAGATTGACTTTGCTGACGGGAAGTCCCGTAAAGTAAAGCCTCTTACCATTAGACAACTTCGTGGTTTCATGAAGGTAATGGATAAGATGAAAGATCTCGACACCGCTGACGATAATGCGTCGATGTCTGATGAGGACATCGACAACATGGTCGAAGCCGCCGCCATTGCGCTATCCAAGGTAGACTCAGAGCTCGCAGAAGATGCTGACGCTCTAGAGGATGCCTTGGATTTGCGCTGTTTTGGTAGGCTTATGGCTGCAGCAATGGGCAACGACCCAAATTTATAGAATCCCAGGAGGAAGACGGGAGTGCATACGATAGTACGGCCTGGGACGACTTCCCTTTGCTCCCAATGGAGGGTTATATATTCTCCGATGTGGGTGCTTGGAAGTCTATAGAAGAGTTAGAAGAGTCACTTACATTAGGTGAACTCATGCTGATTGTTAGCGCATGTCGGAGATCGGACTATAAACGTATAAAGATGACTGCTATGGCAGCCGGTGCAGAAGTGACTCTCGATGATGATGATTACGGATGGGAGACTGATGGACCCGGAGGCACGGGACCCGGAGGCAAGCAAGCCGCATCTGGCTTTGAATTGACACATCTGCCAGTCGGGTTAGGATATGTGGAGGAAGAAGAAGTGAAAGAAGAAGTTGCTGAAGCTACAAAGATGGGTGTCGCAGAGTTGATAGAGTCTAGGATTGCCGAGTCAGAAGCACAATATATTAAGACAGAGGACGAGGATGATTAGACTAATAACTGCAGAGATGGGAGAATATATGTAGGTGTAAACGATGGCTGTTGATGATGCTAAGATAACTATTAGAGCCGATGCAACTCAAGCGGTAACTGCGCTTGAAGCATTGTCGGCTGCATTAATGCATACGCATGCCTCTCTGGATAAGACAGCAGAGACGTTTAAAGAAGTAAAAGCAAATCAGAGAGCATTTAATACAACTAATCGAGTAACTCTTACTTCATTAAAGCAAGTAACTAAACAGTTCCATAGGACTGCAAAGGGAAGTAAAGATCTTAGGAGCCTCCTAGCTCAGCAGGCACAGGCTCTTAAAGTGATTAATCAGCAGTATGGATCTTTAAGCCTGAGGATGCATACCTTTACCAGGGATATGCAGAGTGTCGGTTTGGCAATTAGGAACTCAGGTAAGAACCTGCAGTTCATGGGTCGAAGCATTATGATTGGTATGCTTCCATTTGCCAATGCCATCAGAAATGCAAGTAACTTTGCGAAATCTCTTGAAAAAGCAGAAATTAGGTTGGCAAAAATTGCTGACCTTACCAAGAAAGAATTGGGGCCAGTAGCAGATAAACTTGAAGTTATTTCTCGTAGGTTTGCTGTATCAAGAGATTTACTTACCGAAATTGCAGCGGACTTCGCTCTTGTCGGTTTCCCGGTAGACCAGTTAGATTCATTGGTTGCTGCGGCAAATGAATTGGCTCTGCTGGGCAACATTGATGTAGGCCCAGCAAAGGATATTTTTGTATCCACTGTCTTCGCCATGCGTAACATGGCAACATTGCGTAACGAAGTATTAAGCTTCGAGGACGCAGTTAAGCAAGCGACTGGACAGATGTATCTGTTCAACATTGTTAATAATAATACTGCTATGGCTATTTCTGACATGGCTGAATCTCTTCCGAAGTTGATACCAATTACGGTACAGTTCGGATTGACTATTACTGAGGCAGCTGGTGCACTTGCGGCATTGAAAGCATCGGGTATTACTGCTGCTGAGGGAACTACGGCTTTACGTACCGGCTTGCTGAGATTGACAAGTCTTTCAAAGCAGGCTGATGAGAAGGTCGAGGTGGCCAGGGCTATCTTGAAAGATTTCAACTTTGAGGCTGGTGTTGGGGTCGAAACTTTGGCAAGTTTCGCAGACAGTTTGGTTGCTATCCGTCAAGAGATTGGCGACACTGCCGCATTCGATATCGTTAAGAATATCCTTGGCATTAGGCAGACTGCAAAGATCAACTTGTTTGTTATGGACATGGAGGCGGCAAGTCAACAGGTTGGCTCTGTCGTTGCAGACATGAGGCAACTGGGCGACAGTGATCCATTCAAAAATCTGAGTATTGATAATATTACTGCTTTCGCAGAGGCATCGCGTAGGCCGACGTTGGCGATGCAGGCAGCGGCTCAAGAGATGCTTCAGACTGAAAGCCTTATGTCAAAGGTTACTTCTCAGTTCTTCCGATCTCTGATTATTCAGATGGCTGGTGTTGCGGGCGCAGCAGAGATGTCTGCAGAAGAGTTGGACAAGGTGTTCCAATCTGATGCGTTCAAGATGGATCAGGCAAAGAACGAAATGAAAATTGCCATGCAGGAAATTGGCGGAACCGTCAACATGATGCTTGTTCAGCATATTATACCTGCTATGAAGGCATTCGCTAAGACCATGAGGGAAATGAACCCGGTCGCTCAAAAGATGATAATTGTATTGGGCGCTCTGGCAGCAGCGTTTGGTC
>CEPZ01032995.1_pt1 | contig 10892 bp, 14 predicted proteins | sample 530461 | NCBI WGS metagenome assembly CEPZ01 (sample SAMEA2620106, study PRJEB7988) | marine metagenome | isolation source: saline water (ENVO:00002010), including | reverse complement strand
TTCTTTTATTTTTGGCCCTTTTTTTGAGGCATTTGCTTTTGTTTTTACTAATTCAATTTTTAATTCTTTCAGTTTTTTTTCTTTTTCTTCTTTACTCATTTTTTTAATTTCTTCTATTTTCATTTGACATATCTCCTATGGTGAATGAATGAAAATTTCATATTTACTTTCATTTTTTAGTATTTTTTGCCTTGCTTTTATTCTTTGGCTTTTTTAATTTTATTGAATCTTCTGAATTTATCTTTTCTAAATTTTCTTTTACTTTTGAAATAAATCCATCATTAATCTCAATTTTATCAAATAATTTTGCATAAGGTGAAAGAATACTGACTTTTACTCCAACTGTTCCAGGTTTTGTTTGTGCTTTTGCCTGTGCTTTGTCAACTACTTTTGCACTATCACCGACTTTTTTCAAATATCCTTGTGCAAAACGCCAAGGTTTTGCCCTTGATCCTGGAAGTTTACCGCTAAGTCTTATTTCTACCCCCATTGCACCGGCATTCATTATTCTTTGCAATGTTCTATATGCAACAACTTTAAACTTCATAGGACCTAATCTTTCTAATGTCAATGCTATTTCATCTGCAATTGTTTGAGCATCAAATTCAGGCTCTTTTATTTCATCTATTTCAACATGAGGGTTTTCAAGCTCAAATTTTTTCTTTAAATCTCTAGTTAATTCCCCAATTCTTTCTCCGCCCCTTCCAATTATTAAACCAGGTTTGTTTGTTGAGATGATTACTTTTTCACCTACAGGAGTATATTCTATTTTAATTCTGCTTATTTTTCCTTTTCCAAGAGAATTTTTTATATATTCTTTTACAGAAAATTCATCTTTTTTGAATTTAACTGCTTTTTTGTGTTCCATTTTATTTTTTAGCCTCCTTAATTTTTTTTATTGCTGTTATTTTAATATGTGTTCTTTTTCTTCTTACCCTTCCAAATTTTCCATAAGGTCGAGATCCAATATTTGCAATTGCTTCCTTAATTACAGGGTTTTCAATTTCATGAAGATTAGCATTTGCTGATAAGCTTTTTAGCAATTTTATAAAATGCTGTGATGCTTTTTTTGGATATCTTCCAGACATTATTCCTTTTTTATGAGGGATTTCTCCTTTCATTGGAACTGGTTTTTTTTGTACAATTACTTTTTCCAAATCATTAATTGCATTTTCAATTTTTTTATTTTTAATGAATTTACAAATAGCTTTTGAATATTTTGTTGATATTGGAAGATTAAATGAATTTACAACTGCTTTTGTTTTCTTGACTTTTGGTTTTGTTTGAACAGGCTTTTTTTCTGTTTCCTTTTTATCTTTTGTTTTTATGTCCTTATCAATTGGTTTTTCTTCTTTCTTTTCAGAAGTTTCTTTTTTAGTTTCAATTTCTTTTTTGTTTTCTTTCATAATTGGTGTTTTCTCTGTTGTTTTTTTTAGAGTATTCACTACCATTTTTTTCCCTTCACTTTTTTGTGGCACATAATCTTTTTCAGTCATTTTTATTTCTTTGATTTTGATCTTGTTCCTTTAGTTGCTCCGACTCCTGCTTTTCCATGTTTAATTCTCGCTCTTGTTGGGGAAAATTCTCCGAATTTGTGTCCCAGCATTTCTCCAATTATTTCAACAGGTAAAAATTTTTGTCCATTGTAAACATAAATTTTCATTCCAACCATTTCTGGTGTGATAATTAGATCTCTTAAATGAGTTCTAATTGGCTTGTTTTTTGCAATTTTTGTTTTAGCCCTGTTTATGAAATCTTCAATTCTTTGAAATTGTCTTAAAGCAAATCTTCTTTGCCTTGAGGTCAAATATTTTGCAAACTCTCTTACATCTAACTTTTTGAGTTCTTCTATTGTTTTTCCTCGATATGTAAATTCTTTTTTTCTTAATTCCATTTTATCTTTTTTTCCTTCCAGTTCTTCTTGGCCTTATTAAACCAACTTTTCTTCCTGGCGGAGAATTTCTTTTTGCAATTTTACTCTTTGGATTTTTAGCTCTTCCAGAACCAAAAGGATGGTCAATTGCATTCATTTTAACTGCTGAAGTTCTTGGCCATAATTTACTTTTTGATTTTTTAATATGATATTTTTTTCCAGCTTTAACAACAGGTTTTTCAAGTCTTCCTGTTCCTGCAATTGTTCCTATTATTGCCCTGCAATTTTTGTGAAACTTTTTTTCTTTTTTTGAAGGCATTAAAACAAAAATATTTTCTCCAATAATTTTATTGACTGTTGCAGAACTTCCAGCAGTTTTTATAAAAATTCCTCCATCTCCTGGTTTTGATTCAATGCAATGAATTTCTGTTTTTAGAGGGATATCTTTTAATTTCACGATATTTCCATCCTTTATTTCTTTTGACTTAAAATTTATTTTTTGTCCTTCAATCATTTTATTAAAGGCAGGAATAAAAAAAACTTCTTTTTCATGTTTTATTTTTGCTAACGGGGCACTATGTCCTCCTGAATCTAATAATTTAATAACAGTTCCTTCTCCTTCAAGTTTTTTTGGATATTGGATTTTGTATTTGAATGCTTTTTTTCTAACTCTATAAGTGCTGCTTCCATGCCCTCTTGCCTGTTGAATTATTCTTTTACCCATTTTACATTAATCCTAATTTCGTTGCTAAATCAATAGCTGGAAATTCTTTTTTTAATTTAACATAAGCATATTTTTTATTATTTCTAATTAGTGTTCTTATTTTTTCTATTTTAATTTCAAAAAGCTCTTCAAGTTCTTTTTTAATTTGTTCTTTTGTTTTTTTTCTATCTGTCATAAATGTCAAAATATTTTGAGATTCAATTAACATTACAGCTTTTTCAGTTGTTATTGGTTTCATTTGACATACCTCCTATGGCTAATAAATGAAAATTTCATATTTGCTTTCATTTTTTTAATACCTCTGGAATTTTAAATTGTGAATATTCTTCAAATAAATTTTCTCCATACAGTAATCTTGAAAAGCATTCTCCTTCAAGTTTGCAATCTTCAAGAGCATTATGGGGATTTCCTTCACTTATGACTTTTCCTGAAATAATATTAATCCTGTTATCAGGAACACCGCAGAATTTTAAAATATTTTTTAGATCCATATCACTCTCTTTTTTAGACATAACTTCATTTATTCTTAAATGAAATTTTTTATTTAGACTAAAATAAACTGTTTGTGCTAGAGTGTGCAAATCAAAAGCCCTGAATTGAAAAGTCTTTTTTAATCCATATTTGTCTGCTTTTATTTCTAAAAAAGCGATATCAAATTGAGGGTTTTGGCAAAGCATGTTCCTCATGGTTTTTGTTTTAACCCAATTAAAGAAATTTTCCAGTAATTCTTTTTGTGATTGCTTGTTTTTATCTCTTAGTTCTTCTTCTGTCTTTCCTATAACTTTTAGAGCAGCTTCTTCTACAGAATCTTCATCATCAATTCTTGCTTCTTCTAAAAATTCTTCTTTATCATTTAGATCAATTGCACCAATTTGCCAGATTCCGCAACTTGTTTTATCTAATCCGCTTGTTTCTATATCTAAAACTATTGGTTTCATTTTATTCTCTACCTCTATTATACTTTAGACATTTACTTTTCTCTTCCTGTTCTTTTAATAATTGATCTAATTTTTTTTCACTCAAAGTATGTATATGCTCAACTCCTGTGTAAAAGTCATGCCCTTCCCATTTATAAGCAAATTCATAATCATCAACTTTTCCACCATATAATATACTTTTATATTTTTTTGTCATTTTAATTCTCCTAAATCATTTATTGCTTCTTCAGTGTAAATTGTTAATCTTCCTTGTTTTCCTTTTGCTAAATCAACAACACTTAGATTTTTTGTAGTTGTGTTGTCAAAAGATTTTGTCTTTAATTTTTCGTTTTTTCCTGTGACAATTAATAATCCTGCGTTTGTTTTGTATTTTCTTCCTCTCATTTTTCCTTTTCCGCTTCTTACTTGTTTCTTTTTTGATATCACTTCAAATAAATTATCTCCTAGAATTTTTTTTAGGCTTTGAATTAATTCCTTTGTTTTTAGAGAAATTATTTTTGATTCAACTATAAATGGAAGATTTTTTATTTCTGAATTTTTTAGATTTGTATATTTATTTTTAACTTCTTTTTCATTAGCTGTTGCACTTAAGGCTGAAATAAATGCCAATCTCAATTCTTTTTTGTTTATTTTTTTTGTACTAATCATTGACAATACTTTTGGAGGATGAGCTCTTCTTCCTCCTCTTGCGAATGGAACTGTTGCACCAACCCATATAAATTGAGAACCTTTTTGAGTCATTGTTTTTCTTGGAATTCTTGACATTCCTTTTCCATAATGTGTTTTCCAAACATGTCTTCTGTGTCTTATTTTACCACTTGCAGAATGTTGATTTCCTGCAACAGGTGAAGGGCCATAAGGTTGCTTTCTCTTTTTTATTTCGAGAACTTTTGCAATTATATCTGCCCTTATTTCAGAAGAAAAGCAATTTGGTAATGAAATTTCTTTCAGTTTTTTCCCATTAATATCTAACAAATTTGTTTTCATCTTAATTCTAGCAATTCATATTCTTTTTTTAATTGTTTTTTACTTCCTCTTAAAGCAGAAGTAATAAGTAATTGCCTTTTTGTAGGGCCTGGAACACTTCCCTGAACAATCATATAATCTGTTTTAATATCTCCAAAATTTTTTATGTTTTTGAATTGTTTATCAGCAGATTTTCCCAAGTTAATTATTTTGTTATTATATATGATTCTTGTAAACATTCCTAATTGCCCTGCCATTGGAACTCTAAAAGTAACTCTTGCAGGATGCCATGGTCCAATGCTTCCTGGCCTTCTTCTTCCTTTTTCAGATTTATGGGATTTTAATGTAATTCCAAATCTTTTTACAGGACCTGCAAGACCTTTTCCTTTTGTTAAACCTCTTAAGTCAACTAATTGTCCGTTTTCGAAAAAATCTAAAACTGAGATTTCTTTGTTTAGGTTTTCTTTTACAAAATTAAGTTTTTCTTCTGGAGTTCCTGTTAAGCCAATTTCTGTTAAATCAGGTGTTTTTTTTATTTTTGTTTTTTTAACTTGAGAATAAAATATGACTCTTATATCATCGTAATCTTTGATATCTTCAATATTCTTTTTTGTTTTTGGAAGTTTAAGTTTTCTTTTTAATTCTTTGTCTAGGTCAGTTGCAAGAATTTCTTTTGCAACCTTGTTATTTTTGTAAAATCTTACAGAAAAAATCTTCATTGAAGGGCATTCAAGAATTGTTACAGGAATTGTTTTGTTTTTTCCTTTTGTCAGAGAATTAGGTGTGTTGTCTTTTATAGAGGCAGACATCATTCCTGCTTTGTAGCATATGAATCCTTTGAGATTTTTCCCAGGAGAAATAGCATCCCAGTTAACTCTAGGCAAGCGCTTTTTGATTCGCTTTCTTGGCCAAAATTGTAAACTTCCTTTTCTTGGTGATTTTGTTGTAGGCATTTCTCAATATAACGGATATCATTTTGTAACCCTGGAATAAAATACTTAGAAAATAAAGGTTTAAAAGTTCTTCGATTACAATTCAAGCAATAAATTTATAAAACTTATTTAATGTTGAAATTTATGGCTTTTACCTCTGAACAAAATGAATATATTTTAAGATTATATGCGGAGAGTGGCAATAGTCCTTCAAGAGCTATAGAATTATTTAAGGAAAGATTTGGACATCCTGTTACTTATCAAACTCTAAGGGGTAGGTGGAGAGATGCAGGATATAAACCAAATCGTCGTGGAGGACAGAGGTATGGTTTAACTGAAGAAAAAATTAGAATATTACATGATAAGTATGAAGGAGATATAGGAAAAATGTTAGAAGAACTTGGTCGTACAAACCCTGAAAGTTTAGTCCAAAGATGTCGTGAATTAGAACTTATTATATGTAATATTCCTAAAATAAAGAGAAGAGAATCAGAGCCTTTTCCAGGACATATTGTTTAATAATTCTAAGCCTCAAATTCCTTTTCACTAACAATTTCCTTTCCATCAATTTCAGCCTTTCTTATGATTTTTCCCTTTCTTTTTGCCAATTCCCTTATTTTTGCAAAATCTTTCTCACCTTGGTTTGGCTTCTCTGAAGACGAGCCAGTGAAAATCTCTGATTTACTCTCTGGCATTACAATTTCATCAATAATTACTTCATGAGTAATATCAATTTTTTTAGCTTCAGGCATATCCCAAAAAAAATCTTCCTTAATCTTAGAATAAAATTTTTCATCAGCTTCTAACGTACAAAATCTAGTATCTATTTTATCTTCATTTTTTCCAGGTTTTGGAAGCTTTTTCTTAACTTTTAATTTAAAGCCTTCACCTTCAATATCCAACAAAGCAGAATAAGATTCTTTTTCCAATTCTATTATTTGCTCTTTTCCTAACTCTTGTTCAGGAATATTATTCTGATAATATAAACCATTTTTCTTCACTTCAGAATTTCCTTCAATATCATTCTCAGACATTATTCCAGAAATATCTTTTTTAGTCAAAACTATTCCAGAAACCTTACCTCCCCCAAATTCAGAACATAATAAAACTAAATCATTAGAAAATTCAAAACTTGTTTTAACTTTAATTTTTTTTGTCTTCCACAAACCTAAACGAAATCTTCCCTTGTAATTTCCTTTTCCAAATCTAATAAATTGAAAATGAACATTCTCGTCAATATTTCCATCAAAAATCTTTTTAATAAAATTCATAAAATTTTTATGTAATCTTTCCTTTTTAATTTTTTCTTAAGCATAAATTTATAAATTTAATTCACCCCTAATAAAGATGGACGACGAATATTTAAAAAAAGCAGTTCTTACGGTAATTCTTTCTGTTCTTGTAGTTTTATCCTTCCTAATATTAAAACCAATTCTATTATCAATAATCATTGGAATAATTTTGACAGTTATTTTCGCACCTGTATATAATTGGTTTTTCAAAATAATAAAATCAAAAAATCTTTCTGCAGCTATTGTATGTATCTTTTTAGTTTTGTTAATAGTTCTGCCTTTTTGGTTTTTAACACCTATTTTTGTAAAACAGTCATTTGAAGTTTATTTAGTCTCCCAGCAAATGGATTTCATAACACCTCTCAAAACAATTTTTCCTGATTTTTTTGCCTCAGAAGCATTTTCAGTAGAAATAGGTTCTATAATTCATTCTTTTGTAACCAGTGCAACTAATTCTTTGGTAAATTCACTTTCACAATTAATAATTAATTTCCCAACACTATTTTTACAGCTTTTGATTGTATTTTTTACATTCTTCTTTGTTCTTAAGGAAAAAGAACAAATCGTTGTATATGTAAAGAGCTTACTCCCTTTTTCAAAAGATACTGAAAAAAAATTATTCAAGTCTTCAAAAGAAATTACACTTTCCGTCGTTTATGGACAAATTTTAATTGGAATGATTCAAGGAATTATTGTAGGTATAGGGTTTTTTATTTTTGGAATTAATAATGCCATGCTTTTGACCCTTTTTGCAATTCTTGCAGGAATGTTTCCAGTTATAGGAACAACAATTGTTTGGCTTCCTGTTGTAATTTACCTATTTATTGCAGGCAACACAGCTCCAGCCATAGGTGTAACTTTTTTCGGAATAATTTCAGGTTTAATTGATAATATACTTAGACCTCTTTTTGTTTCAAGATTAGCTAGAATGCATCCATTGCTTATTCTTATAGGGATGATTGGAGGGTTATTCTTCTTTGGAATTTTAGGATTTATATTAGGACCTTTAATAATAGCTTATGGTCTTATAATGCTAGAGGTTTACAGAGGAAGACAGATTTCAGGAATTTTTATAAGAAAATAATTTTTTAAATAGAAATGGAATTAAAAGTTAAATTTTTAAAATGGTCTGCAGGATTGCCTGTAGTTATGCTAAATAAAAAAACTGCATTAAAACTTGGAGTTCATACTCGGGGAAGAATTTTTATAAAAACTTTATCAAAATATCCTAAAGAAATTTCTTCCATTATTGATATTATTGGAGGCAATTCAGTCAAGGAAAATGAGATTCTTGTTTCATCGGAGATAAGGAAAAGATTAAATCTGAGAGTTAAACAAAAAGTTGATGTTAATATTTCTCCAGAACCTAAAAGCTTAGTTTTTATCAAGAAAAAACTGAATAATAAAAGACTAACTAAAAAAGAAATAACTGAAATAATTAAAGACATAGTGAATAATTTTTTGTCAGAACCTGAAATTGCGCTTTTTATCGCAGCAATGTACAAACATGGGATGACTACTAAAGAAACAATTTATCTAATAAAAGCAATATTAAAATTTGGAAACATGCTTAAAATAAAAAACAAATTTATTGTTGACAAGCATTCAATAGGGGGTATTCCTGGAAATAGAACAACTCCTATAGTTGTTTCAATATGTTCTGTTGCTGGGTTAACATTTCCAAAAACTTCGTCAAGGGCGATAACTAGTGAGGCGGGAACAGTTGATGTAATTGAGACAGTTGCAAAAGTTGATTTTTCTGTAAAAGAACTTAAAAAAATTATAAAAAAAACAAATGCATTCATGGTTTGGGGGGGCTCTCTAGGAATGGTGCCTGCTGATTCAAAAATAATTAAAATAGAAAAAGATTTGAAAATAGATCCTCAATCCCAATTAATTGCATCAATTATGTCAAAGAAATTTTCAGTTGGGAGTAAGTATATCATTATAGATATTCCCTATGGCAAAGGTGCTAAAGTCAATAAAAAGAAAGCAGAGGAATTGAAAAAAAAATTCATAGATATTGGAAAATATTTTGACAAAAAAGTAAAAGTTGTTTTGACTGAGGGGAACGAACCAATTGGTAATGGGATAGGTCCTGCACTGGAGCTAATTGACATAATAAAAATTTTAGATCCAAAACAACAGGGTCCAAAAGATTTGGAAAAAAAATCAGTTTTTCTTGCAGGAGAAATATTTAAGATAACTGGTAAGACAAAAAATAATAAAGGAACTGAATTAGCAGGGAAAATTTTGAAATCAGGAAAGGCATTTGAAAAGTTTAAGCAAATCATCAAGGCTCAAGGAGGAAATTTTAAAAAAATTAAACAGGCAAAATTCAAAAAAGATATTTTTGCCAGAAAATCAGGAAAAATTAAAGAAATAAATAATAAAAAAATAATTTCTTTGGCAAGAATCTTAGGTTGCCCTGTTGACAAATCTTCAGGGATTTATTTACATTTACATAATGGTGAAAATGTGAAAAAAAGACAAAAAATCTTAACACTTTATTCTGAAACAAAAACAAGATTGGCAGAAGCAGTGAGATTTTACAATGAAGAAAAGATAATTAGGATAAATTGATATATTTTTAAACTTTTGATTCTTTTTTTGTTCATGGCAGAAAGCTATAGAAGGCAGCTTGTTGAATATTTAAAGAAAAATTTAATCAAAGGCTATACAGAAGAATCATTAAAATGGGCATTAATTCAGCAGAAATATTCAAGAAATGATATTGAAAAAGCAATTGGGCAGGCACGTAAGGAAATTGAAGAAGCGTCTGAAAAAGTTTCAGAAGTTAAAGAAAAACCTAAAATAAAGTATGAAATTTATGATAAAGATAATAAGCCAATTAAGGTGAAATTTAGAAGGTCATTCTCTTTTAAGAAATTTTTTAAGACTTTGTTCTCATAGAAACGTTTTTTAATGTTTCTTCTTTCGGATTTTTATGCCGGCATGCGCAGAATGGTAATGTACCTGGTTTGAGCCCAGGGTCTTCGGACATCCAGGTTCGATTCCTGGTGCCGGCGTTTTTTATCTTTCAAAAAAATCTAAAACCCTTATGTCAGGACTTAGAAGATAAATATGGTCTTTTTTAGATCTTAATCCTCTGTAAATTTTTTGCATTAATTCTCTTTTTGCTTTATCCTTATAAAAATCCCAGTAATATTGTGGTTTTGTTTGTTTTAATATTCTCCAAAAATCATTCTGTATATTTGGGTTTGGATATTTAGTAAAAACAATGCTATTGCACTGCTCCCCAGGAAAATCAATACCTCTTGCACATTTTGTTGTAAAAAGAACGTCAATTTTTCCTTTTTTAAAATCTTCAATAATCACACTATTTTTATCATTATTCTGCAATTCTCTGAGTTCTCCTCTTGAAATTAAATTATTAATTTTATATTCTTCTATTTCTTCTCCTGTCGGCAAGTCACTAAATGCATGTACATGAATTAATGTTGGCCTTTTTGAAATTTCAACACTTTTACTCAATGCTTTCAAATATTGTTCTCGCGTAGAGTTTCCATTTGAGAAATTTTGATATTTACAATCAATCTCAAATCCTGTTTTTTTAATTTCAATTTCTCCTTGTTGTTGAATTTCTGCATCTATTTTTATAAATTCATCAATTCCAAAAATATTTTTTAAAACATTTTCTGAATGAAGAGTTCCAGACATTAAAACAATGACTTCATTTTTATCAACCATTTCTTTAAATTTTTTTGCAAGATTTGTTGTAATAATATTAACCAAAAGATTGTTGTCTTGATAATTAAATGTTAGATAAGTTTCGTTAAAAAAATCTTCAAACATCTTGACTGTTTCTTCAACATCAAACAAATAACTTTCTTCTTTTATTTCTTCAAGAAATTTGGGAGAATCCAGAAATAGTTTAAACAAAATATAAATAGGATTTTCTTTTAATGGAATTATTTTATTTAAATTAACATCTTCATTAGTTTTGTTATTGAATTTTATCTCATTTATTAATGAAATCATTTCTTTAACCATTTTATTCACTTCTTCATTAATTCCTGTTAATTGTATTAAGGAATTTTGAAGTCTATCAAGATTGATGGTTCGTTGATTAGAAAAGCTATCAAGAAACTCATCACACTCATCAATTATTTCAACTTTTGTTTTAGGTTTTCTATTTAGTGCAGA
>CEPZ01015014.1_pt1 | contig 10904 bp, 20 predicted proteins | sample 530461 | NCBI WGS metagenome assembly CEPZ01 (sample SAMEA2620106, study PRJEB7988) | marine metagenome | isolation source: saline water (ENVO:00002010), including | reverse complement strand
AGGATATCAAGGTCGTTTTTGTGATTTCTTTCAAATGCGCGACGAGACAAAGAAGCATTACTTTAATCTTAAAGAATTGCGCAAAGCATCTAATGATGCTAGCGCAAAAGAAGAGCGCGAGCTTGAAAAAGTTCGCGTTGTAATGGCTAACAAGCTAACGCGAGATGCTATGCAAAGCGCGCCGATTAATCAAACTGAAGCAGTTCTTTTGAATGAATTAATCGATGATGCTCAAAATGCTATCGCGGAAGCAGAAAACACGGAGGAGAACAATGAGTAAACCTGTCGCTTACATATCTGTAGTAGACTGGGACAAGTTAATGAACTACGCGCGTTGTGCCGTTGACAATTTCAAATCAGAAATTGGAGGCATGGCGGAAGTAGTTTTTGACGACGACGGCGACCTTCTGATAACGCGACCTGTTATTTTAAAACAGGTTGTTAGTTCAGGAAGTTGCGAACTCGACAAAACAGCCCTTGCGCAGTATTACGCTCGTGTCGCAAAGAAAAAAGGTACTACCGATTTTCTTTGGTGGCACTCGCACGCTGACATGGGCGCGTTCTGGTCGCAAACAGATAAAACGTCAATCTTAGAAAACAAGGGCAATAGTGACCATACTTGGTCGCTAGTGCTAAATGTACGCGGGGAGCATATCCTGCAACTCGACGTTTTTAAGATTGCCGGCGTTGGCTTACATAAAGAAGTCGTGTTCAATCTGGAAGTTATGCGCAAGCCGTATAGCAATGGACTCGACAAGGAAGTCAAAGCGCAATGTACCCAAGAAGTTCAAACCGTTTATAGCAAACCCTACGCGGGTTATGGTTATAACGGCATAGTTAATAGAGGTCGACAACTTTCGTTGAACGCCAAAAAACCTGAACTTCCCGCGTCTATTTCTGACATTCCCGCAAATACGGTTAATGTCGCGAATTCTAGCGCATACGGTACTTACACAAAAGCGTACGATATGGTGGAGGACGCGTTAAACGATTATCATAGTAGAACAATCGACTTCGAAACTCTCGTTAAAAGAGTAAAAGAAGCGAATCTTGTTGATAATTGTTTTGACGTACCTTCAAATGAACACGCAGTTCAGCAATACGCGTACCAATTAGAACGTTATATGTACTAGGAGGTCGCATGTCGCAAACTACGAGGTTCAACGCCATATTCCCACAGGAACACGTTGGGAATCTTGAAGCGTTTATCTTTGGCAACGGCGCGATAGGTTCATTTACTGCTGAAGCCTTATGTCGCATGGGTATCGCGAAATTCCATTTATTCGATTACGATAGTGTCGAAATCGAAAATATTGGCGTTTCCGCATATGATACTCGACATTTAGGTAGGAATAAATCGCGTTCTTTAGCAATAAAGATTCGCGAAATAAATGAACACGCCGATGTCAGGATATACGTTGACGAAATAGATGAAACAACGGCACGTCTTATTCCATTCGATACCGAGAACAGTCTTCCCGTCCTCGCGTTTGATAATATGGAGGCGCGACTATTAGTTGCGCGCACAGCTATTAAAGCTGGCACTCCTTATTTAATCGACGCGCGTATGGGTGCTGAAACATTTCAGCTCTACACTCTCGCCAATCCAACGATTGACGAGTACGAGCAGATTTGGTACTCGGACGAGGAAGGCGATGACGAGCCGTGTAACGCGAAGGCTACGCCTTACTGCGCATCTATGGCTGGCGCGTTTATCGCAAACAGCGTCAGAAAACTCGTGACTAAACAGCCGTTTAACGAGAGGATTTTATTTAATTTCCCCTCAATGCTGTTAACCGCGAGCAACTTACAGTGAAAGTAGAAGTTCTTGATGGTACAAATCGCAAAGCGATAGTGATATCGTTTAAAACCAAGGGTCGCAGAGATTATGAATCTAAACTCTTAATTTCTTACAAGACACCTGTTGCATTTGTTATCGACGGGAGCGGATTTGTCACGAACAAAACATGGTCACGCACGACTTCAACTCACATTCGCAAGTTCTTAAGTGAAGAACGCGTTGAGACGCATAGCGTTGTGAGTCAGTCGCGCGTAAGACGTGTTTTATCGAGTTTATCCGCAAATCTTGACGAATTGAACTTCTACACGAGAGTTTAGAAGAAGGACAACGCGAAATGAATGGCACTTAAACTCAATCCAGATGGTGACGTGAACATGGTAAGAATAAACGACAATCTGATAAACGTAACGATGGTTACGCGTATTAAACTGCGCGATTCCATTATATCGGTGACGATGGCAAATGACGAAGATATCGTTTTCAGAAATCGACAATCGGATTCAACGATTGGCGAGTTGCTCACTAATGACGAGTTCGATGAACTTTATGAGTTCTTCGATATTCGAACCGCGTACGCAGAAATCATCTAAAACGCGAGAAACGGGGAAAATTAACGTTTTCCCCGTTTTTTTTTAAATTTTTTTTTATTTTTTTAAAATTTCTTAATTATTTGAACCGATTGAGTTTGCATAGATTTTTTTAAAATCCACAAATTTGTCATACTTTTCCTTCAGTTGTTTTATTTTCAACTCTTTAAGTCTATTGTGAGCCGGTCCATCCGTAATTATTTTATCACTATCTAACAACCATTGATAAAAAGTTATCAACTGTTGAGTGCTCATTTCTTCATAACATCCATACATACTAGTTGTATCCTGTACGTGTTCACTTAGAACTTAAGGAGTTATATATAAGTTGTCAAGAGTAAAAGTTTTTTTATTTAATTGTTGCATATTATTAAATAAATGTTTAACATAGTGCTATGAGACAAGGCGAAAAAACACTCTTAAACTTCAAATCAGAAGGGATTATATCACAGTATGAACCTGAGCCGTGTACTACTAATAAATGGGTAGTATCACTCCCTATACATAAGTGCTTTGATACAGATGTTCACTACAGGGTAAATATAACCGTTAGGGAATTAATGGAAGATTTAAAAAATGTATTTGATTGCGAATTAGATTGCACTTGCTATTCAAATGAAAAAATTAATATTAGATTTCCACGCTCAAGTTTTACCGCTCTGAATTTAGACGTAACAATAATGCAAACTAGAACGGCAAGGCAATTAGTAGATATTTTAGAAAAATGTTATTTAGTAGTAAGTGACAGAGACCCCACAAATTATGAATTACTTAAAGATATAAACTATACTTTAAAGCAAAGAGACAGAGCCATTTCCCATCTGTCTGCCAGTAGACGCATAAAAGGGAATTTTAAAACAGGTAATTACTCATGGAGAGGAAAAAGAAAAGTATGAAAAAGAAAAAATATCAAGCCACCACAATGAGGCTTGACTGGGATTTATGGCGAAAATTTAAAGCAATTTGTGCGATTGAAGGTGTATCTTGCTCAGAGAGATTACAGGAATTAATGACTCACGCTGTAAGTGAATATAATAATATTGTATCAAAAGAATTATCTGCTGATATAGAAGATGATGCGGAGGCTTAGATGCCAATAAAAGGATTTATATATCCCAACGGCGATACAATTAGTCTAGTTGGCTTGAAATCAGTTGACACTAAACTAATGGGTATAACACTACCGACTTTATTAGCGTTGGCTGTTCAGCGCGACGACAAGGACAGACTCCCATCGACTACTGAATTAATATCCGGCACGTGTGAGTCATATTTAAAGCGCACAAACGATTATTATATCGACCCGCAGGATAAGGCATTTGCACTTGCCGGAACTATGCATCATTTAAAAATGGAAGAACACGCGCAAGGTGAAGATTACTTGTGCGAGGTTCAACTCAAAATGCATGGTATAACTGGGGTTCCCGACTTGTATAGTAAAAATGAAGAAATTCTATATGACTATAAAAACGCAGGTTCTTACAAAGTCGCAAAAGCTTTGGGAATGTCGTATGTAATGACAGATAGTCCTACCGGAGAAGTTTATAAAACGAGCAGGGCAGGTAAGTGGAAAAAAGGCTCACCAAAACAAGTCAGACAGTTTTACGTAGACCCTGAAAAAGCAGACCCGGAAGATTGGACGTTGCAGTTAAATTTTTATCGCATATTGATAAATAATATTGATAGAAAAGTAAAGAAAATTTTCGTGCAGGCAACTGTTCGTGATGGAGGAATAATGGCATCGCGAGATAGAGGAATCAGTAGAAATATATATATGATTCCAATACCAATAATGCGCGATACCGCTGTTTTAGAATACTTCTTTGATAAGAGGGATAAGTTCAATTATGCGATGGAGAACAATAAACTTCCAGAAAAGTGTAATGAAACAGAAACGTGGGACGGAAAGAAATGCGAAAGCTATTGTGATGTTCGTTCTCTTTGCCCCTACATGAAAGGAAATAAAAATGACACAAAATAAAACAGTCGCTAAAAAACCAGCGAGAAAAAAACCTGTTCGCAAAAAACCAGTTGTGAAAACTCAGAATTTAAATGGCAACAAACCAAATGTTTCCATTGAACCAAAAATAACAGAGGGAATGTATTCCCAGTTTAGTGTCGCGGAAGATGCTTTAAGGGAAAAACATAAAAGTGTAAGTCACGAGGATACACACCCTGCGTTTGTAGAGCAAAGACCTGACGGATTTGACTACGTCACAGAGGGATATATGCGCGCAAAATTAAACGAGCATTATCCTGTGTGGAGTTGGTTGCCGGGAGGTGACAACGCTATACAATTTCTTGGCGGTGAATGGGTTGTTGTTCACGGAATACTAGAAGTCTACGACAAAGGTGTTAAGCGACAATTCTGGAGTCCCGGCGCAAACAGGATACATTTTAAAAAGGGAGTTGAACACTCCGCTGTAAACGTTATAGATGTCGATAAAAATATCGGCGCGGCGAACGCGAATGCGTTTAAGCGCGCGGTAAATCGGTTATGTAATATATCTGACGACATTTATCGCAAACGGTTCTCTGACCCTACGTTGAGCAAGGAAGAAGTCAAGTTTTTGATGGAATTACTTACTCAAATAGAGGACGAGGAACTGTACAACCAAGTCGCTGAGGGTATTGATTCCAAACGTATCCATAGAGATAATGTCGCGGATACTATCAGTTACCTCGAGCGAAAAATCGACCAAATCGAGAAAACAAAAAAGGAGGACATTACAAATGAGTAATTGGACCTTTCAAAATAACGTGCCGATTCCTGAATATAAAACAGGCGGTGGCAGAAAGTCTAAATACGGCTTTCTCGCTCACTTAAACCAGAACCAATCAGTTTTCGTGCCGTTACTCAAGTTCAAACCATCACTCTTGACACAATCCGCTCATAGGTTGGGTAAAAAACTCAACCGCAAGTTTGTAACACGCAAACTTGTTGAGAAGGGTATCCCAGGTGTACGCGTTTGGAGAGTAAAATGACTGAAGCTTACTTTATCGAAGGCGAGCCTAGGAAACTGTTACCAGAAGGTAAGTACAAAGCACACATTACCGGAATGGAAATAAAAGAGGATATCAAAGTTCGCGGAAAATACATCGCTGACATATACTCCCCTGTATATACCGTTGCCGAGTGCAAGGATAAGGAGTTTATTGGGCGAGAAGTTTACGCGAAAGGCGTGTTCCGATTTAAGGATGGCAAAGGTTTTGAACCTAACCCTACCGGAAATCGCAACTTCAAAATCTTCTGCGACGTTCTTAAAGCAGAATGTGAATCAGAAGAAGTTGACGGTAAGCCTCGTTTCAAACTTCCTACTCTTGATGAAGGAAGTGTTATAGGTAGTCCTGTAATCGTCGAAGTCATCCATGAAGAATGGACCAACAAAGACGGTGAACTAACAACGTCTGCCAAAGCAACCAATGTTTTTGATTGGGCGCAAGGTAAAACAAAGGACATATTGCCATTTTAGGCTAGAGGGGTAAGGCTGACAATAGCTAGGGGCGGATTTTCGCGTTGTACCGCCCCTCCCCCGTTAATGAGGTAGATGGCTTAATAAAGTACACGTGCCTTCCATACATGATAATTGAAGTACACGAGAACATTAGATATGAGGCTTTTAACCGTAGCATGGTTCTTACTACCTCATTTACCGTAACCGAGCGTAACATGTTACGGTTAGTTACCTAGGAGGATTAAATGGGACAATGGATATCAAATAATTTACTATTACCAGTTATGTATCTTTTAATTGATGTAGCGGTACTTCTTGGTGTAGTTCTACTATTAATAATGGTTATAGACCATTTTTTAAATGGAGGTTTCAAGTAATGGCTAATAAAAAATGCACTCGTTGTGGTGAAATAAAATCTATAACTAGGTTTTATTTCAAACTAAAGAGTGAAAACAAAAGACAACCCTGTTGTATGGCGTGTCAAAATGATTACCATAATAATGTGTATTACCCAAAAAATCGGGAACACGTTAAAAAAAGAGTGGCTCAATATAAAAAGGAGCACAAAGTAGGCATACAAAAAAGGAGAGAAACTGCTGAAAGGCAAATTATTTTTACTAGGATAAGACAAATTTTGCACAACATATTTTTGGAATATTCTGATAAACAAATGAATTTAAAAAGCGAGGCAACTCAGGTTACATTGGTAAATGCTATCGTAGAAAGACTAAAAAGAATGGATTTAAAATTATGAAAATAGATGAAAAAGAATATCAAATTATTACCAACGCCCTTAATATATATAGGGTTATGAGCGAGTTTTATCATTGCGAACTGTTAAAAAATGACAACGAAATGTTTGCTAATATGGTTGGAGAAATAGCACAACTCGAAAATAAAATAAAAGACGAGCATTTAAGAATTTCAGAGGAGAATGAATATGCCAATTCCGTTTCGCAGGAAGAATATGAGGGGTTTACGCGAGGTAGTTGTGAAAAAGAAGCGTGCGACTAATTATAGCAAAAACAAAGGCAATTCATTTGAACGCAAGTGTGTTAAGCTTGCGCTAGAAAATAATATTCCCGCAGAAAGAATGTGGGGTAGCGATGGCAGGTCGAGAGGTTTGCCTAAAGATGTCGATGTAATCATAGGTGATTTGCATTGTCAATGTAAAAAAAGAGCGCGAATAGCCAAGTATATCAAAATTCCTGATGGCTGTAACGCGACTATAATTCAAGAAGATTACGGAAAACCGCTAATAATTTTGGATTATGAAACATATCTTATGGAGGTAAGTAATGGGAAAGGCAAAGGAAAATAATTGGGATATTGACCTAGAATTCGGTCATAAATGGGAACATGTAATAAAGGGAGTATTTAACTCCAAAAAAGGCTCTTGCGAGGTTAAAGCTGAGCGCGGAGTCTGGGAAAAAACTGGCAACTTTGTTGTAGAAATAAGATACGACAACAAACCGTCAGGTATATCAACTACCAATGCTCATTGGTGGTGTCATTGTTTTATCAAAGAAAGTGGAGCGTTTGCTTTTGCTATTCTGTTTACCGTAGATGATTTGCGCAATATAATAAGGACCAGACACGCGAATGGATGGCTTAGAACGACTCAGGGCGGAGATGGGATGAGAAGTGAACTTGCCATAATACCGCTTAGAGAAGCTGATATGAAAAAAAGTTGGTGGCGGTAATGAGTCATTTTGAATATTCTAAATGTCCTGCGTGCGGATACGATTTTAATAGTGAGACTAAAACTTATGAAGATTTAGTGAATGGTTCCTCTGAAATAGTCAAACAGACTATTGATGCATCATTGGACGGTGACGAGGAAAAAGTTGTAAAGCCATTTTTAAAAATGCTATCTACGGTAGATGACGAGGTGATAAAAATTGCCCTAGAAAATTATCTCCGAATAGCAAAAATCAAATCTCTAAATGTGGCTAAGAAATTTGTAATTCGCGTTATGAAAAACCGCGCGAAAAAAATAGAGTACGAACGAAAGACCGTTGGATACCTGCCTCCAGAAAAATAATGAGGGCAGAATATGAAAGAAGGTCGAGAATGGGGGTATTGGGGGAACTTCAAGTAACAATTAATTTACTTGAACAAAATTGGGATGTTTACTATCCATTCGTGGATGATGGTGGCGGTGTTGATTTGATTGCAGTAAAGAGTGGTGTTTTATGGACACTACAAGTAAAGAATCAAGATTATATACATCACGGCAAAACATCTAAAGAGTTTAGATACAAAAGTACCCCTGCTGATTTCTTAGTATTCCCAATGACTATTGATGATGCTTTACACATAATATACTTTCCTCATTTTGGGAAGAGTTATAAAAATAAGAATGGAGGTACAGTAGCAATATCATTTACAGAGCCTAAAAATAAACAACTAATTGGCATTAATTGGTGGGAGGATTTCCTGCATTTGCCAGAGGAGATATAAATGAACGACAAAAAAATTCTGCCCTCGTTAATTGCGGCGGAAAACGACGTGATAGGAGCAATACTATTGGACTCCAAACATTATAGTGATGTTAAAAAATACATACATAGTCCTGACGTTTTTTATAATGAATTAAATCGTGAGATATGGAAGTCTATTGAAAAACAAATTCTTAACAGGGATGAACCAACCATTATAAAAACTGTTGATATGCTTGATAAAGCTAGGTGGGAAAAATATGAGGTAGGCTACACCATCACCGGATATGTAGAGAATGTAGTTACAACTGCGCACACAGAACAAAAAGCTAAAATTGTATTGGATAAATATATATTAAGGAGATGCATCAGCGAATCCAGACGAATAGAGAGAAAGGTCATGGAAAATGGCATAGGTGCTAATGATATCGTAGAATATATTAATATGGCATTCAATAGCATATCAAACAATCTACCAGTTGAGCATATAAATATTGATGATATTATAAAAAACACTATGTCTATAATATATGAGACTGAAAATCTTGTACCATCTGGACTCTCTTTCATAGATGAATGTATTGGTGGCTTTACAAGGAAGGAAGTCTCAATAATTGCAGGTCGCCCCGGTCATGGTAAAACTACAACTGCTTTAAATATCGTATTAAATATGATAAAGGACGGATACAGAGTAGCGGTTATTAATAGAGAGATGCCAAATGAAGAGGTGATGAAGAAATTTATATGTATGCATGACCCATCCATCAGCTACAGGAATCTAAGGTTTGGAGTGATAGACGAATTAACAGGCGAAAAAATTGATAAAGCATTAAAGGAACTAAAAATATTATTTGATGACAAATTGTTTATGTATGACAACATCAGAGATTTCGCGACAAGTGCTAAAGAGTTGCGCAAAATTCAGCCAGACATTGTCATGGACGATTACGTACAGCTTATAAAACCCATGAACCCCTCAAATGATAGGCGATTACAAATTGAACAAGTCGTCAACGATTATAAATGGATGGCTAAGAATTACAATATGGTTGTGTTGCTTGTATCACAACTCAATAGAGATATAGAACATAGGGCTGACCCTATCCCAAGGATGAGCGACTTATCTGAAGGCGGTAGTTTGGAACAAACAGCAGAAATGATTTTGTTTTGCTACTATGAATACAAAGTAAAGTATGACCACGCATCACTTGGAGACTTAGGTTACAAAATTATACTGGGAAAAAATAGGTATGGTATAAATCGCTCGATGAATTGCGGGTTCTTTGGCGATGCCTGTACAATAACGAGTACATATGAAGAGGCAGTATCATTAAAAAATCTCAGACAACATAATAATAAGGAGTAAGCGCAAGGAATTTTTGAACCTCCCTTAAATTTCGCAGTGGTGGACAGGGTATAGACAGGTAGAGACGCGCGTTGAATGATAAAAACTCTACTTATGCATGTTGGGCGGGGCTATGCTCGCTAGTGCTTACTCCTTATCCCTTTAAAAAGACATAATTTTTAAGCTATACTAACATCGAAAAAATAATAAAAGTCCCGTATACGGCAAATTAGGGGCTATTTTTGGAGCAAATTACGGATTGAATATTTTACCCTTCCCAAAATATTGGGAATTGGGAATTATCCCAATTTCTTTTTCTTGTAAGCATAATTCTTATCATAGCTATATTCATAATCCTTATAAGTCCCTCCAAATCTTTTAATTGCCCTGTCAACAGCCCTCTCTTCAGGTGTCATCATACCACGTATCATACCGCTTGGAGTATCACTGCCGTCACTATTCATCTGACCACGCTTTATAAGTATACCCTTAGCCATCTTCCTTGCCTTGTCATAGCGCATACGCTGTGACAGCTGAGAAGTAAGCCTATCCAATAAAAGAGACACTATTTACGCTTTCTTTTCTTCATAAAGATTATCTATGCAAAGATATTTGATATAATTGAAGTATTATACATAGTAGAATGTTTAATCAACGCGTTATTTATATATACTAAACGTTTTTGCCATAAATCTTCTGCTTCTCTTACAATCTTTTTACTCTCCGGGGTTATATTACCTATGAACTCATTATACTTTGATTGCTGTCTACCATGCGAACTCTTTGCAAGAGTAATTGGTTTGAATCGTTTCAACTGGCTCTTTAATGTATCAATAGTTTTCTTTCTCGCTTGAACAGTAGTCAAACCGTTATTTTCTTCTGTCGCTTGTATGTACATAAATGCAGAATCAAATGATTTAGCGATACTTTTACTATCGCCCTCATATATTTCTTTTTTTAAATCTGCGTAATATGGATACCGCGAGTTAATATAATCCGTCATACCTAGCTTACCCCTGTCTGGTCTGTCATATCCATATTTTTCAGCGAAGTGGTATTGTATATCTCTAGCTGACCTTGATTTTTCCTGCAACAACATTCCCTCTTGCGTTGCTCCCTTAGTTCTAATAGCCTTTACTGCTTTAAGACCAAAAGCATCAGTAAGGTACTCCTCACCCTTTGCTTTCCTATGACCCCTAACTTGGTTAATCATTCTTAAAAAAGCTACGTTATCTAGATTCTTTTCTAATGCAGGCATAAAAGTTTTTGGTTTAC
>CEPZ01034278.1_pt1 | contig 10907 bp, 7 predicted proteins | sample 530461 | NCBI WGS metagenome assembly CEPZ01 (sample SAMEA2620106, study PRJEB7988) | marine metagenome | isolation source: saline water (ENVO:00002010), including | reverse complement strand
GCTTCCATAAAATTAACAATTAAAACCCGCTTTTATAGTTTTTGAATTTACAAATCAAACCTCAAACACAATTTTTGTAAGTCATGAAAATTATGAAGAAAATATGGACGAGTCAACAACTTATAAAAAATATCAAGACCATTAAGATTGAATTCTATTCCGATATTTTTTTGGGACTGATTTTTTATCTTTCAAAATAACATCTAGATGAGGATAAGCAATATTTACTGCTCTAGTTTTCTTAACATTTCTAAAGATCTCCTGAGTTATCCTACTAGAATACTCGGGCAACTTTATCGCTGGAGATAAATACCTAACAGAAACTTGAATTCCATTATCTTGAAAGTAGGTTCTCACATATGGTTGTTTAGACATTTTCTCCAAATAAGGTTTCAATTCTTTTTTCGCTGCATCTCCAACAATCTTTATCGCCTTATTCAAATCACTCTCAAAAGTTATAAGTAAAATTACCTGATCCAAAATAAAATCATCTTGCGAAGTATAGTTAACAATATTTTTCTCAAACAAAGTAGAGTTAGGAACCAAAATAATTCTCCCCGAGTTTTCTTCCCCTCCAACAACTCCTCCTAACTCGTTCAAAAAGATATGTGTCAAACTAATATCGATAACATCTCCCTTAACCCCTCCAATTATTACCCTATCTCCAATTTCAAACGGCCTCCTTATCACCACCATAATCCAAGCTGCAATCCCTGTAATCGGTTTTTGCAAAGCCCACCCCAGCGCCGCAGAAAATAATCCCAACCCCAACCCCAGCCCAGCCCAAGAATCCTCATAAGAAGAAATAGCAAAAATAACCAAGATAATAAAAATAGACACCCTCAAAACCTTAGAAAATATTTCCACATTAGACTTCTGTTTTTTCCTCCTAACCCTCTTCATCAAAATCCCCCTTATCAATGAAACCACAAAATTCAAAAATAAAAACAAAACCACAACAGCAACAATAGTCCTAACATAAGGATAATCCGAACCAAAATTCACAACACTCTCTATCACACTCTTCCAATCTACCATTACTAAATGAAAACAATCACGTTTAAATATCTTAGCTTTTTTATCTCAGTAATGCTCATGGAAAACACCGGAAGAAACATGGCTCAATTTATCTTTTCCGAATCAAACCAATAAACTTCAAAAATAAAGATATTATAAAAATAAATTAATCTATTTCTCAATCACAGGTAGTATGTTATAATTCTATAGTAATAACATAATAGAAAGCTTTAAATACTATTTCTCGTATTTCATCCCACCAAGTCCCTTGGAATCAGAGTATATGAAAGAGAAATTAAGTGTAACAGTAGACAAAGAAACGATCGCAAGAATAAATGAAATTATGCAAACCGACTTCTTCCGAAATAAATCTCACCTAGTAGAACTTGCGATTAAGCGATATCTTAAGGAGGTTAAAAAATGATAGCTAAATCCAAGTCTAAGAAAGAAGATTCTAATGGGATGAAAGATAGACTTCTTGGTAAGGTAGCACAAACACTTGAAGGATATTTGGATTTTTATGATAAAATTACTCAAGATACTGAACCAGGTTGGCCAACTTGGAGTCAGTCAATGAGGATGAAGGCTCTGATGGATAATAGAAGATTGCTAGTTGCTGATGATACTGGAGTAAATGGTAAAACTTTTACGGCGGTTGGTAGTAAACTGGCTTTGGACAAATATGAAGGAGTCAGACATCCAACACTCGTAATTTCACCAAATTCTGGGTTATTGAATGCTTGGTCTCCTAATGAGATTAATAGATATGCTTCAATAATGAATATGCCAGATCAAAAAACTGCGACTATTGAACAATATAGAGATTTAAGTAAAATTACTCCCGAAACTGATTTTGCTGTTTTGAATTGGGAGAAACTTTCAGTTAGAGAAGATGATGCAAGATGGGGAAAATTGGAAAATGCAATAGATACCCTAAATCCTGCAATTACAGTTCTTGATGAGTGCCATAGTGCCAAAGGAGTTAATTCTTTGAGAGGTAAAACTATGCAGAGAATTACTCAGAGAATAAATGGAGATAGGTTATTGCTTTTATCTGCAACACCGATTCCAAATAAATATAGGGACTTAGGTATGATTTTCCATATGCTTGATCCGGTTAAATATCCTAATCCAACTATGTTTACTCATACTCCTCCTGAAGTTATGAAAGAACTATTAGATAGACAATCATGGTTTAGATTAACAAGGCACGATTTGAAAGAGGAAATAGGATTGCCTGATTTTTATGAAAAAGAAATTCCTGTAAACCTTTCAGATGAAGAAGCTGAAATTTATTTTAAGGGATGGGCCGATTGTGTAACATTAGGGCAAGGATTGACAGAATTGAGAAAAACACTTTATAATCCTGCATTATCAAAATATGGGGCTAGATTTAAAGGAAGGAGTTCAAAGCTTGAAGCAATAGCAGAGTATGTTGATCAGCAAGTTGCAGCAGGAGAAAAAGTAATCATAAAAACAAATTATGTTACTAATGTGCTTGATGATATTGTAGAAGCCGTGGGACATGATCCACTTGTCGTGGTAGGAGATACTGCTAGGGAAGATCGAAATTCATTATATTGGCAATTTAAAAACAATCCAAAGAAACCTGTTCTTATTGTTTCATCAGTAGGAGAAGAGAGTGTTGACTTAACAACTGGAGATACTCCTCTAACATTAGTGCCTTATGAACCTGAAATTAATCCACGAGAGTTTAATCAATTTTCAGGAAGGGGATATAGAAGGCATCAAAGAGCGCCTGTTACTCATGCAACTTTTGTAACACAAAGTGAAACCCTTAATCAAATGATGATAGGTTATTTGCAAAATTTAGCTGAAGAGCATGGAATTAAAGTTCCTAAGAAATTCAAACCAAGAACTATAGATGTAGATATGTTGGGAATGAGGAGAGCAAAAGATAGTATTGTAAACAAAATTTATGGAGGAGATAAGATTACTAAAAAGGAAGAAAGTGTTTATGATGTTGGGGAAGTCGATAGGGCTGTTACACATTTAGAAGGATTGGTGAAACCAAGTACATTCAAAAATATGCAACCATTTGAACTTTCTTCATTAATTCAAACAAGATGGAGAAATTTAGGAGAAGAACAGTTTGAATCTCTAGTTTCAAGTAAGGGATGGAAGAAATGGAGAAATCTTTATGAAGATGGCTGGAATGGTAGTGCAAGCCAGGCCACTAACGTTTTGCTAGGATCATTAGTTGATAAGGTAGCAGATTCATTAGAATATGAGCCAGTAATAGTTAGTGTTGGTGATGGACGTGCTTATTTCTCACGAGCATCAGGCAGAGGATCAGTTGGAATAGATATTGATAAAAAGTGGCTTGAGCAAGGAAAACGTGATTGTGAAAAAAAGAAAATTCCATATGAATTTATTCATGCTTCCGCAACAGACACAACTCTTCCGGAAAATTTTGCCGATGTGTTAGTTAACGCATATTCTATATTTTATTTAGGACAAGATGAAGAGAGAAATGAAGTTGAATCAGCAGTTGTTGAGTCTAATAGAATTTTAAAGGATGGCGGGAGATTAATGCTTGCCTTACCATGCAGTCTTGATGATAAAATTATAGGCAGATTTGGAAGTAACTTAGAAGAATATGGGTTTAAAGAAGCAACTTATTTAAGTCCTAAACAAACAAAAAACAATGGAATGAAAAATGGTGTGCATATTTTGAGTTATCAGAAGGTGGATGATGTTAGTGAGCCACTTGGGCATGATCTTTCTTTTTACCTGAATAGGGAGGTTTTTGTTGGATAGGATGGAAAAAGATACATTGGAAGAATTAAATCAGTCTTTTTCATCTTTAAAAAGCTCATTTTCAAAAAGAGTTAGAAATGAAATTAGTTGGAATGGGGCAGATCCAAAAGAATTAGCATATAAGGTACATAAAAGAACAGGAATTTCTGAATCAACAATATATGAAAAGATAGATAATACTAGATACAGAGATCCAGAAGGATTATTTCCTTGGCAATATAAATTTAGAGATAATGAAAAAACTCTGGTACTTCCTAGAAAAAATAAAAGAGTGACTGGACAAGTAGGTGCTATATTGCATGAACTAGGAGTTCCAGAAGAGGATCCATTAATTCAACAGATGCGTGATCATTATGGCAATTTTGAATACCCTCCAAGAATACCCTCCAACAGAAGTTTAGGGGATAAATCTAGGATAGAAAATGATATTGATCTAACAGATCCAAAATATCTTGATGACTATTTATTATTCATTAGAGATTTAAATAGTTCCCAGGGTTTCGGATTAGAATTCCAGTACGAAAGTGATCCTGATGAATATAATCAATATTTTAGGACAGCGATAGCTAAAAAGATAAAAGATAACGAGTCTCTGTCCCTTTTTGTTAATATTGAATACGATGGGTGGAAAGATGTTCCTGGTACACAAAATACCGTTATAAATCGTTATCCTAAAGGTTTTGCGGATTTTGTAGAAAGGAGAGGAAGCATAGGTTCTATGAGTTTAAATGATGTAACATTCGAATCTACTTCTATTAGTGATTTTAAAAGATATAGAAAAAAGATTAGATCTTTAGTAGATATTTGTAGACATAGTGATTGTTCTAAAGAAGAATATGGAGGTCAAGAGTCTATTGCTGCTATATCTATTGAGAGAGATAAAGATGGTAAGTATAAGATAGATAATGTTACGTTTAGCGAACTTAAAATTGAAAATGGAGTGGTTCCTTTTGAAGATGATTTCAAAGATATTGCTAAGTTTTATACAGAAGGAGAAAGAGAGGATTTTAGACCTCATTTGCATAGAATGTTTGAAATCTTTTCTAGAATGCCTAAAATGAAATGGCATGATCCTGGAATATATTATAGACCAAGAATTCCAGCCCAAGCAAAAGATACTGATGTTTCTTCGCAAAAAGGATTCTTAGCTATTGATCCAATGGAGTTTACCAGAGAAAAAGCCAAGGAGCTAGGTATAAATCTTACATGGAAAAACCCAGGAAGACATAGTCCTTCTGAACTACTTAAGGGTTGGGGCTGGATTTATGAAGCATTTGTAGAAAGTGGGGGCAGATTATTGAGTTTTTATTTACATGGGAATAGAAATAATGAGAAATTTGTTGATTTTGTAAAAAAAGTAAGAAGAAAAGGGAAGGCGATTGGAAAATTCAATCTTGATAGGGGTAAAATGGAAGATTTTGGTGAGCATCTTGAAGACATAGTTTTTGATTTAGAATTTGACGGAGATAGTGAGTGTTTATCGAGAAGAGGTCCTGAAGAACATTATAATGATCCAACTATGGCAGTTTATGTTAAAAAAAATAGTGAAGGATTTTGTTTGGATAGATTAAAATTGACGACCGCTTATCACGATGATCAAAGTTTAGAAGAACTTGATTGGAATAAAAAGCAGTTTGATATTGAGGGAATTGGATCAATAGTAAACTCCGGAGATTTCAGACCATTTCTGCATAGAGCTCTTGAAGCATATGCTGAAATTCCTAGGAATGAATGGCATAACCCCCTAATTTATTCCGAGTCTTTTGATATACAAGCTTTAGATTCTGTAGTAAATCAAACAGTAGAAACATTATTTACAGGAGAAGAAAGAATAGCCTTAGAAAATAAATTGGAAACAGCTAGATTAAGAATGAGAAAAGGATGGGCAAGTATACCTAAGTTAAGTATTGGGGCAGTAAAACTTCCAACACCTGGGCAGAAAAATGTAAGGGATGATTCTTTCGTAACAGAAGCCGCTCCATTTTTTATTGAATATATGTCGGCCTTAGGAATAATGGATGAAGCAGAAGCAGAAGAAGTTATGGCTAGAAAATTAACTAATTATTTTGTTCATCATGGAGGATTTCAGTTGAATCAGGATAGGGCAAGACAAATTGTTGGACAGTTGAGGGAAAAGGATAAACAAGTTTTGGAGGGGGTTGCTTAGGATGGTTTTTTCAGATAAAAAATACTTGGCAGATCCTATGCTTTTAATAAAAGATCTTGCAGAGTATCACTCTGTTGATCTAAGTAAAGGAAGTAAATGGAGGACTGAAGGTTCTCATAATCCAAATTTATTAAGACTAACTTTAGAAAATGAACTGGAAGATTATCATGTATTAAGTCTTTGTCTAGAAACATATGACCCTAGTATTGATATGGAAATGTTTGATGTTCCAAGAAGATTCGGAAGCTACCTACATAGAAATATTGACCTGAATGGGAAAAATTTTAATTTGCTAAATTTTCACGATGGATCGATTAAAGATTTTGAGGGTTTCGCTAAGAATATTACTATTGGATTAGATTACTCAATAAGTAAGACTGGAGAAGTAGGTATTCCGGCCATGCCTGATGCTGTTTGTTATATAACTAAACAAGGAAGGAATTTTAAAGTTTCTAGTGTCTCCTATCAGCAAAATGAAGATAATGGAAATACTGATGTATCTCCTCAATTTTTAGGAACGGTAAATTCTGAGGTGAAGGGATCTGATTTTAGACCATGGTTTCATAGAGCATTTGAATTGTTTACGGGAGTACCGAAAGAAAAAAAATATGATCTAAATGATTATGAGATTAATCGACCAACTAAAGTAAACTCAAGAAAGAGAAAAGGATTAGATGAAAAAGTTGATTACGGGGACCCATTTAAATTTCTGCAAGAAAGAATAAAAGAAACTGGCGTAGAATCTTCATCTGTTTCTACTGAGGATACAAAAATTGAAGAAAGAGTTGATGCATATTTGGCCTCTGGAGATTTTCATAAGGCCACTATGAAAAGATCAACGGGATTTGATGATCACCTTTTGGAAGTGTATCTCGTTGGTAGGCCTGAAAGAGACAAAGAAGAAGATTTTACCAATTTTGTCAGAGGTACTGCTTTTTTTGAAAAAGATGGATTAGATAGGATGGATACACCTTGCAATGAACTATTCAGTTCTTTTAGTGAATTTAAGCCATTTAAACACGATACAAGTTTTTTTGGAGAGTTAAAAGCTAAGTTTGATATTCATATCCAATATTTTAGGGCAGAAAGAGGATATGATACTGATAATGACATAACTGTCTGTTTAGGAACTGGAGATAAAAAAGGGCATAGCCTGAAGGAGATGAGATGGACTGGATTTGCAAACGATGATGATCAGAAAAGAATCATGAATAAAAATCGTAAATTATTTGGAATTGAGGATATGAAAAGTGCTAATGGAGATTGGAGACCATACTTACATAGAATAGTGGAAGTTTGGGCGGGAACCCCCTTACCAAATAGGCATGATCCCGCAATATATTCTCCAAATGGGAGCACGAGAGAATTAGAACAAGTTGTAAATTCAACAGTTGATTTACTTTTTACTGGTTCTGAAAGATCTCAAATAGAAGAAAAATTAAAACAGGCAAAGTTGAATATGAGGAAAGGTTGGGCTTCTGTGCCTAGACTAAGTTTAGGAGCAATTAAACTTCCAACACCTGGTCAGAATAATGCACTTGATGATGATTTTGTTATCGATGCGGCTCCGTTCTTTGTAGAATACATGTCAACACTAGGAGTAATGGATGCTAAAGAAGCTGAGGCCATTATGGCACAAAGATTGACTAATTATTTTATTCATAAAGCTGGATTTCAATTAAATAGGTCTAGGGCTGAATCTTTAGTAAATGCTCTTAATGGTAGTGAACTAGTGCAAAGGATTGCTTAATAGATAGTTTTTTAAGGGAACGATTGATGATATTTTTAACCTTAGGGGGAAGAGTTCTGGTGTGTTAATAAAAATGTCAATTAAAGATAATATTAAACAAGCACAAGAAAAAGCAGCTTCAGAAGCTGTTAGAAAAGGGCTAGAAAGTCATAGGGGTAGCCTTGTTAGTTTGGATGAAGTTTTAAATAAACCATACGGTCTTGAAGCTGTGTTAACCTCTCAAGGAGATGATCAATTATTAGTATTGCCTGTTCATACTAAAAATCAAGTAGGTTTAGAAGAGACTCTGATTAGTGCAGTAAAATCAGAGCTAGTTGGATATAGACCAAAAGAAAGCAAAGTTGGAGAATATACTGCATTTAGAGTAAGTACTTCTCAGAAAAATCTTCCAAAGAGCTTAGATTTAGAAGTAGATGGGGTGGCATTTAAAGTTGATATTGTGAAACAAGATGTTGATTTTAGTGGAAATTCTCAGAAAAAAGATAGAAAATACTTTAAACAAGTTGAATACAAATCATTACCAAAGGCTGATTGGTATCAACCTCCTGTAAAAAGAAATGATGAATTTGTGATAGTTTCTAAAACTGCATCTTCTGAGAAATATAATCTTATTTCGCTTGCTCGGAAGCATAGTGGAGATTCAGTTGATAATTTTCCTGGTTTTCAAGTTCCATTTGAAGTGAGATATGAAGGAGATTCTGAAACAACTAAAAGAGTTGCTTCATCTAATAAGGATGTTAAAGTAGGAGAGCATAGTGGTAATCAATTCTTTTTGAATAGATTGATGAAAGCACATGACGAATTAAGTACTGCTTCCGAATATACGTTTAAGACCATAAAACCTGGAGAGGTTTACGACATCATAAAAATTAGTTAACTACATTCTACCTTTCTTCTTCCCAACCCCAGAACCCCTCTTCTCAACCTTCTTACCTTTCTCTTTCCCACTCTTCCCCCACTTCATCTTCGAGAACACAAATATATACAATATCTCCAGTATCCCAATCGTATTCACAATCAACAAAACCACAAACCAAACAAGTTGCTTCTTCCCTGCCGATTTCCACAAAGCAATACCTTTCCAAATCAACGACCACACCCAAATAACCGCCAACAACCCTATAGCCGAAGTAACTGAAATTCCCAAAGAATCCGCAACAATTGAATATACATCAAGATTTTGATACGCCATTTTCCCTCTCTTGTAACTAACAACATATTTTACTTTATAAACATTCTCCCAGAATCCGAAACCCAGATCTTGTACCTCAAAATCAATTCACTCATAATACTAACCCAACATACCACATTTTGTATGGAAATATTTATATACTATAATGATTTATACATTCCAGTCATACAATAAGTTGATTAAAAAAAGAGGATAGATACAAGATATTGTATATTTCTCTAAAGTAGTAAAAGCTTATTTTTGCATAAAAAATGAAATGCATATTTTGTAATTCAGACACGCGAGTAACAGATAAACGCGAATCTCCAGATGGTACGAGAAGGAGAAGAGAATGTTTGAAATGCAAAAGACGTTTTACAACATACGAGAAACCAGAAAAAAAGGAGATAATAATTGTCAAAAAAGATGGAAGAAGAGAAAGATTTTCACGAGAAAAAATTAAAAACGGATTAATGAAAGCTTGCGAGAAGCGCCCCATCTCCATAGAAAAAATCGACAATATAGTAAACGAAATAGAGGAAAAACTTTTGGCAAGTGGAAAAGAAATAAAAAGCGAGACTTTAGGAAAACTGATAATGAATAAACTAAAAAAACTTGACAAAATAGCATACATAAGATTTGCTTCAGTTTACAGAGACTTTCAAGATATAAAAGATTTCAAAGATGAAATCAAGGAGCTATAAAATGCAACTAGCAGAATCACAAATGTTCATAACAAAAAGAAATGGCGAGGTCGTAGAATTCAATTCAGAAAAAATAAAAAAAGCCATAATGAAATCAGTCAGATCAACAAAATCTGAAATAGATGAGAAAATATTAGATGAAATAGTTTCAAACATAGTAAACGAAGTTCAAACTAGATTCATAGATTTCTATCCAAACGTTGAGAACATTCAAGACATCGTAGAAAAACATCTCATCGACAACGACCTTTACGAACTTGCCAAAGAATACATACTTTACAGAGCGAAAAGAAGTGAAGAAAGAAAAAAACAAGAAGAGATAACTTTTGAAAAAGCAAGGCTAGGTCGTTTAAGAGTTAAAAAACGCGACGGACGTACATTATTATTTGACTTAAGTAAAATAAACCAAATAATAAAACACGCCGCCAGAGGATTCGAAAACGAAATCTCCCCCGAAGAAATCTCAAGCGAAGTCGTCAGAAATATATACGATGGAGTCACCGTAGAAGAAATCGAAAAAGCCCTAATCCTGTCATCAATATCATTCATAGAAAAAGACCCAGCATACAGTTACGTATCTGCGAGATTATTCTTATTCAAACTTTACAGCGAAGTCGTCGGAGAATCCTACCAAAACCCAAACATGGAAAACCTATACAGAAGTTCCTTCACATACAGTATCCAAAAAGGAATCGAAGAAGGCATATTAGACAAAAGACTACAAGAATTCGATCTAGAAAGACTAAGCAAAGAACTAAAAATAGAACGCGACAACTTATTACAATACATGGGAATAGAAATTCTCTACGATCGTTATTTATCGAGAATCGGAAAAAGAAGAATCGAAATGCCCCAGAGCTTATGGATGAGAGTCGCAATGGGTTTGGCCTTAAACGAAAAAGACAAAAATGAAAAAGCCATTGAATTCTACAATTTATTATCCTCTTTAAAATTCGTCTCTTCTTCTCCAACTCTTTTCAACTCAGGAACCTGCCATCCTCAACTAAGCTCTTGTTATTTAACCACAGTCATGGACGACCTAACTCATATATTCAAAAGTTATGGGGACAATGCACAACTCTCAAAATGGTCCGGAGGCGTTGCAAACGATTGGACGAATATCCGAGGAGTCGGTTCAGAAATAAAAAGCAACAAAATAGAAAGCCAAGGAGTCATCCCCTTCTTAAAAATCGCAAACGACGGAGCTTTAGCCATAAACCGAAGCGGAAGAAAACGCGGAGCAGTAGTAGCATATTTAGAAACTTGGCATTTAGAAATAGAAGACTTCCTAGATCTAAGAAAAAACACCGGCGATGA